>Ga0164296_1000311_pt1 | contig 60789 bp, 57 predicted proteins | sample GEODES057metaG_FD_113533 | JGI IMG/M metagenome (GOLD analysis project Ga0164296, IMG submission 113533) | Dystrophic lake water microbial communities from Trout Bog Lake, Wisconsin, USA - GEODES057 metaG | ecosystem: Environmental > Aquatic > Freshwater > Lake | place: USA: Trout Bog Lake...
AGATCCATCCCGGCGACGCGATGGACAAGAACCTCTACGATCTGCCGCCCGAAGAACTCTCGCTGGTGCCCACCGTGTGCGGTTCGCTGCGCGAAGCGATCGGCGCGCTCGAAGCCGATCACGCCTTCCTGCTCGAAGGCGGCGTGTTCACCAAGGACCAGATCGAAGCCTATATCGAACTCAAGTGGCCCGAAGTCTATCGCTGGGAAACCACCCCCTCGGCGGTCGAATTCGACATGTACTACAGCGCCTGATCACGGCAACGGCAGCGCGTCGGCGCGGCCATGTTCAGCCCCGATGGAAGCGCCCGCTTCCATCGGGGCTTTTTTGTCGCAGTCGCCGCCATGCCAAAACCGGCCAGTGCCTAAAATTTGGGCGCATCCGCTGCGCCGCACCGACCGGGCGATCGGCGCCCGAAGCAAACTCGAACAAAATAGTCTTGTTTTTCAATCATCACCGAAATTTTTCCAGATCTGGTATGATTGTTGCTTAACAAAACTTTGATCGGCAATCGGGTCGATTGGCTAGAAGGGGGGTCGTGATGAAATATATCATCGCCATCATCAAGCCGTTCAAGCTCGACGAAGTGCGTGAAGCGCTTGTCGCCTTGGGTGTCGCTGGCATGACAGTAACCGAGGTAAAGGGCTTTGGCCGGCAAAAGGGGCAAACGGAAATCTATCGCGGTGCGGAATACACCACGAACATGCTGCCCAAGGTAAAGATCGAAATCGCCATCAGCGACGATCTCGCCGACCAGGTGGTCGAAGCGGTCCAGCAGGCCGCCGGCACCGGCGCAATCGGCGATGGCAAAGTCTTCGTGCTCGACCTGGGCGCCGCCACCCGCATCCGCACCGGCGAATCCGGAGAAGCCGCCCTGTGACCGGCACCACGCATTGGAGGGATTCCACCATGATCCGCAAAGTGATTAAGGGTGCCACAGCGTCGGCTGTCGCATTCGGGTTTGTCGCGTCGTCGGTTGCGCATGCAGCGATGATCAAGGCGCCCACCGCCGCCCAGCAAGTGACCATGACCAACAAGGGCGATACCGCCTGGCTGCTGGTATCATCCTTGCTCGTCCTGATGATGAGCGTACCGGGCCTCGCGCTGTTCTATGGCGGCCTCGTCCGCACCAAGAACATGCTCAGCGTGCTGATGCAGGTGTTCATGATCGTGTCGGTCGCCGGCCTGCTGTGGGCCACGGTCGGCTATTCGATGGCGTTCACCACCGGCGCCACGCCCGCGCTGACACCGTTTGTCGGCGGCTTTTCCAAGGCGCTGATGATCGGCATTGACGGCACGACATCGGCCACCACGTTCTCGAACAACGTCTATGTGCCCGAACTGGCCTATTTCGTGTTCCAGATGACCTTTGCGATGATCACCCCGGCGCTGATCGTCGGCTCGTTTGCCGAACGCATCAAGTTTACCCCGCTGATCGTGTTTGTCGTGCTGTGGTCGATCCTGGTCTATTACCCGATCGCGCACATGGTGTGGTACTGGGCCGGTCCTGACTTCCTCAAGGACACCCCGAACGAAGCCGGTCTGCTCAACCATTGGGGCGCGCTCGACTTTGCCGGCGGCACCGTGGTGCACATCAACGCCGGGATCGCCGGGATGGTCGGCTGTCTGATGATCGGCAAGCGGCTCGGGTTCGGCAAGGAAGCCACCCCGCCGCACTCGCTGACCATGACCATGATCGGCGCCTCGCTGCTGTGGGTGGGCTGGTTCGGTTTCAACGCCGGGTCCAACCTCGAAGCCAGCGGCGTGACCGCGGTCGCTTTCGTCAACACCATGCTGGCGACTTGCGCGGCAGCGGTGAGCTGGGCGCTGGTCGAACAGATCATCCACAAAAAGCCGTCGATGCTGGGCGCCGCCTCGGGCGCGGTGGCCGGCCTCGTCGCGGTGACCCCGGCTTCGGGGTATGCCCATCCGATGACCGCGCTGGTGCTCGGCCTGGTGGTTTCGCCGATCTGCTTCTTCTTTGTCGGCAAGGTGAAGAACAAGTTCAAGTATGACGATACGCTCGACGTGTTCGGCGTCCACTGCATCGGCGGGATCACCGGCGCGCTGGGTACCGCGATCGTCGCCAGCCCGGCGCTCGGCGGGCAAGGCGTGACCGACTATACGCAGTTCCCCTCGGTGCTGACCCCCGGCTACAGCATTGCCGCCCAGCTGGTGATCCAGCTTGAAGCGGTGCTGATCACGCTGTTCTGGTCGGGCATCATGTCGGCGATCCTGTTCTTCGTGATCGACAAGGTGATTGGCCTGCGTCCGGCTGCCGAAGCCGAACAGGAAGGGCTCGACATCACCGAACACGGCGAACGCGCCTACAACATGTGACTGCAATCCGGTCGGCCAGGGCGGACAGTGGACGCCCTGGCCGATCGGGACACATCCTGCCCGTGGACCGGGTTCACCCCCCCACAGGCCCGACGCCGTTTCCGCTGCCTTGCGCTACCCCGATCGGGATTGCGGCAAGGCCGCGGGGACGGCGTTTCGGTTTTTTGGCAACCACTGCCGGGCGCCCTGCGCAAAAGCGGTCAAGACGGGGGCGCGGCGGACCAAACCGGCCCCGTCGCGATCAAATCCCTGCAAACCAGGCGTATCCACCGGCAATGCTGCCCCGCGCCAGATCATAAGTTTCAATTCTGACCAAACGCGCGGCCAACTCTGTCCACCGCGACGGTCGCGGCAATATCGCCCCGGCCATATTCGCGCGACGTGAAACCGGCAGCGGCTCAATACTGCCAGTTGAGGCTCAGCCCGAAGGTGCGCGGACGGAAGGTGGTGGCTTCAAACAGCGGGGTCTGCGCGTCTTCGTGGTTGCGAAACAGCAGCGGGTGCGCGTTGGTCAGGTTGTTGACAAAGATCGCCACATCGAGCCGCCCGATCGTCAGCCCGGCGCGCACTGCGGCCTGAAAGGTTGACGGGTTGGGATAGAGGCTGGGGTCATAGAATTCGGTCGCGGGGTCTTCGGCCACCGAGGCGCGCACGCGGTGCGAGGCAAATTCGCCGTCGGCCCGCACGAAACCATGGTGCGCGCCAAGCGTGAAATCATATTGCCCGGCCAGCGTGGCGGTCCACGGCGGCACATCGATCGCATCGCCCTGCGCGGCAACCAGAAAGCCGGTCCCCGGCACCGTCGCATCGCCATCAAACCTGGCCGAGGTATAGCCCGTGCTCGCCTCGATGCTGAAGTGGCTGTCGACCATGATGCGCGCCTGCAGGTCAAACCCCTTGCTGGTCGCGGTGCCCGAATTGGTGGTGAAATTCAGCCCGCAGGTCGGCACATAGTTCGATGTCTGGATATTGTTCCATTTGACATAGAACGCGCTCGACGCGAGCGACAGGTGGCCGCCAAACAGCTTGTTCTTTGCCCCGATTTCATAGCTTTGCACCGAATCCGAATTGTACTCGGTGGGGAAAGTGCCGCCGCACAGCAGTTGCGGCAGCGGCGGGGTCGCCCCGCCGACGCGGTAGCCCTTGGCATAGGTCGCATAGAACAGGTTGCCGGGATCGGCCTGGTAGGAAAGGTTGACCTTGGGCGTCAGCGGATGTTCGTTCTTGCCGCTGCCGGCGGTCACCGGCACGCCGCCGTTGTCGTAGATATAGGTCGGCCCGTCGGAATAGGCGGTATAGTCGAAATGGGTCAACGCGAAGCGCAACCCGGCATCGATTTTCAGCTTGTCGATGATCTTGTAGCTGACATTGCCGAACACCGCGCCCTGTTCGTCGTGCGCGGTGATGATGCTGGTATAATTCTGCCCGCCCGGCAGCAGGTCTTCGCCCCAGGCCTGCTGCATGGTTTCGCCCCACAGATACTGGGTCAGCGCGGGCAATTGCGGATCGACCGCCGCATCGTTGTTGAACTGGGTGTTGCGGCCATAGAACGCGCCGATCAGCCAGCTCAACCGCGCGGTCTTGTCGACCGATTCCAGCCGCACTTCCTGGGTGAAATTGCGCTGGGTATTGGTGGTCAGCCCGAGCGCGCTATAGCGGCCGAATGTTCCGAGGCTGGGCCCGGTGGGCGACAGCAGCGGCCCGGTTACGCAAGTGGTGCAGGCATTGCCCTGCGGATCGATCCCGGCATTGGTGAAATGTTCGTAATACGACAGGTCATACAGCGTGCCCGAAAACAGGCTGAGATCGGCATGACGGTTGTAATACGAGGTGTTTGTAACAAAGTGCACCGTGTCGCCGCCGTGATCGATTTTCAACGAGGCGATGTAGAACCGGTCATGGTTGTATTGCACATCGGGCGATCCGGTGGTGTATTGCCCCGCCGACGGATCGGATGAGCTGATATAGAAAAAGTCCCAATTGTTCTGGCGGCGATTTTCAAAATTGATCGCCGGGGTGATCGTCCAGTCATTCCCCGGTGCCCAGGTCAGCGCACCGCGCAGCACATATGTGCCGGTCTGGTTGGCGTTTTTCTGCAAGGTTGAACCGGTCAGATAGTCGTTCTGGTCGATCCACCCGCCGTCCTGCCGGTACCACGCGCTGACGCGGAACCCCAGCTTGTCCTTGATGATCGGGCCACCCAGCGCCACGCCGGTTTCATAGCTGGGCGCGCCACCCTGCGTTGCCGCCAATTCGGCATGCGCGGTGGCGGTAAACGTGGTCAGGCTCGGCTGATTGGTAATATAGCGGATCGCCCCGCCTTCGGCGCCGGTGCCAAACAGCGTGCCCTGCGGCCCGCGCAACACTTCGACCCGTGCCAGATCAAACACGGTGGGCAGCGAATTGGTCGCTTCGACATCGATATTGCGGATCTGCACCGGGGTATCGTCGATATAGATCCCGGTGGTGCCCGATCCGGCGGTCGAGCTGATCCCGCGGATCGCAATGTTGTTGTTGGTCGGGTCAATCGCCACCCCGGGGGTGAATTTCGCCAGATCCTGCGCATTCTTGATGCCGACGATATCCAGCTTTTTGGTGTCGAACGCGCTGACGCTGATCGGCACGCGCGACAGCACTTCGGATTTGCGCGTGGCGGTCACCACGATATCGCCGCCATTGGCCGGATCGGTGGTGCCGGCCCCCGGCTGCGCCTGGGCAAACCCGCGCGGCGCCTGCGCCAGCATCAGGGCCAGCGCCAAAGTCGAAACGGCAATCCGCACAGCGCACTTTGACATCGTGATTACCCCTGTTCTGTCTGATCGAAACCCGTCACGGCAACGGCTTTGCCGGCTTTTCGCGGTATCAGGCCCGGGCCCGTGCGGCATGGCCGGTCAATCCCCCGAGGCCAGCGCGGCAGCGATGTCGCGCTGGCGCCGGCGTTCCTGCCGCGTGATCACCAGCGACGACACCGTGACCCCGGCCGCCACCACCGCGACGATCAGGCTGCCCAGCGCATTGATATCGGGGGTCACCCCCAGCCGCACTTTGGCCCAGACCAGCATCGGCAGCGTGTTGTAACCGGGTCCGTTGGTAAAGCTGGTGATCACCACGTCATCGAGCGAAATCGTGAAGGCGAGCAGCCAGCCCGACAGGATCGCCGGAGAAATCACCGGCAGCGTGATATCGCGCAGCACCTGCCACGGCGCCGAGCCGAGATCGAGCGCGGCCTCTTCGATCGCGGCATCCATCGACGACAGGCGCGAGGTGATCACCGTGGTCACATACGTCATGCTGAACGTGATATGCGCCACCAGCAGCGTGGAAAACCCGCGCCGGCTGGGCCAGCCGATCCATTTGGCGGTCAGCAGAAACAGCATCAGCGTGGAAACCCCGGTCAGCACTTCGGGCATGACCAGCGGGGTGGTGAACAGCCCCGACAGCAGCGTCCGCCCGCGAAACCGCCCGAACCGCACCAGCGCGATGCCCGCCATCGTGCCAAGGATCGTCGCGATGGTGGCGCTGATCAGCGCCAGCCGCAGGCTCAGCCACGCCGCATCGATGATCTGGCTGTTTTCAAACAGTTTGCCATACCACACCGTCGAAAAGCCGCCCCACACCGTGACCAGCCGCGACTTGTTGAACGAAAACACCACCAGGCTGATGATCGGCACATAGAGATAGCCATAGCCCAGCAGCATCATCGTCAGCAGAAAGGGCGACAGCCGCTTCATGCCCGGCCCCCCGCATCGGCGCGCGACTGGAACCGGGTATAGGCCATCAGCGGCAGCACCAGCACCACCAGCAGCGCCACCGAGATCGCCGCGGCCATCGGCCAATCGTGGTTCAGCCCGAATTCTTCGGAAATCACCGCGCCGATCATCGGGTCCGACATGTTGCCGACCAGCCCGGGAATGACCAGTTCGCCCGCCGCCGGGATAAACACCAGCAGCCCGCCGGCAATGATCCCCGGCAGCGACAGCGGCAGCGTCACATCCAGAAACACCCGATAGGGGCGCGCGCCCAGATCCATCGCCGCTTCATCCAGCGTGCGGTCGAGCTTTTCGAGATTGGCATAGAGCGGCAGGATCATGAACGGCAGGTACGAATAGACCACCACGAAGATCACCGCGAAATTGGTATACATGATCTGGATGCTGCCGAGATGCCACGCCTGCGGCACGACCAGATTGTACAGCCGCGTCAGCAGCCGGTTGAACCAGCTGTTGTTGCCCATCAGCCCGATCCAGGCATAGACGCGCAGCAGAAACGAGGTCCAGAACGGCAGCACGATCAGCATCAGCAACAGCCGATTGGCCGCCTTTGACACCCGCGTCAGCCCCAGCGCCATCGGATAGCCGATCACCAGGCACAGCACCGTGGCGATCGAGGCATTGAGCAGCGACACCCCGAACGAGCGCACATAGATGCTGTCGGCAAGCAGCCGGTGGTAATTGTCGAACGACAGGTGCGGCCAGGCGCGGGGAAATTCATAAGGCGGCGAATTCATCACCGGCACGGCAAAGCTGAGCGCGGCGATGATGCAGATCGGCAGCAGCACAAACGCGATCGCCCAGACATAGGGCACGCCGATGATCACATCCGACCAGCCGCGCCGGTCAAACCACGCCGCCGGCTTCATGCTTCGTCTCCGAACAGCATGATCGCAGCGGGATCGATCGACAGATAGACATGGTCTTCCCACGTCGCGGTGGTTTCGTCATCGCCGCCGCGCAGATCGTTGGTCGCATTGACCCGCACCAGCGCGCCCGACGGCAGCTTGATGCGATAGAGCGAATCTTTGCCGAAATAGCCGAAATCCAGCACCACGCCCGGCATCAGATTGACCGAAGTGTCGGGCGGACGGCGCGACATCCGCACCTTTTCCGGGCGAAAGGCGCAGGTCAGCGCGGCCTTTGTGGGCAGCGCGCCGCGCTGCTGCGCGCGCAGCGTCACGCCGAGTTCGGGCACGGCGATCTCGGCCCAATCGCCATCGCTGCGCACCAGTTCGGCCGCGAACAGATTGACCGACCCGATGAACGAGGCCACAAACCGGCTGGCGGGGAATTCATAGATGCGCTTGGGGGTGTCGAGCTGTTTGATCGTGCCCCGGTTCATGATCGCAATGCGCGAGGCCAGCGTCATCGCCTCTTCCTGATCATGCGTGACCACGACAAAGGTGATCCCGGTTTCGTACTGGATATTGGCCAGCTCGAACTGGGTCTGTTCGCGCAGCTTCTTGTCCAGCGCGCCGAGCGGTTCGTCGAGCAGCAGCAGCTTTGGCTGTTTGGCCAGCGCCCGCGCCAGTGCCACCCGTTGCCGCTGCCCGCCCGACAGCTGATGCGGCTGGCGCCGTGCATAGTCGCGCAACTGCACCAGATCGAGCATCGCCGCGACGCGGTCGGCGCGTTCCGAGCGCGCCATGCGTTCGTGCTTCAGGCCATAGCCGATGTTCTGTTCGACGCTCATGTGCGGAAACAGCGCATAAGACTGGAACATCATGTTGACCGGGCGGTGGTACGGCGGAATCCCCGCCATATCCTGCCCGTCGATCAGGATGCTGCCCGAACTGGGCTGTTCAAACCCCGCCAGCATGCGCAACAGCGTGGTCTTGCCGCATCCCGATGATCCGAGCAGGGCAAACAGCTCGCCCTTGCCGATATCGAGCGACACCCGGTCCACCGCGGTAAAATCGCCGAACCGCTTGCTCACCGCGCGCACCGAAATGAACCGGTCTGCCGCATGATCATCGCCAGGGTTCAGCGGATCGCCCATTCAACTTGCCTTGATCGCATCGACGGCATCGTTGATCAGCCGGCTGTCGGCCGCCGACAGCGGTTTGGGGGCATAGAGCCGCGCCAGCACATCCTTTGACGGATAGATCGTGGTATCGTCGAGCACGCTGCGATCGACAAACCGGCGCGAGGCGCGGTTGGCATTGGCATAGCCGATGTGATTGGTGCACTTGGCAATCACTTCGGGCAGCATCATGTAGTTCAAAAAGGTATAGGCGGCGTCGCGGTTCAACCCGTCGGCGACCAGGCAATACATGTCGATCCACGCCGGGGCGCGGGTCTTGGGCACGAAATAGCCGAGGTTGATATCGACCCCGGCATCGCGCGCGCGGCGCCGCGCCGTGGCATAATCGCCCGACCAGTTGTTGACCGCGCACAATTCGCGGTTGGGCAGCGAGACGAGGAAATTCGAACTGTCGAAGGTGCGGACATAGGGGCGGATGCGCTTGACCGTGCGGACCACGTCGTCCATCACCGCCTGGTTGTACACGTCGGGCGGCTTGCCCAGGTACGACATCACCAGCCACACCAGCGACTGATCATCGAGCAGCGAAATGCCGCAATCGGCCAGCTTTGCCGCATTGGCGGGATCGAGAATGGTATCGAGCGATTCCAGATCGGCATCGGGCAGCCGCTGGTGCACCATGTCGAGGTTGTAGGTCATCCCCGTCGATCCCCACATATAGGGCATGCCAAAGGCATTGTCGGGGTTGTAGCTGGCGCCGATCGCCAGCACATCGGGATCAAGGTTTTTCCAGTTGGGCAGGCGGCGCTTGTCGAGCCGGGCATAGACCCCGGCCCTGACAAAATCGCCCAGCGTCACCCCGGCCTGGTTCACCACGTCATAGCCGGTGCTGCCGGCCAGCATCTTGGCCTCCATTTCCGGGGTGGAATTGTAGGTGTCGTAATTGACCCGGATCCCGGTCAGCCGGGTAAAATCGGCAATCGTGGTTTCGCCGATATAGTCGGCCCAGCTGTAGATATTCAGTTCGTTTTCGCTGCCGGCGCAGCCGGTGCACAACGACGCGGCCAGCAGCGGCGCAGCGGCCGTAATCGCCTCGCGGCGCGTCAGCATCATGATCCGGCCGACCCGGTCTGCACGATCGCCCGCCTGTCAGGCGTCAACCGCACAACCGGCGCGCGCCGCGCGCAAGGCGGCGTTGCGCCCGGCCATTTCGGCAGCGGGCGGCGGGCTGGCCAGATTGACCACCGGCAGCACCTTGCGCAACTGATCGTGATGCCGGCGCACGCTGATTTCCAGATCGGACAAATGGAAATCTTCAAACGCCGACGATTTCATCGATTCGTTCGACCAGATCGACAACTGGCGATCTTCTTCAAACGTATCGCGGTCGATCCGCGCCATCAGATAGCGGGCAAGTTTCTGCCGGCGGGTTTCGGTGGGGTAGCGATAGACCGAAAAGCGCACCACCGAATGGTTCACCCGGGTCGGGATCTCCTGGTAGAAATAGACCGCTTCGGGCCCGAGAAAGAACACGTTGTTGGGAAACAGCCCGAAATAGGACCACAGATGGTGGCGATCTGCCGGCAGCCCGGGGATCGGCTGGGTCAGTCTGGTGTAATTGCGCACGCTCCAGCGCCGGCCGCTGTTTGGCGCAAACACGCCTTTGGCCACCGACAAGCCGGGGCCATAGGCATAATCCTTGTAATTGAACCCATAGAGATCCTGCAGCGCCGGATGCGCGATCGGCACGTGATAGCCTTCGTTGTCGACATCGCGCACCGATTTCCAGTTGACCTCGATGTCGGAAAAATGCGGCTTGCCCACCGGCACCAGCGTTTCGGGCTGATGCAGCGCAAATTCGGGCGCATAAGGCGCCAGATAGTCCTTTACCGACCCCTGCGGCCCGGGGCTGAACCGGATGAACATGAAGCCCATCCAGATTTCCAGCTCGATCGGCGCCAGCCCCAGCTTGCTCTTGTCGATCCCGGGATAGGAATCGGGCCGCGCCACCCCGCGCAGGCTGCCATCGAAATTGTAGACCCAGCCATGAAACGGGCAGACGATGGCATTGACACAATGCCCCCCTTGCGCCGCCACCACCCGCGATCCGCGATGCCGGCACAAGTTGTGAAACGCCCGGCACTGCCCGTCCTCGCCGCGCACCACCATCGCGCGTTCGGGCCCGACGTCAAAGGTGATGAAATCACCCGGATTGGGCACATCGTTGACATGGCCGATGATCTGCCAGTGCGTCTTGAACAGCTCGTCCATCTCGAGCGCGAGCAGGGCCTCGTTGTGATAGGCCCATCCGGGCAAGCCGCCGCGGTTCCAGTTGCGATCCGGTGCGGCATCGGTTGCAGTGTCGGCCATTGTATCACCCCGCCTGAACAATCCCGCAATCAAGCTGCCACCGCACCGCGCGGCAAGGAAGCGTGTTGTTTGCCATAAGCCAAGCTAATCGGCCGCCCCGTGCGGCGCGCATATCGGCACCGCGCGCCTGCCGATCGGTTCAACCCGCAAACCGGCGCGCATGCCCCATCCGCGCCGCGATCAAATCCCGGCAAACCAGGCGTATCCGCCGGCAATATTGCCAAACTTGCCGCCATCGTCGAACTGTTCGGTCACCACGATGCGGCGCAGGAATTTCACGCTTTTGTAGCCAAGCTGGGTTTCCACGCGCACCCGCAGCGGGGCGCCGTGGCCGTGCGGCAGGCGGGTGCCGTTCATGCCATAGGCAAGGATCGTCTGCGGGTGCAGCGCATCAAACATGTCGATGCTGTCTTGCGCCAGATCATAGGTTTCAAACTTGACGAAGCGCGCACCCGGCATGATCCCGGCGTGTTCGAGCACCAGCCGCAGCGGCACCCCGGTCCATTCGCTGATCGCCGACCAGCCTTCTTCGCAGGTATGGCGGGTGATCTGGGTGCGCGCGGGAAACCGCAAGAGCGTATCGAGCGAATAGCGCCCCGGCCGCGCCACCGCGCCGACCACTTCGAGCGCCCAGCCGGCGAATTCGCGCGCGGCCAGTTGCGCCCACAGCGGCCCGGCGGTCGGATTGAACGCCGCTTCGTGATCGTTGCCGGGATTGACCGTGCCCACCGCGACGGTCGAGGTAATATCGCCCCGGCCATATTCGCGCGCCAGCGCCCGGCGCGGGATCATCATCCGCTGCGCATTGTAGGTGAACCAGTCGCCCATGCGCAGCACATTGCCATATGTCGGCGGCTCTTGCGCGCAGCCGCCCAGCATCAGACCCCCGCCCGCGGCCATCCCGGCCAGAACGCCGCGCCGGCTGAATGCCATCGTCATGTCTCCCGCCAGCCGATCGTCATCGCCCGCAACTGCCGCAGCGGCCCGGTGCGCAAAACCATCACCAGATGCACCACGACAAACAGCGCAATCAGCGCAAAGGTGAGAAAATGCACCGAACGCGCCGACTGGTGCCCGCCAAACAGATCGAGCACCCACGGGTATCCGGCGGTCACATAGGGCGACATCGCCAGCCCGCTGCACACCATCACCGGCACCGCCGCCAGCACCACGGCATAGGCCCAGCGCTGCAACACGCCATAAGGCGGGCCGGGACGCACCGCCTGATGCCCCAGATGGGCGCGGATATCGGCCCACACCACTGCCGGTGCAAACCCGTCACGCCCCGGCAGCAGATTGCGCGCGCCATGCCCGGTGATCAGCGCTAGCACCGCATAGACCAGCCCGCTGCCGACCAGCAGCCAGGCCGCCAGAAAATGCAGACTGCGCGCCCAGCCGTTCTGATTGAAGATATCGGCGGTGCGCGCCGCGCTGATCACAGCATGCCCGCCCGGCGCGAAATGCAGCGGCGGCGCCCAGCCGCCGTGGCGATAATTCGGCCCGATCGGCAATTCGAGCCAGGCTGCGGTCATGTCATTGCCCGCCAGCCCCCAATAGAGCCGGGGATGCACCATGAAGATCATCACGCCCGAAAACGCCAGCACCAGCACCGCCCCGGCCAGCGCCCAATGCACCGCGCGAACCCAGCGGGCATGCGGCGATGCGGACTTGTGCTGATCAACCATGCCACCCCCGCGTGGATGCGATGGCGGCAGCTTCCCCCCGCACTGTCAGCTTGTCAAGCAACAGCCGCAGCCCGCGCGCGCCGCACCGCCGCCTTTGTTGCGCCATCGGTGCCCTGCTTGCCCGGCCACCGCACCGCCATGAATTCAACGCGAGACACGATGATGGACCGGGTCTTCACGCGCTCACCGCCTGCACACTAAGGATTTCCACTTAAGTATACCGCAGGCCGCCGTGGACCATGCCGGTTTATTCTCAAGTAATCGGCTGGACTTATGCGGCCCCGCAAGAAACGCACTGATCATTGCAAGTGCCGGGCCAATCAAAGGACAAGCCGATGAAATCGAAAATGATCATTGATGAAATCAACAATGCCATCGGCGCCCATGGCATGTGGAAAATGCGTTTGCGCACGGCAATCGCGACCAGCACTTGCGACATCACCTCGCACGATGCCGGCTGCGACAACAAATGTGCATTCGGCAAATGGCTCTATGGCCCGACGCTCGATCATGCGGTGCGCGCCGGAGTACCCTATCAGGTCATCCGCCGCCTTCACGCCGAATTTCACCAGGCCGCCGGCACCGTGCTGGCCGAGGTGGAACGCGGCAATGCCGCCGGCGCGCAGGCCCACATGAGCGGAGAATTCACCGAACGCTCGGAAAAGCTCGTCCGCGCGCTGACCAAATGGAAAGGCGAACTGATGCACAGCACCGCCGCCGTCCACCACCGCCCGGCGGCCCGATCCCGCCTGCGCGCCGCAATCCCGAGACTGCGCCGGTTCGCACCTGGCGCGGCAGTTCGAGGTTACGGCGCGCCAGGCACGCCGTAGAGCCGGATCGCCTGATACCATTCCAGCGGGTGTGCGGGCGGGCGCGATCCGGCGGGCAGCGGCCGGCCCGACACGCGCAGAAAATAGGCCAGGCTGGCATCGCGCCACCAGCGCGCATCGCGCTGCTGCACCACCAGCGTGCGATCGATTTCGGCAAAGCGCCGCGCATCCACCGCCCCGCGCACCGATTGCCACTGCGCGCGCATCGCCGCGATCCCCGCCTCGCCCCGGTCATAGCGGTAGACCAGTTCCTGCCACACGGTGCGCCCGGTCGGCAGCGGATCATCCCAGCCGCAATGGTGGAACCACAGCAGCAGATCGAGATCGTGCCCCAGCCTCGCTGCCACGGCGGGGGCATATTGGGCCAGCGCATTGCTGCCGGTGGCCGTGCGATCAAAGCCGATCCCGCCGGCATCGGCCCGGTTGTAGTAATGCGGGTTCCATTCGGGGCGCGGCAGGCTGTCGATCCACGGTGCCGGGCCATAGTGGTGCCCGGTCGCCATCTGGTGGGCAAGGCCGAGCGGGGTCATCACATTCACGGTATCTTCGCGCGAGTGCAGCATCAGCCCAAGCCCGGCGCGCACCACCACCGGATCGGCCGAAAAGGTCTGCACCAGCCATTCGCGCGCGATCTGCGCCGGATCGAGCGCGGGATCCCACGCCAGCCGGCCAAAGGCATACCAGTTGGCCTGATCAAAGTGCGATCCGGACCAGTTGCGGTCGGTGCCGATATTGGCGACCCCGGCAATCGCGCCGCCGCCGCCGGGCGGGGCGATCACTTCGGCAACACGCGCCCGCCCGGTATCGGCCTGCAGTACCTCGTGCCACAGCGGCGCCAGATAGACGATGCCATTGGCAAACCCGAGGTATTCGCGGGTGATCTGCACCTCGAGCGCAAGCCGGGTGTGCGGCATCGCGCCAAACAGCGGGTGAAACGGTTCGCGCGGCTGAAAATCGAGCGGCCCGTTTTTGACCTGCAACAGCACGTTGGCGGCAAAGCGGCCATCGAGCGGCTGCAACTGGTCATAGGCCTGGCGCACCCGATCGGTCGCGTCGCGTTCGGAATAGACAAAGGCCCGCCACAGCACCGTGCCGCCATGCGGGGCCAGCGCGGCGGCCAGCATATTGGCACCATCGGCATGGCTGCGGCCATAGGCGCGCGGGCCCGGCTGCCCTTCGGAATCGGCCTTGACCAGAAACCCGCCAAAATCGGGGATCGCGCGATAGACCCGGTCTGCCGCATCGCGCCACCACTGCGCCACCGCCGGATCGGCCGGATCGGCGCTGGCCATGCCGCCCAGTTCCATCGGCGCGGAAAACCGCACCGACAGGAACACGCGGATATGCCAGGGCCGCAACACGCCGGCGATCGCCGCCGCTTTGGCCAGCACGGCATCGGTCAGCACCGCGCTGTCGCGCGCGTTGACATTGTTGAGCACCACCGCATTGATGCCGACCGAGGCATTGGCGCGGGCATAATCGGTCAGCCGGGGATCGATCTGATCGGGCAGGCGCCACCAATCCCACAGCGATTGCCCGGCATAGCCGCGCTCTACCGTGCGATCGGGATTGTCCCAGTGATCAAGCATGCGCAAGCCCGCGCGCGGCGCCGAAACCTCTGCCCACGATGCGCGCGGACCACCCGCCGCGATCCGCCGCAACAGCGCAAACGCGCCATAGAGCAGCCCAGGCTCGCCCCGCGCCGCAATCATCAACGGCCTCCGCGCCGGCGCGACGATGCGATAACCTTCCTCGCCCGCCCCCGCCGGATCAATCCGCAACACCGCCAGCGCCCCCGGCAGACCACCGCCACAGCGCACCCGGCGCGCGAGCACCCCCGACAGCCCGCGCGCCAGTTCGGCACAAGCCGACTGCGCCACCGGCCCCGCCGCCCCCGCCAGCGCAACGCGATCGCCAGCCAAGCGCGCCGCCACCGGGCGATAGCGCAGCCACAGCGCATAGCCGTCTTCATCGGGCGGAACCGGCCGCGCCTGCGCCAGCGCCGGCATCAGCGCCAGCAGAAACAGGGCCCGGCGCATCAGCCAGATGACGCGCAAAGGCCAGATCGCCTGGCGCGCACAACGGCGGCTTGACAGGGGAGATGCCTCGCCGGAGACCGTGCCGCTCGATTGGACTGTTTGAAGAACGGGGTGCACTCCACAGGCCGATCAGGCAGCGGAGGCGAGCATCGCCTCGGTCATCGTCCATAGCCGGTCGGCCCCGGCAGGATCGACCGCCCAAGGGCGCACATGGGCCCAGCAAGGGCTGTCGGCGCCAGCCAGCACCGCGACTTCGCAATCCTCGCAATACAGCCCGCCAAGCCCGTCAAGCCGTGGGCTTGTCGCGCACCAGATGCTGGTGGCAGCTCCGGCCTCCGGCGATTTGAAGCTCTCGGCGACCGCCGCCGGAATTCTGCCATCGGGGTTCTTCCAACCCAGCGCCACCATCTCCTCATCCGGCAGGTGCCGCTGCAGCGGCGTGAAGATGCCGCCGGGATGCACGGAAAAGGCGCGCACACCCTCCCCCTTCCAGCGGGCATCAAGGCCGACCGCGAACAGCGAATTGGCGGTTTTGGCCTGACCATAGGCCGACCATTTCTCATAGGCGTGGGACGTGAATTGCGGATCGTCCCAGTGGATGTCGCTGCTGGCGTGGGCGATGGACGACAGCGCGACGACGCGTGCGCCACCCGCCACCTTCAGATTGCGCTCCAGTCGCCGCGTCAGTTCGAAATGGCCCAGATGGCAAACGGCAAACTGATACTCCCAGCCGTCGCCGATGCGCTGCAGCGGGCAGGCCATGACCCCGGCATTGTTGATCAGGATATGCAGCGGCCGCCCGGTGGCTGAATAGTCGTCGGCAAAGCGCCGCACACTGGCAAGATCGGCAAGGTCCATACTGGCCACGGTGACATCGCCCGCCATGTCCGCGAGCGCCTCCCGCGCGCGCTCGGGCGACCGGGCCGGAACCATCACGCTGGCGCCCGCGCCTGCCAGTGCGCGAACCGTCTCAAGCCCGATTCCGGAATAGCCGCCGGTGACGATGGCATTGCAGCCGGCAAGATCCGCCGTTCCGATCACTTGGGCGGCCGTGCTGCGGCCATCGAAGCCGCTGCCGATCGGGTGCTGCCGTTCGACTGTCATGGGGTCATCCTCCTGATCCCGGGTGGCGCATAGCGGCATGAAATTGCGATGAATAAATTTCCCTGCCAGGTGCGGGAGGTTCTGGATACTCCGCAAGTTCGGCCGCTGATAGAGTGCATCGCCCCGTTTTCAAAAATTGTCCGTTCGCGCCGATTGCCGCGCGGCGTCAATAATAGCGGGGACGCACTGTTTATCTGGTTGAGACGCCGACCGCTTTAACGTGAATTGGATTGGGTATTTCGTCTCCGGAATTGCCGCCCCCGACACGCGGCGGGCAGCGCACGAAACAGCCCCCTTGCATTTCTCAATCGCATCAATAGACATAATGGCGTGCCGGATCTCTCCCACCGACGGCGCGCTGTTTGGCGATGCAGAGGATTGCAAGGAAACCATGACCGATCTTGCCCGGGCCCAACCCGAAACGATTGCGCTGCACGCCGGTTGGCGTGCCGATCCGGCCACCGGAGCGGTGGCGGTGCCGATCTATCAGACCACGTCGTACCAGTTTCACGACACCGACCATGCGGCAAACCTGTTTGCGCTGAAGGAACTGGGCAATATCTACACCCGCATCGGCAATCCGACGACCGACGTGCTGGAACAGCGGGTCGCCGCGCTGGAAGGCGGGGTTGCGGCGCTGGCAGTGGCTTCGGGCCAGGCGGCTTCGACGTATGCTGTGCTCAATCTGGCGCGTGCGGGCGACAATATCGTGGCCTCGACCGATCTTTATGGCGGCACCTGGAACCTGTTTGCCAACACGCTGAAGGATCTTGGCATTGAAGTGCGCTTTGTCGATCCGGCCGATCCCCAGGCGTTTCGCGTCGCGACCGATGACCGCACCCGCGCCTATTATGCCGAATCGCTGCCCAATCCCAAATTGATCCCCTTTCCGATCGCCGAAGTTGCCGCGATCGGGCGCGAATTCGGCATTCCGCTGATCGTCGACAACACCGCTGCACCACTGCAGATCCGCCCGTTCGACCATGGCGCGGCGATCGTGGTGCATTCGGCCACCAAATATATCGGCGGCCATGGCACATCGATCGGCGGGGTGATCGTCGATGGCGGCAATTTCGACTGGGAAGCTTTTCCCGCGCGCCAGCCGCTGCTCAACACCCCCGACAACAGCTATCACGGGACGGTCTGGGCGCGCGATATCAAGCCGCTGGGGCCGATCGCCTATATCATCCGGGCGCGGGTGATCCTGCTGCGCGATGTCGGCGCGGCGCTTTCGCCGTTCAACGCGTTCCAGTTGATTCAGGGGATCGAAACGCTGCCGCTGCGCATCGAACGCCACAGCGCCAACGCGGTCAAGGTCGCGCACTATCTGTCGGCGCATCCCAAAGTGCGGCTGGTGATCCACCCCGCACTCGCCGCCGGGCGCGCGGGCGAACTGGCGGCAAAATATCTCGCACGCGGCACCGGCGGGCTGGTCGGGTTTGAACTGACCGGCGGACTGGCGGCGGGACAGGCATTCATCAACGCGCTGAAGCTGTTCTATCACGTCGCCAATATCGGCGATGCGCGCAGTCTGGCGATCCACCCCGCATCGACCACCCATTCACAATTGAAACCCGAAGAACAGGCCGCCACCGGGGTCACCCCCGGCTATGTCCGGCTGTCGATCGGGATCGAACATATCGACGACATCCTGGCCGACTTGGCCCAGGCGCTCGAAGCGGCCTGAATTTTCTGCCGAAGCCGACGTTTCGGGAATTCCGGGGATGCAATACGTGTCTCGTTGAGACGCCAAGCGTTCTGATGTAAATTGAGTATTGCGTCCCCGGAGTTTTCTTCAGTCCATTGCCGCCCCCCGGAATTCGCAAATGCGGCGTGATCACCGCGCCAGTTCAACCGCGATGCCAAGCTCGATGTCCACCCACGCCGCATCAGTGGTCAGTGCTATGGCATCCAGCTCTCCTGCCAGAGCGAGGCAGGCCCGATCGCCAAGGGAAAGGCCCTTTGACCTGGTGACAATGCGCAAGGCGCCGGCGCGCAGCGCCTGCGCCGTGTTGAAGTCACGCACGTCCAGATCAAGATCGGACAGGATCTCCTGAATGGATTCATCCGGAACGCCGCGTTCTGACAGCTTGGCCACGACTTCGGAGAGGTTCACCGCGCTGATGCAGGCGTCGGGAAAATGCGCCTCAACGGTCTGCGCACCGCGTTCTCCCAGCATCACTGCCAGCAAAGCAGAGGCGTCGAGCACATAGCGAACGTCACTCATGCCCGGACGCAAGCCTGCGCTCTGCAATCAACTCATCCGACAAGCTGGCACCGGCGGGAATATGCGTGCGCAAACGGGCCTGCACACGGCTCAGCGCATTGTGCAAGGGCCGCACATGCAATTCGCCATCGACGATGCGCAACAGAACCGGATCGCCATCCGCGAGCCCAAGCGCGCGCCGGATATCGGCCGGAACCTGCAACCGACCTCCGCTTACCAATTTGCCTCGCTGCGCATTCATGTAGCATGCCCCGCCTTCATACAGATCGTATCTGCTTATACATTTTTCGGCTCAATGGCAATCAGTCGCTCTGCGCGACAGGCTGGCCCATGGCCCTTGCCCGCCCTGCGCTTCCCGGCATCCTTCACGTTGGCGGGATCGCGGTTTTTGCTGCCGTCTTTGAATTTTGGGGACGCCGTATATATCTTGCCGAGACGCCGGGCGCCCAAATGCGAATTGAGTATTGAGTTCCCGAAATTCCCTGTGATGTACCAGTTTGTAAAACCCAATCTAAGAGCTATGCCCTTCTTACATTGTGGAGAGATTCCAGTGGAATACCATTTCGACCACAAAATCATTTACGCCGAACGGCAAGGCCAGGGCTTATACAAGTGGTTCCTCAAGGAGTTTGATTCCGAAGGGCGTCCTCGTGGGTCGGATTGGATCCCTTGGGAATGGGGGTCTTATTTCAAGGCCACAGCCATCTCGCTCGAACAGAGCTGGGAAACGCATCGACCACTCGAGATAGATGGCAAAAATGAAAGTAAGTGCAGCAGATTCATTAATATCAATCTTGAGCCTTATTCGAAAGAATTTTTGCCAACAAGATACTCAATGCTTGGCACAGACAGGGATATATCCGAATTTAATTTATGCATACATGAAATAAATGATGAGGAATCTGAATTCTGCGAAGTAAGTGGCGTGGTAAGTTACACAACTCAAAATGATTTTCGAGACTTTAATCAAGGAGACGGACTTTATATTTATTACTTCATTCGATCGTCAAGGTTCGAAAATTATGCGAAAATGGTAAATTCCGGACAGATTGATAACTTCACCGTTCGACTCGATGGAGTTGAAGGTTTCTATGCAGCATGGACTCCATCCGTTACCACTGGCTCCGTCAAGATTCTTACGGCAAACAGCAAACATATCGTCCAGGAAGTGCCAGACGATATGACCCTCCCTCGCCTCGGCAAGGCTCGCGCTGCATTTCTGACAATTACCCGCGAATTGCCGATGGCCAATTCGGCCAGAGATGAAAGCGGAGAAGAACTTACCGCCGAGGATGACATTCCACAACTAGGCTTACAAGAGCCCAAGGGCATAGAGATCGACATACTGGCCCGGACAGAATATTTGCTTAACGCCGCCAAATACGAGATATTTAAGCAAGTTAGCGCATATTGGGAAGTGCGCACCAAAGATATTAACAAAACAATTCAAATATTTCGCAGAATTGAATTTTTAATTTTATTTTTACTTATAATTCTAATTATAAAAAAGTAGGCTGATAAGACACCAGCCTACTTACTCATATTCCAGTCAATAACGAGATTTTCTTAAAAATTTCACGCCCAATTTCTCCAGTTGGTCATAGGCTAAATCCAGCCGGTACCATTGTTCGTCTGTACCACCTCCATAGAGGTCGATTAAATCGGCCAAAAGGTATATCCTTTCAGCAAGAATATACCTCTGCTTCTCAATCAGATTAGCGCATACCGTAGACATAAGAGCTTCCTTGGATTTAGAGGAATAACCTACAAACAAAAAATCTTTGCAGGAATGCCTTCCATCTCCAACTTGGAGCCTCAAGGCCGGATGCAAGTTGAATTGCCACACGCTGGCCTTTGCATCATCACAATAGTAGGATCGGTATAATAATTTTTCAAGCAGTTCGTTACGGCACCAGATGCAAAACCCCCAAATACAACTGCAAACCCGACATCGGCTATGCAGCCATCCGCCCCAGCGCCTCCTATGCCGCCACTTTCGTCGCGCCGTCCCCCGCCGCTTCGATCAGCCGCCGCTCGATCGTGCGCAGGCGGGATTCGGCGGTGACTTTGCTGCCCAGCACATCGGTCACATAAAACGTATCGACCGCGCGTTCGCCATAGGTGGCGATATGCGCCGAATGGACGATCAGCCGCGCCTCGAACAGCGCGCGGGCGAGTTGGCTGAGCAGTGCCGGGCGGTCGAGCGCGCCGACTTCGATCACCGTAAAGCGGTCGGATGCGGCATTGTCGAACAGCGCGATCGGGTGGATTTCAAACGCTTCGGCGCGCGGCCGGGCGAGCGGGCGGGCGGCAAGGCGGGGGGACAGTTTGACCTTGTTGGCCAGCGCGTCGGCGATCGCGGTTTGCAGCCGGGCGATCTGGCTGGCTTCGTGCAACGGGCGGCCGAGCGGGTCCTGCACCAGGAAATTGTCGACCGCCACGCCGTTGCGCGCGGTGTGGATGCGCGCATCGATGATATTGCCGCCGGCCAGGTGAATGCCGCCGGCGATGCGGTAAAACAGCCCGGGATGGTCGGCGGCGATCACCGTGACCAGCGTCGCCCCGCGCGCGGGGTAATAGCGCGCCTCTACCGACAGCGGTTCATCGAGCGCGATATCGAGCTGTTGCAGGTTCAGCGCGATGATGTCTTCGGGTTCGGCGATCCAGTAGGCATCGATCATCTGCCGCCCGACCGTGCCGATCAGCGCATCGCGTTCCTGCAGGATCGCCGCCACCGCGCGCTTTTTGGCGGCGATGCGTTCGGCGCGGCCATATTGTTTGTGCCCCAGCCGCAGCACTTCGTGCGTGGCGACATAAAGATCGCCAAGCAATTGGCGTTTCCACGAATTCCAGATGCCCGGCCCCACCGCGCGGATATCGACGATCGTCAGCAGCAGCAGCAGCCGCAGCCGTTCAACGCTTTGCACTTGTGCGGCGAAATTGGCGATCGTGCGCGGATCGGCCAGATCGCGCTTGAATGCGGTCGCGCTCATCAGCAGGTGCCAGCGCACCAGCCAGGCGACCATTTCGGTTTCCGCCGGGCTCAGCCCCAGCCGGGGGCACAGCTTCATCGCCACTTCGGCGCCAAGCACCGAATGATCGCTGCGCCGGCCCTTGGCAATGTCGTGCAGCAGCGTGGCAACATAGAGCACCCGGCGCGAGGCGATCTGGCCGACCACCGATGTGGCCAGCGGGTGCAATTCCGCCTCGTCGCCGCGTTCGATCCGCGACAGCAGGCCGATCGCGCGGATGGTATGTTCGTCCACCGTGTAATGGTGGTACATGTCGAACTGCATCTGCGCGACGACCCGCGCAAAATCGGGAACGAAGCGGCCAAACACGCCGGCTTCGCCCATCCAGCGCAGTACCGTTTCGGGGTCGCGCCGGCTGGTCAGGATATCCATGAACAACTGGTTGGCGCGCGGATCGCGGCGCACGGCGGCATCGATCAGCCCGGCATCGCGGTGCGCCTGGCGCATGGTTTCGGGGTGGATTTCCAGCCCTTCGCGATCGGCGAGGTGAAACAGTTCGATCAGCCGGATCGGGTCTTTGGCAAAGGCATCGTCGGACGGCGTGGCCAGCTTGTCGGCCACCACCACGAACCCGCCGATGCGCCGCCCGGCGCGGCGCCGCGCGCGCAGCTTGGCAAAAAAGCCCAGCCGCTGGCTGGCCCATTGATCGTCGAGCTGGGCGAGAAACACCCCGGTCAGTGACCCGACCTGACGCGCATGGATAAAGAACATCTGCATGAAGCGTTCGACCGCGCTTTTGCCCGGCCGGTCGGCAAATTGCATGCGCAGCGCGACTTCGCGTTGCAGATCAAAAGTCAGGCGGTCTTCGGCGCGGCGGGTCAGCGTGTGCAGGTGGCAGCGCACCGCCCAGAAGAAGTTTTCGGCGCGGCGAAAGGCGCGGTATTCGGCCGCGGTCAGCAGCCCGACATCGACCAGTTCCGACGGATCGCGCACTTTGTGGATATATTTGCCGATCCAGTACAGCGTGTGCAAATCGCGCAGGCAGCCTTTGCCTTCCTTGATATTGGGTTCGACGACATAGCGGCTGTCGCCCAGCCGTTTGTGCCGTTCGTTGCGTTCGGCCAGTTTCTGTTCGACAAATTCGCGCTCGGTGCCGGCGGCGACATCGACCCAGAACCGCCGCTGCGCTTCTTCATAAAGTGGCCGGTCGCCCCACACATAGCGCCCTTCGAGCAACGCGGTGCGGATCGTTACATCGGCGCGCGCCTGGCGCACCAGTTCGTCGAGCGATCGGCTGGAATGGCCGACTTTCAGCCCCAGATCCCACAGGAAATAGAGCATCGCCTCGATCACCTGTTCGCACCACGAGGTCGGCTTGATCGGGGTGACAAAGGCGATGTCGACATCCGAATGCGGCGCCATTTCGCCCCGGCCATAACCGCCGACCGCGACGATCGCGATGCGTTCGCCGGTGGTGCGATTGCTGGCGGGATAGACCTGGCTGGCGACGTGATCGTGGATCACCCGCAGCAGTTGATCGATCAGAAACGCCTGCGCCTGCGCGCATTCGGTGCCGTGCGAGGGCTGCGCTTCCAGCCGGCGGGCGATTTCGGCGCGGCCCTGGGCCAGCGCGGCGCGCAGGCGTTCAACGATCGGCAGACGCGCGCGATCGCCCTGCCCGGCATGGAGCGCGGCGATCTCGTCGGCGAGCGCGCGGCGGTCGACAATCGCGCGCTGGTTGGCAATCCGGGGCAACATGCTCTGCCCCTTACCCGATCATGCCTTGCCAGTCTCTGCCCATTCGCGCTGGTATTTGTCACGCAGCGCGCGCTTGTCGACTTTTTCGGTGCCCAGCCGGGGCAGCGGTTCGTCCACCTGCCAGAATTTCACCGGCACCTTGAACGCGGCGATATGGTCGGCGAGGAACGCACGCAGCGCTTCGGCATCGAGCACCATGCCCGGCTTGGTCAGGAACACCGCCGCCGGCACTTCGCCATAGAGATCATGCGGCAGGCCGAACACGCTGGCTTCGGCGATCGCCGGATGGGCATAGATCGCGCTTTCCACCTCGATGCAGCTGATGTTTTCGCCGCCGCGGATGATGATGTCTTTCTTGCGGTCAACGATGAACAGATAGCCGTCTTCATCAAGATAGCCGAGATCGCCGGTGCGGAAATAGCCATCGGGCATGATCGCCGCGCGGGTCGCTTCGGGATTGTCCCAATAGCCGAGGAAATTGCAGATGCTGCGGATCGACACTTCGCCCACCGCACCGGCGGGCAGCGCATGGCCATCATGATCGAGAATCGCCAGATCGACCAGGGGGCGAGAGGCCGATCCGGTGCTGCCCGGCTTGGCCAGGTAATTTTCGTTGAAATTGCCGCAGCCGACCCCGTTGGTTTCGGTCAGGCCATAGCCGAGGATCGGAAAGGCATGCGGCAATTCGCGGCGGATGCGATCGACATGATCGACCGGGCGCGGCGCCCCGCCGGCCGCAAAGGTCACGCAAGTCGACAGGTCATAGCTGTCGCGATCGGGATGGGTGGCGATTTCAAAGCTCATCAGCGGCACCCCGACAAAATAGGTGACGCGCTCACGCTCGATCAGCTCCATCGCCGCGCGCGCATCCCAGCGCGCCATGATCACCAGCTTGCGCGCGATGGCGAAGGATTGCAGCAGCACCGGCACTTCGCCGGTGACATGGAACAGCGGCACATTGACCAGCGCGCAGGGCTGCGCATCGGCCGGCGGCGCCTCGCCGCGCTCGGTCATGATGCCGAGCACCGTCACCGTCTGCGCGACATAGTTGAACGTGCCCTGCACCACCCCGCGATGGTCGGAATAGGCGCCCTTTGACACCCCGGTTGATCCCGAGGTGAACAGCACCGTCGCCAGATCATCGCCATTGAGATCGGGCAGCGGCGTGGTCGCATCGCCGCCCTTGGCCGCCAGCACCGCCAGCCCTTGTGCCGGGGCGCAATCGTGTTCGATCAGCAGCAGTTCGGCGCCATGCGTCTGCCCGGCCAGCCGTTCGGCGCGCTGGCGATCGGCCAGCACCAGCCGGCAGCCGACCAGATCGATGCCATAGGCCAGCTCTTCGCCCGTCCACCAGCCGTTGAGCAGCACCGCCACCCCGCCGGCCATCAGCACCGCCATATAGGCCACCACCCAGTTGGCCGAATTGCGCGCGGCAATGCCCACCCGGGTGCCGCGTTCGACCCCATGGCCCGCCACCAGCCCGCCGGCCAGCGCGCGTGCGGCGGCATAAGTTTCGGCAAATGTCAGCCGCACCCCGGCATCGACCAGAAATTCCTTGGGCCCGTGCTGCGCACAGAAATAGCCGAAATAATGCGCCAGGCTGGGCGGCGCGGCGGCGATCATCGGCAATTCGCGATCAAACCGGGGATACCCGGTCAGCGCCAGCATATTGCCGGGGGCGACCAGGCCATCCATTACCCGCGCCAGCGCCAGATCGAGTTCGGTCTTCATTGTCGTCCTTCTCTCCCATCCCGGTCGGGCGATCGTGCAGTTGGCCGGTTCCACCACTGGCCCGGTTGTGCCACAAGGCATGGCGAAACCGGCCGGCGCGATCGCCGCGATCGCGGTCGTTGATCAATCGTTTAAGGAGTTCGTTTGGTGCTGTCACTATCGCTTGCGGCCATGGTTGCGCCCTTTGCCGCGATCGTGCCTTCGGCCGGAGCCGGCTCATCGCTGCTGGCATGGCTGGGTGACGCTGCGGCATCCTTGCCTGGCGGGCATGTGCCGCTGCATTTTGCAGATCTCGGTCTTTCGCCGATTGCGCTGGATCTGGGTTTTTTCACGATAAAATGGTACAGCCTGGCCTATCTGGTCGGCATCCTGTTTGCCTATTGGCACCTCATGCGCGAGCTGCGGCTGCCCGGCGCGCCGATGGCCGCGCGCCATGCCGAAGACCTGTTTTTCTATGCCACGCTGGGGGTGATTCTCGGCGGCCGGCTCGGCTATGCGCTGTTTTACAACCATGACCTGATCACCCACCCGCAAGACCTCGTCAAACTGTGGCAGGGCGGGATGAGCTTTCACGGCGGGCTGATCGGCACCACGCTGGCGATCGCCTGGGTATCGTGGCGCGGCCGGCTCGATTTCGTGCGGGTGTGCGATTACATCGCGCCCTGCGTGCCGGTCGGGCTGTTCCTTGGCCGCTGCGCCAACTTCGTCAACGGCGAATTGTGGGGCCGCAAGGTTACCGGCGATCTGCCCTGGGCGATGGTGTTCCCCGGCGCCGGCCCGGTCGCGCGCCATCCCAGCCAACTCTATGAAGCCGGGCTCGAAGGGCTGTTGCTCGGCACGCTGCTGATCACGCTGTTCTGGACCACGCGCGCGCGCTGGCGCCAGGGGCTGCTGATGGGAGTATTTGCCACCGGCTATGGCTGCGCGCGCTTCACGGTGGAATTTTTCCGCGAACCCGATGCGCAGTTGCAGGAATTTGCCCATGCCACCGGGATGTCGATGGGCCAGTGGCTGACCCTGCCGATGATTGCGATCGGGCTGGCGCTGATCGTGCGCGCGCTGGTGCGCCCGCCGCTGGCAGTCAGCGTGCGCTCGCTGCCCGCCTGATCCGCCGCGATGGACCATCGCCAACGCCTGGCGCGGCTGATCACCGCCACCGGGCCGATCAGTCTGGCGCAATTCATGGCCGAAGCCAACGCGCGCTATTACGACAGCCGCGATCCGCTCGGCAGCGCGGGCGATTTCATCACCGCGCCCGAAATCAGCCAGATGTTTGGCGAATTGATCGGGCTGTGGCTGGCTGATCTGTGGCAGCGCGCCGGGCGCCCGGACCCGGTGGCTTATGTCGAACTCGGCCCCGGGCGCGGCACTTTGGCGCGCGATGCGCTGGGCGCGGCGGCGCGGTTCGGCTTGCGGCCGGCGGTGCATCTGGTCGAACCGAGCACGGCCTTGCGCGCGGTGCAGCAGGCGACGCTGCCCCACGCGGTGTGGCACGATGATCCCGGCACGCTGCCCGATCACGGCCCGCTGCTGATCATCGCCAACGAATATCTCGATGCGCTGCCGGTGCGCCAGCTGGTGCTGACCGAGGGCGGCTGGCGCGAACGCATGGTCGGGCTGGCGCGCGATGAAGCGGGCGGCGAAACGCTGGTGCCGGTGGCCGGGCCGCGCCCGATGGACGCCGCGGTGCCGGCAGAGCTGGCCGAGGCGGCGCCCGGCGCGATCATCGAAACCTGCCCGGCGGCGGCGGCGGTGGTCGATGATCTGGCGCGGCGGCTGGCCACGCAGGGCGGCGCGGCGCTGTTTATCGATTATGGCCGCACCAGCCCGGCGCACGGCAGTTCGTTGCAGGCGCTGCGCGCGCATCGCAAAGTCGATCCGTTTGCCCACCCCGGCGAGGCCGATCTGACCGCGCATGTCGATTTTTCAGTGCTGCCGGCGATTGCCACCGCGGCGGGCGCGCGCTGGCTGGGGACGGTGGAACAGGGCGCGTTCCTTGCCGCGCTGGGGCTGAATGAGCGCGCCGCCGCATTGGCCCGCGCGCGACCCGATCAGGCCGAGGCGATTCGGGCCGCCGCGCACCGGCTGGCGCATCCCGAAGCGATGGGCAGCCTGTTCAAGGTCCTGGGGCTGGCCGCGCCCGATTGGCCCGACGGCGCCGGTTTTTGATCATCGTGGCCACGGCGCGCACCACTTGTGCGCGATTGGCGCGGGAAACCGCCAAAATCGCTGTTGGCAAAGCCGCGCAATCATGGCTATGACGCGCGCCTGACGACGGGGGTTGCCCGGCGGCTTGCCCATGCGGGCAGGGCTGTCGGCACTTCACGAAAAATGGGGTATTTCGCCAAGCGCGAAATGCCCCGTTCGGAGTCACGGGACACGAATTGGCCGCCCGCCAGGGCCGGACAGGCTCCGGCAGCAGCGGCGGCATCAGGCAAGGACGATCAATGGCTGACGTGCTCAAGGCTGAAGGGACAGACGGCGCAGGCGCGGATGCGTCCCACGACGGTGTCCGCCGGCGCGATTTCATTCACATTGCTGCGGTCAGTTTCGCCGGGGTCGGCGGGATTGCCACGCTCTATCCGCTGATTTCGCAAATGAGCGCCTCGGCCGACGTGCTGGCGGAAAGCTCGACCGAAATCGACGTTTCGGCGATCGCGCCGGGGCAGGCGGTCAAGGCGATGTTCCGCAAGCAACCGGTGTTCGTGCGCAATCTGACCCCGGCGGAAATCGCCGCGGCCGATGCGGTGGACCCCAAGACGCTGCGCGACCCGCAGACGCTCGAACAGCGCACCAAGACGGGCAAGACCAACTGGCTGATCACCATGGGCGTGTGCACCCACCTCGGGTGCGTGCCGCTCGGCGCCGGCCAGGGTGAGGTAAAGGGCGAATTTGGCGGGTATTTCTGCCCGTGCCACGGTTCGGTCTATGATACCGCCGCGCGCATCCGCAAGGGGCCGGCGCCCAAGAATCTGGAAGTGCCGCCGTACGAGTTCACCTCTGACACTGTCGTGAAAATCGGCTGAGGATATCTGGCCATGAGTTTTCCCTGGGCTAATCAATACAAGCCAACCCATCCCCTGATGGTCTATCTCGACGAAAAGCTGCCTTTGCCGCGCTTCGTCTACAACGCCATCGGCGGCGGCTATCCGGTGCCGCGCAATCTCAACTATGCGTGGAACTTCGGCGTGCTCGCCGGGTTCTGCCTGGTGCTGCAGATCGTCACCGGGGTAATCCTGGCGATGCATTATGCCGCCAATGCCGGCGTCGCGTTCGACAGCGTCGAACACATCATGCGCGACGTGAACTGGGGCTGGATGCTGCGTTATGCCCACGCCAACGGCGCTTCGGCGTTCTTTGTCGTGGTCTATATCCACATTTTCCGCGGGTTCTTCTATTCTTCGTACAAGGCGCCGCGCGAAATGATCTGGCTGCTCGGCGTGGTCATCTTCCTGCTGATGATGGCGACCGCGTTCATGGGCTATGTGCTGCCGTGGGGCCAGATGAGCTTCTGGGGCGCCAAAGTGATCACCGGGCTGTTCTCGGCGATCCCGCTGGTCGGCGAACCGCTGCAACAGTGGCTGCTGGGCGGCTTTGCGCCGGACAATGCTGCGCTCAACCGGTTCTTCTCGCTGCACTTCCTGCTGCCGTTCGTGATTGCCGGGGTGATCATCCTGCACATCTGGGCGCTGCACATCCCGGGCTCGTCCAACCCGACCGGGGTGGAGATCAAGAGCGAATCCGACACCGTGCCGTTCCACCCGTATTACACGGCCAAGGACGGGTTCGGGCTGGGCGTGTTCCTGCTGATCTATTGCACCGTGCTGTTCTTCTTCCCCAACGCGCTGGGCCACCCGGACAACTATATTCCGGCCAACTCGATGTCGACGCCGGCGCATATCGTGCCCGAATGGTACTTCTGGCCGTTCTATGCGATCCTGCGCGCGTTTACCGCCGATTTCTTCTTTATCCCGGCCAAACTGATGGGCGTGCTGGCGATGTTCTCGGCGATCCTGGTGTGGTTCTTCCTGCCCTGGCTGGATACCTCGCCGGTGCGTTCGGGCCATTACCGTCCGCTGTTCCGCAAGTTCTGGTACCTGCTGGTCATCGACACGCTGATCCTGGGCTATTGCGGCGGTTCGCCGGCGGAAACCAAGTACGTGCTGATCTCGCAGATCGCCGCCGCGTATTATTTCCTCCACTTCCTGGTCATCCTGCCGATCGTTTCGTCGATCGAGAAGCCGCTGCCGCTGCCGTTCTCGATCACCGAAGCCGTGCTCGGCACCGATGCCGCGACCGCCTGACGGTCGGGTACAACAAAGCGAGATACCGCCATGGTCCGCATCTTTGGCCCCCTGATTGGCCTGTTCTTTGCCGCCGCGCTGGTCTGGTCGTTCGGCATCGGGGTTGCGCAGCAATTGCGCGAACCCGACCCGTCGACGGCGGTGAAGGATTTCCACCTTGACCCCAAGGAAGACGTGCACTGGTCGTTCGAAGGGCCGTTCGGCACTTACAACACCCGCCAGTTGCAGCGCGGTTTCCAGGTCTACAAGCAAGTGTGCAACAACTGCCACTCGCTCAAGCAGATCGCCTTCCGCAATCTCAGCCAGCTTGGCTACAAGCCCGCCGAGATCAAGGCGATCGCCAAGGACTGGGCGACCAAGGCCAAGACCTTTGACCCCAAGACCGGTGATGCCGGCGAGCGACCCAACACGCCCGCCGACCACATCCCGCCGGTCTATTACGCCGGCACCGGCAATCCGCCGGATCTGTCGCTGATCACCAAGGCCCGGCATGGCGGCGCGCACTATGTGTACTCGCTGCTCACCGGCTATACCGACCAGCCCGCCGCGCTGTTGAAGAAGTATCCGGATTCCAAGACCCCGGACGGGCTGTACTACAACCCGTACTTCGCCAACCTCAACATCGCGATGCCGCCGCCGCTGGCCGACAATGCAGTGACTTATGCCGACGGCACCCCGGCGACGCTGAACCAGGAAGCCAAGGACGTGGCCGCGTTCCTGACCTGGACCGCCGAACCGGAAATGGAAAAGCGCAAGCAAACCGGCTGGCCGGTGCTCGGCTTCCTGCTCGCGGCAACCGCGCTGGCCTATCTGTCGAAGCGCACGATCTGGGCCGACAAGCACTGATCGCGCCGCCCACCGGCACAATGATCAAGGCCACCGGCAACGGTGGCCTTTTTCATGCCCGCAACCCCGGACCCGCCCGATGACCCCAGACGACTTGCGCGCGCTGATCCGCACCGTGCCCGATTTTCCGGCGCCGGGGATCGCCTTTCGCGACATCACCACGCTGATCAGCCACGGACCCGGCTTTGCCGCAACGGTGGCGCATCTGGCTGACCGCGCCAATGCCTGCGGCGCCGGACTGATCGCCGGGATGGAGGCCCGCGGCTTCATCTTTGGCGCCGCGGTCGCCGCCCGGCTCGGCCTCGGCTTTGTCCCGGTGCGCAAACCGGGCAAGCTGCCGGTGCCGACGATCGGCATCGACTATGCGCTCGAATACGGCACCGACCGGCTCGAAATCGACCCCGGCGCCATTCCCCCCGGCGCAGCCACGGTGATCATCGACGATCTGATCGCCACCGGCGGCACCGCGCTGGCCGCCGCCGCCCTGCTGTGCCGCGCCGGCGCCAGGGTTGACCATGCGCTGTTCGTGATTGACCTGCCCGACCTTGGCGGCGCCGACCGCCTGCGCGATGCCGGGATCGCCCCACAGGCGCTGATGGCGTTTGCCGGACATTGACGAATCCCCTCCGGCCATGCCAAGGCGACTGCGCACGCGGGTATAGCATAGTGGTAATGCTCTAGCCTTCCAAGCTAGCTAGGCGGGTTCGATTCCCGCTACCCGCTCCAGCCGCCCGATCGGTCACCCCACCCCCCAAGCGTGCCGCCGGAAGCTTGCCCGGCCATTAACCGCGATTTTACGTCTATTGCGTAGTTCCGGTTGCAGGGAACGACATCGGCACCAATGGATTCGCCGCAGGGGACTTGCAATGACGCTGATCAACCGCATTCTGAAAGACGAAGCTGGCGCGACCGCGATCGAATATGGCCTGATGGCTGCATTGATCAGCGTGGCGGCGATTACCGCGATGGGTGCCCTGGGCAACTCGCTGTCGAACACGTTCAACTTCGTTTCGAACCAGATGGCGAGCGCGCAATCGGGCAAGCTTTGATCGACCAGCGCGGCCCCGCCCAGGCGGGGCTCGGCACGGGGGTGAAAAGGGGCGGGGCAACCTGCCCCTTTTTTGTGGCTGCTCTACGCAGCGACTCGCGCAAGGACGTGCAGTACTGCGCCAGGCGAGGCAAAGGTTGGCGTCCAAGTTTGGCACATAATCGGGCGGAATTGGCGATAGTTTGGACGATTCATTCGCAAATGGCCAATCGGGCGTAGCAAAAAACCCTGCAGCGATGCCGCGCCTTTAACCAGTGCTTTACGTCCTGCGCCTAGAAACAGTCCTGCCACTCCGGGGACTACGAGCGGCATCAAAGGGGAATAGACATGCAACTGATCAATCGTATCCTGAAAGACGAAGCTGGCGCCACCGCGATCGAATACGGCCTGATTGCCGCACTGATCGCCGTCGCCGCCATCACCGCGATGGGTTCGCTGGGCAACTCGCTCTCGAACACCTTCAACTTCGTTTCGAACCAGATGAGCAGCGCTCAGTCGGGCAAGCTCTAAGTCGCGCATCAGCCGACTTGACGGTTTCGGGGGGCGGGGTAACACCCGCCCCCTTTTCGTTGTGACACCAGTCGCCCATTAAATAGACTCGTCATTCCGGACTTGATCCGGAACCCAGCAAACATCAGACGCGGTAGCGTCTTTGGCGAAGCCAAGCTGCCTTGCGGCAGGAATGCTGCCGCATTCGTTATTTGCTGGGTTCCGGATCAAGTCCGGAATGACGAAGTTCTTTGAATGGACTGCTGACAAAACGAGTCAACGCGTCGAACGACTGGTATGGTAGCACCTAATCAGCGCTGGCATTTGCCGCAGAAAAAGGTCGATCGCCCGCCCTGCACCACGCGCTGCACTACGGCGCCGCAGCTGCACGGATCGCCTTCGCGGCCATAGACGCGGAAATCCTTGGCAAAATAGCCCAGTTCGCCATCGGGCTGCGCATAATCGCGCAAAGTCGAGCCGCCGGCGGCAATCGCTTCATCGAGCACGTCACGGATTGCCGGGACCAGCCGGCCGAGCGCGGCGCGCGACACCTGCCCCGCCTCGCGCGCGGGGTGAATGCGCGCACGATGCAGCGCCTCGCAGACATAGATATTGCCGAGGCCCGCAACGATCTGCTGATCGAGCAGCAGCAGTTTGACCGCCGCGAATCGCCCGGCAAAGGCTGCGGCCAGATGCGCCGCGGTCAGATCGGGGCCAAGCGGCTCGGGCCCCAGCGCGGCAAACGGGGCAAAGCTGTCGATCGCGGCACTATCGACCAGGTCAACCGAGCCGAATCGCCGCGCATCATTGAGCGCCAGCACATGCCCGCGCGCGGTTTCGAGCACGAGGTGATCATGCCGGTCCAGCGCGGCAGGATCGATACGCCAGCGCCCCGACATGCCGAGGTGAAACACCATGGTCTGCCCCCGGTCGGTCTCGATCAACCCGTATTTGGCGCGGCGGCCCAGCGCCACCACCCGCGCGCCGGTCATCGCCTGGACCAGATCGGGCGGGAACGGCCGGCGCAGATCGGGCCGGTTGACCGCGACCCGGGTCAGCCGGTCGCCCTCCAGCACCCCGGCGAGGCCGCGCACGGTGGTTTCAACTTCGGGCAATTCGGGCATTGGCGGGCATCCATGCAAAACCGGGACATTGGGGTATTTGTCCCTATCAGGCTTTGCCCGGCCCGCAATTGTCGGTAGAGGCCGTGCATGACCAGCAGCGAAACCCCGGTTGAAACCGCCTCGTTCGGCTATGCCGAAATTCCCGCCGCCGAAAAGGTGGCGCGCGTTGGCGCGGTGTTTTCCAATGTCGCGCGCAAATACGACGTGATGAACGATGCCATGTCGGGCGGGCTGCACCGGCTGTGGAAGGATCGCTTTGTCGCGCGGGTCAAACCGCAAGCGGGCGAGGCGATTCTCGACATGGCCGGCGGCACCGGCGATATCGCGTTCCGGCTGGCCAAACGCGGCGCGCGCGTCACCGTTGCCGATATCAATCAGGACATGCTCGATGTCGGCATCGAACGCGCGCAAAAACGCGCGATCGAAGGGCTCGAATGGTCGTGCCAGAATGCCGAAACGCTGAATTTCGCCGATCGCCGGTTCGATGCCTATACGATCGCGTTCGGCATCCGCAATGTCACCCATATCGACCGCGCGCTGGCCGAGGCGCACCGTGTGCTGCGGTTTGGCGGGCGGTTTTGCTGCCTCGAATTTTCGACCACGCAATGGCCGGGCTTTGCCCAGCTCTATGATCTCTATTCGCACCGGGTGGTGCCCGAAATCGGCCGGATGATCGCCGATGATGCGGATTCGTACCGCTATCTGATCGAATCGATCCGCCGCTTTCCGCCGATGCCCGAATTTGCCGCGATGATCCGCCAGGCCGGGTTTGCCCGCGTCAAAGTCGAACCGATCCTCGGCGGATTGGTGGCGATCCATTCGGGCTGGAAGGTCTGACGGGGCGCAGCGGCGATGGCACTGTCGGACATCGGCCATATCTGGCGCCTGATCGGGTGGGGCCGGGTGCTGGCGCGCCACGGCGCGCTGCGCGGGATCGAACGCGATGCCAATACCCCGGCGCCGGTGCGGCGGCTGTGCCAGCTCGCCCGGTTCGGTACGCTGCAACCCGCGCTGCCCGATTATGCCGGGGCGTTCCGCGCGATCGGCCCGGCGGCGATCAAGCTGGGCCAGACTTTGGCGACGCGGCCCGATCTGGTCGGCGATGCGGCGGCGACCAATCTGCTCGAATTGCAGGACCGCCTGCCCCCGGTTGATTTCAGCGCGATCCGCGCGACGATCGAGGCCAGCTTTGAACGCCCGCTCGAATCGCTGTTCGCCACGTTCGATCCCGATCCGGTCGGCGCCGCATCGATCGCGCAAGTCCACCGCGCCACCACCAGCGATGGCCGCGCGGTCGCGGTCAAAGTGCTGCGCCCCGGCGTGCGCGAACAGTTTGCCCGCGATATCGCGACTTATGAATGGGCCGCCGCGCATCTCGAAGCCCTCGGCGGAGAGGCACAGCGGCTGCGCCCCCGGCTGGTGATCGCCAATTTGCGGCGATGGACCATGCGCGAGCTCGATCTGCGGCGCGAGGCGGCCTCGGCCAGCGAGCTGGCCCAGGCGATGCACGGGGTCGAAGGCTATCGCGTGCCCGATATCGACTGGGACCGCACCAATGGCCGGGTGATGACGCTCGACTGGATCGACGGGATCAAGATCAGCGATGTCGCGGCGATCGATGCGGCCGGGCATGACCGCAAGGATCTGGCGCGGCGGCTGGTGCTGGCGTTTCTGACCCAGGCGATCAGCGGCGGCTATTTCCACGCCGACATGCACCAGGGCAATCTGTTCGTGACCGCCGACGGCACGATCGTGGCGATCGATTTCGGGATCATGGGGCGGATCGACCGGCGGGCGCGGCAATGGCTGGCCGAAATCCTCTATGGCCTGACCACCGGCAATTATCGCCGCGTCGCCGAAATCCATTTTGAGGCGCAATATGTGCCGAGCTATCATTCGGTCGACGAATTTGCGACGGCCCTGCGCGCGGTGGGCGAACCGATGCGCGGCAAGCCGGTGTCGGAACTGTCGGTCGGGCAGATGCTCGACGGGCTGTTTGCGATCACCCGCGATTTTGACATGAAGACGCAGCCGCATCTGCTGCTGCTGCAAAAATCGATGGTCATGGTCGAAGGGATCGCCACCCAGCTCGATCCCGAAATCAACATGTGGGACACCGCCGCGCCGTTCGTGCGCGACTGGATCCGCGATGAACTGGGGCCAGAGGCGGCGCTGGCCGACCGGCTCCGCACCGACGCCGCAACGCTGCTGCGGCTGCCCGATCTGATCCGCCGCATCGAGGACCGCTTCCCGGCCAAAGGCGGCGCGCCCGAAGAGCCGCCGCTGCCCGATCTGCCGCTGATGTGGGATCGCCGGCCCGGCACCGGCGGCCATCCGCTGCTGTCCACGCTGACTCATGCCATGGCGGCGGGGCTGGGTGCGGCGATCGTGTGGATCGGGCTGGCCCGGCACTGGTGGGGTTGATCGGGTCTTGAGCGCCGACGCACGCCCGGCCAAGCGGCATTTCAATGCGCTCGATCTGTCGCGGCTGCTCGCCGCCTGCGCGGTGCTGTTCTGGCATTACCAGCATTTCTTCGTGCCGCCGGTCGATTTCGAATTCCATGTCCGGCGCTCGATCTCGCCGTTCTATCACCCGCTCGCCTGGCTTTATGATTACGGCCATGTCGCGGTGGAATATTTCTGGCTGGTCTCGGGCTTTGTATTTGCCCATGTCTATCTCGCCGATCCGGCGGCGCGCGCGCGGTTCTGGCCGGCGCGGCTGGCGCGGCTGTGGCCGCTGCACCTGCTGACCATGGCGGTGGTGGCGGTGTTGCAGGCGATCTATACCGCGCTGCACGGCACCGCCTTCATCTATCACCATCAGGACCCGTGGCACTTTGTGCTCAACCTGTTCATGGCGCAAACCTGGGGGTGGCAGGTCAACCAGTCGTACAATGGCCCGACCTGGTCGCTGTCGACCGAAGTGATCGCCTATGCGCTGTTCTGGCTGCTGCTGGCGCGGTTGCGGCGGTTGCCGGTCTTGCTGGCGCTGGCCGGGGCGATCGCGATGTTTGCGCTGGTGTTCGGCAATGTGCTGCCGCCGGGGGCCAAGGCCGAAACGCTGGCGGCCAAGCTGGCGACGGTGGTCAATTGCGTGGGCTATTTCTTTGCCGGGGTGGCGGTGCATGGCGCGCTGGTGCGCGGCTGGCTGACCGCGCCGCGCCTGGCGCTGCTGGTGCCCGCGCTGGGCGCGCTGGCCTGGGCGCTGGCGGGCTGGCGCCAGCATGGACACGATGCGGCGATCCTGCTGGGATCGCTGGCGGCGCTGGCGGCAATGCTGGCGATCGATCTGGCCGATCGCGGCGATGTGCTCAAAATCGGGCGCAAGCTGGGCGATGCCTCTTATGGCATCTACTTGTGGCATTTCCCGATCCAGCTGGCGCTGGTGCTGCTGGTCGATGCCACGATCGGCACGCGGATGGCGTTTCGTCAGCCGGTCTGGCTGGTGGTGTTCGTGGTGGTCTCGGTGGCCGCCGGGTTTGCCTCGCACCGCTGGATCGAGCGCCCGGCACAACGCGCAGTGCTGCGCCGGATCGACCAATGGCGCAGCGCTACGGCATAGCCTCGCCGCGCGCCGGCAGCGGATGATCGCGCAGCAGCGCCGCCAGATCATCACCACCGGCCTGCCCCGCCGCCCCGTCGAGCGCCGCCTGCAACGCGCGAAACCGCGCCAGCACATCGATTCCCAGCGCGGTCAATTGCGCCCCGCCCTGCGCGCGCCCCGGCACGGTATCAACCAGCGGCGCGGTCCAGCAGCGGTTCATCACATCGACCAGTTGCCAGGCGCGGCGATAGCTCATTCCCATCGCGCGCGCGGCACCGGCGATCGAGCCGACCCTGGCAATCGTATCGAGCAGATCGGCCTTGCCCGGCCCCATCGCAATCGCCTGATCGCACAGGATTTGCAGCTTCAACCGGATCGCCGCCATGGTCCACCTTTCCTGATCGTGCCACTGTCATCGCCGCAAGCGCGGGGCGCTGTCAAACCCGCGCCTGCCCCAAAAGGGGCTTTGGCAGATCGGTTTTTGTCACGTACCAAATTCACGGCGCAAAATCAGGGGGCTACGCATGCGATCACACCACACGATCATCGCCGGCCTGTTGGCCATGGCGGCGCTCACCGCCCCGCCGGCCCTCGCCGCGCCGGCGCCGGCGACGATCGATCGCGACCTGACCGAAGTCTCGATCCCGCAGCTTCACGCGCTCTATGATCACCATACCTATACCATCCGCCAGGTGGTGGACTGGTATCTGGCGCGGATCGCCCGCTACAACCCGGTCTATCACCCGCTCGAACAGGTCTTTGCCGACGAAGCGCGCGCGCTGGCAGATCAGCAGGATGCCGCCAAGGGCCCGACCGCCGCGCATGGCCCGCTGTGGGGCGTGCCGATGGTGATCAAGGCCAATACCAGCATCGCCGGCAAAGTGACCACCGACGGATGGGAAGGCTATACCGTGGCCGGGCACGAACTGGTCGCCCCGCGCGATGCGACGATCGTCGCACGGCTGCGCGCGGCCGGGGCGATCATCATCGGCCATACCAACATGCCCGATTTCGCCGATGCCGATACCAACCGATCGAGCTCGTTCGGGCGCACCGGCAATGCCTATGACGTGCGCTATTCGCCCGGCGGATCATCGGGCGGCACGGTCACCGCGGTCAGCTCGAATCTGGCGGTGCTCGGCAATGGCACCGACACCGGCAATTCGATCCGCATGCCCGCCGCGACCAGCGCCCTGGTCGGAGTATTCCCGACGCGCGGGCTGGTATCGATCGCCGGGATCGCCCCGCTCGACTGGCTGCTCGACAATACCGGCCCGATCGCCCGCAATGTAACCGATGCCGCGATCGCGCTGGGGGTGATGGCCGGCGAAGACCCGCTTGATCCGGTCACCGCCGGATCGGCGCACAAGGCGCAACCCGGGCCCTATACCGCCTATCTGAAAACCGATGCGCTGAAGGGCAAACGCTTTGGCGTGCCGGCGTTCATTCTGGCCGGCAGCGGCATTCCGTTTCACGGCATTCCCGCGGTGGTGCCCGACAGCGCGGCCGACCGCATCGCCGCCAATGCCACCACGCCGCTCGACCCGCGCACCCGCGCAGCATTCATGGCCGCGATCGAGGGGCTGCGCGCGGCGGGCGCCACCGTTATCATCGATGACAGCATCCTGCCCCCCGCCTTTGCCCACGATGCCTTGCGCATCGCCACGTACCCTTATGTGCGCGAAGGCACCGACGCGTTTTTGCGCGAATTCGGCCCGGCGCAGTACCATTCGAGCACCGAGTACGAAAAAGTCATGGGTGCCCCGCTCGGCGCGCCGATCATCGGCACCCAGCCCAACAATGCCGAATTCCTGTCCGGCGATATCAAGATCCGCCAGCGGCTGGTCGAATCCGATCCCGATGCCCAGGCCAATCTGTGGGGCCCGCGCGCGCGGGTGATGCAGGCCTATCTCGACACGATGGATCGGCTCCATCTCGACGGCTATGTCTATCCGGCGATCCAGATGCCGCCGGTGGACGAAACCATGCCGCAAAATGGCGGCCTGTCCGACGGGCCGCATTCGGCGACCAGCTGGGTCAACATGCTCGGCGTGCCGGCAGTGGTGGTGCCCGGCGGGTTCTATCGCAACGGGTTGCCGTTCGGGCTGGAAATCGCCGGGCGGCCGTTCCACGACGGCGATCTGCTCGGCTATGCCTATGCCTATGAACAGGCGACGCATCACCGCCACCCGCCGGTGCTGGTCGATCACGGCCTGTTGCCCGACGCGCCCTGACCCGCGCGGCCATTTCTCGCCGCCCTGCCGCCGACCTTGAGGATTCATACAGTCAACCAAGTATCTGTTTTAAAATATTTTCGCTCATCCTGAGCTTGTCGAAGGATGCGCGCTGACACTTGTCCCACGCGCAAAAAAACGCGCATTCCGGGCCGTTTTCGCGCATCCTTCGACAAGCTCAGGATGAGCGGATTTGGGTATTTTGGGTGTTCCTAAACCACTTGTCTGAACCCTCAAGGCCACTGCCCCGACGCGCCGGCCGGGGGCTGCCAATCACGACAAGCCGGCGATCGCCGACCGGTGCGACTGGGTGCCGCGATGCAGCACCCGGTCGCCCGGCAGCAGGGTATCGACGGTCAGATCGGGGGATTGCGCGAGTTCGGCATACAAGGGTCCGAAATCGGTATCGAGCGTGGCGCGCAGCAACTGGTCAAAGCTGTCGATCACGAAATAGCTCTGCTGGAAATCGTCGATGCGGTATGGCGTGCGCATGATCCGCGCCAGATCAATGCCGATGCGGTGCGGCGAGGGATCATCGAGCGCAAACAGCGTTTCGCTGTACGACGAAGCGATCCCGGCGCCATAGACGCGCAAGCCATCGGCGCCCCAGATCAGCCCGAATTCGACCGTGTACCAGTACAGGCGCGCCAGATGGTGCAGCACCCCCAGCCCACCTGCGCGTTGCCCGCCGATGCCATAGGCCTGCATGTAATCGGCAAACACCGGGTTGGCGAGCAGCGGGACATGGCCGAACACATCGTGGAACACATCAGGTTCGGCCAGGTAATCGAGCTGATCCGGGCGGCGGATGAAGCGCCCGGCGACAAACCGGCGGTTGGCGAGATGATCAAAGAACACCGCATCGGGCACCAGCCCCGGCACCGCCAGCACCTGCCAGCCGGTCGCGCGCATCAGCCGTTCGGACAGCGCTTCGAAATCGGGAATGCCCGGCCGATCGAGCCGCAGGATATCCAGCCCGGCGATAAATTCATCGGCCACCCGCCCCGGCAGCAGCCGCGCCTGGCGCGCAAACAGCCGATCCCATGTCGCATGGTCGGTGGCGCTGTAGGCCGCCCAGTCCTGCGCGATGGTGCCATCGCCGGAGATCACGCGGCATCCGCCTGCTGGTCGGGATGCGTCGCCGCCAGCCCGGGCAGCGCGAGCAGCCGCGCCTCGATCGCCACCAGCGCCGGCCAGCGCGCCGCATCAAGCCCGAAGCGGCGCGCGCCATAGAGCTGCGGGACCAGGCAGCAATCGGCGATGGTCGGCGTGTCGCCCACTGCAAAGGCGCCGCCATGGCGCGCAACCAGCGCGGCCACCGCATCGAGCCCGTCGCCGATCCAGTGCGCCAGCCAGCCGTTCACTTGCGCCTCATCCGCGCCCAGATCGCGGCGCAGCGCCTGCTGCACGCGCAGATTGGCGAGCGGGTGCGTATCGCAGGCGATCACCAGCGCGATCGCCCGCGCCTGCGCGCGCAGCAGCGGATCGGCGGGCAGGATCGGCGGCTGCGGCCAGGCCTCTTCGAGCCATTCGCAGATCGCCAGCGACTGGGTCAGCACCGCCGCCCCGGTATCGAGCGCGGGCACCAGCGCCTGCGGATTGAGCGCGCGATAGGTCGGCAGCGCCTGTTCGCCATGGCGCAGATCGTGCGGCACGCTGGTCCAATCGAGCCCCTTGAGCGCCAGCACCAGCCGCACCCGCCATGCTGCGCCCGAGCGCCAGTATCCGTGCAGCGCCAGCATCAGCGCGCCGGCTCGATCCGGCCGAGGCACGGGCCAAACCCGATCGTGCGCGCACCTTCGCGCACCGCGCGCGCGTGCAGCGCCAGTTCGTCGCCATCGGCCAGAAAAGTGCGCGTTTCGCCGCCGGGCAGGGCAATCGGCTGACGCCCACCTTGCGACAGTTCAATCAGGCTGCCCGCCGCGCCCGGATCGGCGCCCGACAGCGTGCCGGTGCCCAGCAGATCGCCGGGATGCAGATCGCAGCCGTTGCTGGCATGGTGCGCCACGATCTGCGCCACGCTCCAAAACATCGCCTGCTGCGCGTCGCCCTGGCTCAGCGGGTGCGGCGCCAGCCCCGCCGCGCGCATCGCCGGGGTGCGGATCCAGGCCGACAGCGCAATCGACAGCCCGCCATGGGCATGGTCGGCCGGATCATCGAGGTAGGCCAGCAGCGGTGGATCATCGCGTGCGCGCGGCATGGCCGCCACGCGGAACGGCGCCAGCGCCTCGGCCGTGATCACCCAGGGCGAGACCGTGGTAAGGAAATTCTTGGCCAGAAACGGCCCCAGCGGCTGATATTCCCAGGCCTGGATATCGCGCGCCGACCAGTCGTTGAGCAGGCACAGCCCGCCGATCCGGTCCCACGCCTGGGCGATCGGCACCGCATCGCCCAGCGCATTGTCGCCGGCGATCCACACCCCCAGCTCCAGCTCGTAATCGAGCCGGCGGCAAGCGGCAAATTCGGGCCGCTCGGCGCCCGGCGGTATGATCTGCCCGGCCGGGCGCACCACCGGAGTGCCCGAGACGCGCACCGACGAAGCGCGGCCGTGATAGCCGATCGGGACATGGCGATAATTGGGCAGCAGCGGATTGTCGGGGCGGAACAGCCGGCCGATCGCGGTGGCGTGGTGAATGCCGACATAGAAATCGGTGTAATCGCCGATCCGGAACGGCAGGTGCAGCGTGCAATCGGCCAGCGCATGCAAGTGCGGTTCGACCCGCAGCCGCATGCCATCGGCGGTCAGCAGCGCAAACAGCGCATGGCGCAGCGCGCGGCGATCGGCGGCGGGCAGCGCGAACAGGTCATTGAGCGTCGACCCAGCCAGCACGGGCCGCACCGCCGCCGGCAGATACCCCGCGATCGCCGCCAGATCGAGCACATGATCGCCGATCGCAGTACCGATCCGCCGCTCGCCACCGCCGCAGGAAAACACCCCGAGCGGCAGATTCTGCACCGGAAAATCGGCATGGTCATCTGCGCCCGGCACCCAGCTTTGCGCATGCGGGGCGTGGGTATGGTCGATCACGCCTGCGGGTCCCGGTGCAGCCATTCGGCATGGCGCGGCGCGCGCTTGGTGCGGCTCCATTCTTCGAGCATGACCGGGGCGAGCGCGCGCAATTCCTCGGCTTGCGCTGCAGTGCCGATATTGCAGGCGAGTTCGAGCCGGTGGCCATTGGGATCAAAGAAATAGATCGAGCGGAAAATGCCGTGATAGGTCGGCCCCAGCACATCGATCCCCAGCGCTTCGAGATGCGCCTTGGCCGCGTGCAGCGCCGCTTCGTCCGCCACTTCAAACGCGATGTGCTGCACCCAGGCCGGGGTATTGGGATCGCGCCCCATCGGCGGCTGGCCGGGCAATTCGAAAAACGCCAGCACATTGCCGCCGCCGCAATCGAGGAAGATGTGCATATAGGGATCGTCTTCGCCGGTGGACGGCACTTTGTCCTCGGCAAAGGCGGTGGTGTAGGTCATCCCCAGCGCGCGGGCATACCATTCGACCGTTTCGCGCGCATCGCGGCAGCGATAGGCGACATGGTGGATGCGGTGCAGCACGGGCGCGGTCATGCCGCGGCTCCTGTCGCCTGCAGCACGCCGCGCCGCAACTGATCGCGCTCCATGCTTTCGAACAGCGCGGTAAAGTTGCCTTCGCCAAAGCCTTCGTCGCGCTTGCGCTGGATGAATTCGAAAAACACCGGGCCGATCTGCGTTTCCGAAAAGATCTGCAAGAGCAGGCGCGGATCACCGGCGCGGGTCGAGCCATCGAGCAGGATGCCGCGCCGTTGCAGTTCGGCCACCGGCTCGCCATGGCCGGGCAGGCGTTCGTCGAGCATTTCGTAATAGGTATCGGGCGGCGGGGTCATGAACGGGGTGCCGCTGGCCTTGAGCGCGTCCCACCCGGCGATCAGGTTGTCGCAGGCAAAGGCGATATGCTGGATCCCCTCGCCGTTGTAGGCGCGCAGGAATTCGTCGATCTGGCCGCCACCGCGCCCGCCTTCTTCGTTCAGCGGGATGCGGATCTTGCCATCGGGCGCGGTCATCGCCTTGCTGGTCAGCCCGGTATATTCGCCCTTGATGTCGAAATAGCGGATCTCGCGAAAGCCGAACACGCGTTCATAAAACGCCGCCCAATGCGCCATGCGCCCGCCATAAACATTGTGCGTGAGGTGATCGATGGTGTGGAAACCCGCCCCGACCGGATGGCGATCGACCCCGGGCAGATAATCGAAATCGATGTCATAGATCGACAGATCGCCGCGCGGCGCCCCGGCATAGCGATCGATCAGATAGATGATCGACCCGCCGATACCCCGGATCGCCGGCAGCCGCAGCTCCATCGGCCCGGTGCGCACTTCGACCGGTTCGGCCCCGCGTTCCAGCGCCAGCGCATAGGCGCGCGCCGCATCGCGCACGCGCCAGCCCATGCCGCAGGCCGATGCGCCGTGTTCGGCGGCAAACCATGCCGCCGGGCTTTTCGGCTGATAATTGGCGATCAGGTTGATCCCGTCCTGGCGCCACAGTTGCACCGCCTTTGACCGGTGATTGGCGATATGGGTGAAGCCCATGCGCGCAAACACCGGTTCGAGCATGCCCGGCGCCGGGGCGCTGAATTCGATGAAATCAAACCCGTCGAGACCGAGCGGGTTGTCGAACAGGTCGGCCGAAGGCGGCATGGCGGTCATCGCGATTCTCCCGGGCGGCCGGGCAGCACCGGCCTTGTCGGGCGGATGATACGCCGATTGCCCCGCAATGTCCGCGCGATTGCATGGCCAGATTGCCTCTTTGACGCGTCAATCTTGCATTAATTATCAAAATATCGCACGATCGGCGCATGGATGAACTCGACCGCAAAATTCTGACGCAGTTGCAGCATGATTCGTCGCGATCGCACGCCGATCTGGGCGTACTGGTCAACTTGTCGGCCAGCCAGGTGTCGCGGCGCATCGCGCGGATGCAGGCCGACGGGCTGATCCGCAAACAGGTGGCGATCTGCGACGAGGCCGCGCTGGGGCTGACGGTCGAAGCCTATGTCTCGATCACGCTGGGCTCTTATGCGCGCGAGGTGGTGACCCGGTTTCAGGACCGCGTCAGCGCGCTCGATGAAGTGCTCGATTGCTGCGCCACCACCGGCGATGCCGATTATCTGCTGCGGATCGTCACGCGCGATCTGAAAGAGCTGTCGCGGCTGATCAACGACGAACTGCTCGGCCACGGCGATGTCGACGCAGTGCGATCAAGCATCACGCTCAACGTGATCAAGCGCACCACCGCGCTGCCGCTGCTCAGGCCGTAACCCGCACCGCGCGCAACACGCTTTCAAACAGCACGCGCCCATCGCTGCCGCCTTGCGCGGATTCGATCATCCGTTCGGGGTGCGGCATCATCCCCAGCACATTGCCGGCGGCATTGAGCACGCCGGCAATCTGCCGCTGCGAGCCATTGACCGGTTCGGCATAGCGGAACGCGACGCGGTCTTCGCCTTCGAGCCGGTCGAGCGTTTCGGCATCGGCGAAATAGTTGCCGTCGTGATGCGCCACCGGAATGGTGATCCGCTGATCCTTGAACCAGCCGTTGGTAAACAGCGACTGGCTGGTGCCCACGGTCAGCGCGACATTGCGGCAGACAAAGCGTTGCCCAGCATTGCGCAGCAGTGCGCCGGGCAGCAGGCCCGCCTCGGTCAGCACCTGAAATCCGTTGCACACGCCCAGCACGGCAACCCCGCGCGCGGCCTGATCGATCACCGCCTGCATGATCGGCGATCGCGCCGCCATCGCGCCCGAACGCAGATAGTCGCCATAGGAAAACCCGCCGGGCAGCGCGATAAAGTCCAGCCCCGCCGGCAACGCGGCATCGCCGTGCCACACCCGGTGGACCGTGCCGCCGGTGATCGTTTCGATCGCCACCGCCATGTCGCGGTCGCAGTTCGATCCGGGAAAGGTGATGACCGCGGCGGTAAATCCCATGTCAGGCAGCCTTTTCGATGGAAAAGTTTTCGATCACCTGGTTGGCCAGCAGCTTGCGGCACATGTCCTCGATCGCCGCATCGGACACATCGTCGGCCAGATCGAGCTCGATCAACCGCCCGGCGCGCACATCGTTGATCCCGGCAAAGCCCATCCCTTCGAGCGCGTGGTGGATCGCCCGGCCTTGCGGATCGAGCACGCCGTTCTTCAGGCTGACATGGACTCGCACTTTCATCGTCGGTGCACTTTCATCACGGGGGTGGTTGGCGCGCCCTATGCCTCCACCGCGCGCGAAGGGCAAGGCCAAGCACGCCATGGCCCGCGCGCGGTTTCATACCAGTGCGCCAGCCGCAGGACGCCCAGATCGTCAAACCGCCGCCCGGTGATGTGCAACCCGATCGGCAAGCCATCGGCAGTCTGCCCGCAATCGATCGAGGCGGCGGGCTGTTCGGTCATGTTGGCGGGCATGGTAAAGGCGATATGGTCGAACGGCCGCGCGGGATCGTTGTTCGGCCCCGGCAGCTCGGCAGCGAACGCGGCCATCGGCGCCACCGGCGACAGCACGTAATCAAAGCGCTGGCTGAACCGCACCCCCGCCTCGCGGATGGCGATCAACTGCTGGAACCCGTTGTACAGATCGATCGCATCGACCGCGCCCGGCCCTTCGACCCAGGCGCGGATATAGGGCAGAATGCGCAGATAGCGCTCGCGCGGCAGCCGCCCGGTTTCGGCGCGAAAGCGGGTGCGGAAAAAGGTATCGAAGCCGTCGAACATCGCCGGGGTCAGCCAGGGTTCGACCGGTTCCACCACTGCCCCGGCTTGGGCAAAGACCTGCGCCGCAGCGATCACGACATCGCGCACGGCCGGATCGGTCGGCGTGCCCGCACCGGCATCGAGCATCAGGCCGATGCGCAAGCCAGCGACATCGCCATCAAGCGCCATCCAGTCGATCGGATCATAGGGCAGGCTCATGAAATCGCGCGGATCGGGGCGGGTGATCGCGGTCATCATCAGCGCCGCATCGGCGACACTGCGCGTCATCGGTCCGGCCACCCGACCGATATAGGGCGGGTCGATCGGCACCCGCCCGTGCGAGGGTTTCAGCCCGAAAATCCCGCACCACCCCGCCGGCAGGCGGATCGACCCGCCGATATCGGTGCCGACATGCAAGGGACCATAACCGGCTGCCGCTGCCGCCGCCGCGCCACCGCTCGATCCGCCGGGGTTTTTCGCCGGGTTCCACGGGTTGCGCGTCAGCGGGTGAAAGCTCGACAGCCCCGACGACAGCATCGCGTAATCGGGGGTGGTGGTCTTGGCAAAGATCACCGCGCCCGCCTCGCGCAGCCGCGCCGGGGTCGGCGCATCCGCAGCGGCGGGGATCAATTCGGTCGCGGCGGTGCCCAGCGGCACTGGCACCCCCTTGGTGGCGATCAGTTCCTTGATCGTCACCGGCACCCCGTCGAGCGGCCCCAATGCGCTGCCGCTGCGCCAGCGCGCCTCTGCCGTGCGGGCCGCGGCAAGGGCGCCGGCGGGATCGGGCGCAAAGGTCGCGCCCAGCACCGGCTCGCACGCCTCCATCCGCGCCAGCACCGCCTCGATCACCTCGACCGGCGACAGTTCCCTGCGCGCATAGGCCGCGCCCAGCGCCACCGCCGACAGATCGGCGCAATCGCTCACGGTTTGACCAGCGGCAGCGCGATATAGGTCCCTTCGGCGCCGCCCACGCTGATCGTCTGCGTCGCTTTCACGAAATCGCCCGGCTTGGCATCGGTGATCGAGGGGGCAAATGTCTGCGGGTTGCGGTCATAAAGCGGGAACCAGCTTGACTGGATCTGCACCATGATGCGGTGGCCGGGCAGAAACACGTGATTGGCCGGCGGCAGCGCAAAGTCATAGGCAAGCGGCACATTGGGCGTGATTGGCTGCGCCCTGGCGAGATCCTGGCGATAGCGGCCGCGAAAGATATCCATCCCCACCGCGAGTTGATAGCCGCCCATCGCCTTGTCCCCCGGCACTTCGTCGGGATAGACATCGATCAGCTTGACCACCCAGTCGGCATCGCTGCCGGTGGTCGCCGCCACCAGATGCACCAGCGGCTGCCCGGCGATAGTCACCGGCTGATCGAGCACCGGGCCGGTAAAGGTCAAGACATCGGGCCGCGCCGAAACCACCCGCTGGTCGCTCGCCAGCCAGGTCGGCCAGGGATTGTTGTCATAGCCCACCGCCAGATTGGGGCGCGGCATATAAGTCACCGGGCTGGCCGGGTCGGACAGATAGTCGATCCCCGCGGTGGTCGCGCCGGGGGCAAAGCCGAGCGAGCGATCGGCGGTCAGATAGAGCCGGGTATCGGCGCGCGCGGTCGGCCAGCCGGGCAGGTGCTGCCACTGGTTGGCGCCCGACTGGAACGCGGTCACCGTGCTGACCTCCATCGGCGTGTCGTAGAGATAATGCGACAGGAACGGCGCCAGCACGTGCATCCGCCACCATTTGCCGGTGTCGCTGTCCCAGCGGACCGGCCCCAGCGCATCGGCGCGTTCGATTTCCTGCCCGTGGAACCACGGCCCCATCGACAGGAACAGCTTGCCGTCCTTGTCCAGCGGTTTCAGCGCGCGCCACACCGCCGGGGCGCCATAGATATCTTCCTGATCCCACAGCGAATGGACCAGCATCGTCGGCACGCTGATGCCGTCTTTGGCGAGCACGCGGTCCATCGCCTGCGCCTGCCAGAACGCGTCATAGGCCGGGTGCGCCTTGATTTTCTGCCAGAACCCGATCTGATCGAGCCCATGCTGGCTGGCCGCCGCCCCCGCCGACCCGGCGCGCATGAAGTGATCATACATGTCGTATTCGCGGTATTCATAGGTCGCCGAATTGTCGCGCGTGGCGATCTGGTTGAAAATGTAGTCATTGCCCAGCATGCGCATCGCGCCGTTGTGGAACCAGTCATCGCCGCGCCAGCCGTCGACCATCGGGTTCATCGGCACCGCCACCTTCAATGCCGGGTGCGGATGGACCAGCGCCGCCAGCGTGGTGAAACCGTCATAGCTGATCCCCAGGATGCCGACCCGCCCGTTCGATTCGGGCACGTTCTTCACCAGCCAGTCGATCGTGTCATAGGTATCGGTGGCATGGTCGACTTGGGTCGGATTGAGCCCGCTGCCGACAAACGGGCGGTTCATCACATAAGCCCCGCCCGAGCCGTATTTGCCGCGCACATCCTGCACCACGCGGATGTAATGCCCGGCGCTGACCACATCGGGCGCGCTGTCATAGCCATCGATGCGCGAGGCCAGATGCGGCGAATGGCCGTAATTGGTCTGTTCCTCGGCATTGTAGGGGGTGCGCGTGAGCAGGATCGCCGCGCCATGCGCGCCCTTGGGCACCAGGATCACGGTATGCAGCTTGACCCCGTCGCGCATCGGGATGTCGACCACGCGGCGGTCAAAATCGCGCACATCGCGCGGTTCTTCGACCTGCGCCGGGCGTTCGTCATAGACCGGTGCCGGCGGCGCGGCCAGCGCGGGCAGCGCCACCGTGGCCAGCAGGGTCATCGCCATTATCGTGGTCTTGCGCATCGCGGCAGTCCTCTCGTTGATCGCGCGCAATCCATCATGCCGCCACCGTGATGGCAAGCCCCATGCCCGCCATACATTTTTCTGATCGACCCATTTTGCCGTGGCGCGGCATGGCCCGGCGCCTCTATGGATCGGGCCGGATTGTCCCAGCAAGAGTGATGCCCCGATGTCCCGTGCCGAAACGATTGCCCTGCTCGACCGCTATTATGCCGCCTTCAACGCCGGTGACTGGGCGGGAATGCTCGATTGCCTGGCCGATGATGTGGCGCACGATATCAACCAGGGCGCGCGGCAGGTCGGCAAGGCGGCCTTTGCGCAGTTTCTGGCGCATATGGAACGCTGCTATCGCGAACGGCTGAGCGATATCGTGCTGATGGCCAATGACGACGGCACCCGCGCGGCAGCCGAATTTGTCGTCCACGGCGCCTATATCGCCACCGACGAAGGCCTGCCCCCGGCCAGTGGCCAGACTTATGTGCTGCCGGCCGGCGCGTTCATCGCGGTCGAGGCGGGGCGGATCACCCGCCTGTCGATGGCGTACAATCTGGCCGACTGGACGGCGCAAGTGGCATGACACTGGCGGTGCGCGCGCTGACCGGGGACGAACTGGCGGCAGCGCTGGACGATCTGGCCGCGCTGCGCATCGCGGTATTTGCCGAATGGCCCTATCTCTATGACGGGGACAAAGCATACGAGGCGGCATATTTGCGCGAATTTGCCGCCGCGCCCGATGCGGTACTGGTCGCCGCGTTTGACGGCACGCGGATCGTCGGCGCCGCCACCGCCGCGCCGATGCAGCACCAGAAACGCGAATTTCGCGATCCGTTCACCGCGCGCGGGATCGATGTCGCGCGCCTGTTCTATTTCGGAGAAAGCGTGCTGCTGCCGCAATGGCGCGGGCGCGGGGTGGGCCATGCCTTTTTTGACCACCGCGAGGCGCAGGCGCGGCGCTGCGGCGCGACCGCAGCCTGTTTTGCTGCCGTCATCCGCCCCGCCGACCATCCCGCACGCCCCGCCGGCCATGTGCCGCACGATGCGTTCTGGACCAAACGCGGCTATGCCCCGGTGCCCGGACTGATCACCAGTCTGGGGTGGAAAGATCTGGGCGAGCCGGACGAAACCGACAAACCGATGCAGTACTGGATGCGGACATGGCCATGACCCGCTGGCGCGTTGCCGCCGCGCAATACCCGATCGAGGCGCTCGCCGACTGGGACGCCTATACTGCGAAGCTGACGCGCTGGGTGGCCGAGGCGGCGGCGGGCGGCGCGGCCTTGGCGGTGTTTCCCGAATATGCCGCGATGGAACTCGCCAGTCTTGATCCTGCGACGATGAGCGATCTGTTCGGCTCGATCGAAACCGTGTCGGCGCTGCTGCCGCGCGTCGATGCGCTCCATGCCGAACTCGCCCGCGCGCACAACCTGTGGATCCTCGCCGGCAGCGCACCGCGCCGCCGCGCCGACGGCCGGTTTGTCAACACCGCGCGGCTGTTCGCTCCCGATGGCCGCAGCGCGCATCAGGACAAGCTGATGATGACCCGCTTTGAACGCGAAGACTGGGGCATTGTCGGCGGCGACAGGGTCAACCTGTTTGTCACCCCGCTCGGCCGACTGGCGGTGCTGATCTGTTATGACAGCGAATTTCCGCTGCTGGCGCGCGCCGCGATCGAAGCCGGCGCCGAGGTGCTGCTGGTGCCCAGCTGCACCGAAACGCTGCACGGATACTGGCGGGTGCGGCTGGGCAGCCAGGCCCGCGCGCTCGAAGGGCAATGCTATGCGGTGCATTGCCCGACCGTGGGCGATGTCGACTGGTCGCCGGCGATGGACCACAATCGCGGCGCAGCGGGCATCTATGGCCCGCCCGATCGCCATGCCGGGTTTGCCATGCCGCAAGACGGGGTGCTCGCGATCGGCGAGGAATCCGCCGCGCAATGGGTCTTTGCCGATCTCGATCTGGCGCAGATCGCCACGCTGCGCGCCGATGGCGGCGTGCTCAACGCGCGCGACTGGGCCGAACAGCCCGGCGCCGGCGGCCTGCCCCCGGTCACGGTGATCGAGCTGCTCTGAAGGAACTGGACATCGCCATGAACCACAGGGATGCTGGCGCGGCGATGGGCCAGAAAGCGATCCTGTTCGTCTGTTTGGGCAATATCTGCCGCTCGCCGCTGGCCGAAGCGGCCTTGCGCGCAGCGGCCGTCAATCAGGGGCTGGCGCTGACCGTCGCCTCTGCCGGGACGATCGACCTCCACGCCGGAGAACCGGCCGACCGCCGCGCCATCGCCGAGGCGGCGCGCCACGGCATCGATCTGACCCACCATCGCGCCCGCGCGCTGAGCCCTGAAGATTTCAGCCGCTTCAGCCATATCTACGCGCTCGATTCGCAAAACTTGCGCGATTGCCGCCGCCTCGCCCCGCCGCGCCCGCTCGCCCGGATCAGCCTGCTGCTCGACGCCGTCCCCGGCCGCACCGGCCAGGCCGTGGCCGATCCCTACTACGGCGATGCCGCCGCCTTTGCCCGGACGTGGGACGATGTCGCGCTCGCCGCGCGCCATATTGTTGCGGAATTGCAGAATGCGGGGAAGTTCTGATGGGGTTGCGCGGCCCCGCAAAACGGCCGCATTGACCGCTCCCCCACGACTTCACGCGAGGGGTCCGCAAACGGCAAATTATACCTTCCCCGGTTCGTCCTGAGCTTGTCGAAGGATGCGCGAAACGCTTGCGTATGCGCGCTTTTTCAGCGAGCGGGACAAGCGGAAGCGCGCGTCCTTCGACAAGCTCAGGACGAACCAGGATTTGAGAAAATCAATGCCCGGTCGGATCGGTAAATTCGCTCGGAATCCAGCCATTGACGATACCACCGTCGATCGGCAGCGGGGTACCGACAACATAGTCCCCGGCCCGACTGGCCAGATAGATCGCCCCGCCGGCCATATCCTCGATCGTGCCGATCCGCCGCGACGGGATGCCCGCCGCCGACTTTTCCGGCGCGTTCTTGGCCGCCTTGTTCATTTCCGACGGAAACGCGCCCGGGCAGATGCAGCTGACCACGATATTGTCGCGGATCAGCCGCGCCGCCATGCGCTTGGTCAGGTGAATCACCGCCGCCTTTGACGCCTGGTAGGAATAGGTTTCCCACGGATTGATGCGCAGCCCGTCGATCGAGGCGATGTTGATCACTTTGGCCGGGTGTTCGCCCGCCGCCGCCTTGAGCAGCGGGGTCAATTGCTGGGTCAGGAAAAACGGCGTCTTGACGTTGAGGTTCATCACCTTGTCCCAGCCGATTTCGGGAAACACGTCGTAATCGGCGCCCCATGCCACCCCGGCATTGTTGACGAGGATATCGAGCCGGCTTTCGCGCGCCGACAAGTCCTCGACCAGCGCGGCGATGCCTGAAGTGGTCGAAATGTCGCCGGGCAGCGCGATGCAGCGCGGGCCCAGCCGCGCGGCGGTGCCCGCCACCACTTCGGCCTTGCGCGCGGTGATATAGACGCGCGCGGCGCCGGCGGCGAGGAAGCCTTCGGCGATCATTTCGCCGATCCCGCGTGATCCGCCGGTCACTACGGCAACGCGCCCTTCAAGGCTGAACAGCTTGGCAAAATCCATGGGGGGTATCCTCAATAGCCCGACAGCGTGGCAACGCGGTCGGCGTGATAAGTGGCATCGCCCAGGAATTCGGCGAGCGCGCGGTCGCGTTTCATATAAAGCCCGATGTCGTATTCGTCGGTCATGCCGACACCGCCGTGCATCTGCACGCCTTCGCGCACCGCCAGATTGGCGGCGCGGCTGGCCTTGGCCTTGGCCACGCTGACCATCACCTCGGCCTGTGCCGAGCCGCCATCAAGCAATTGCTGCGCCTTGATCACCGCCGCATCGGCGATTTCGAGTTCGCCATACAAATGCGCGGCGCGGTGCTGCAGCGCCTGGAATTCGCCGATCAACCGGCCAAACTGCTTGCGGGTTTTGAGGTAGGCGGTGGTCATCGCAAAGGCGCCGCTGCCCACCCCGGTCAATTCGGCCGCCGCGCCGACGCGCCCGGCGGCCAGCACTTTGTCGAGCAGCGCGCGGCCGCCATCGATGTCGCCGATCACCGTGCCGCCATCGACTTCGACCCCGTCAAACCGCACGTGGCTGGCGATCGACGAATCGACCAGCCGCACCGCATTGTGGCCGATCCCGGCGGCATCGCGCGGCACTGCAAACAGCGTGATGCCATCGCGATCATCGGCCGAACCGGCGGTGCGCGCCGCCACGATCAGCGCATCGGCACTGGTGCCATGGACGACAAACTGCTTGGCGCCATTGAGCCGGAACCCGTTGCCCGACCGTTCGGCGGTCATCGCAATCCGTTCGGGCCGGTGCTTGGCACCTTCGTCCAGCGCCAGCGCCAGCACGCACTGCCCGGCGATGATCCCGGGCAGATAGCGCCCTTTGAGATCGGACGACGCCTCGGCCAGCGCGGTGGCGCCGATCACCGCGCTCGACAGGAACGGCGAAGGGGTCAGGTTGCGGCCGATTTCGCGCAGCACGATGCCGGCTTCGACATGGCCCAGCCCCAGCCCGCCATCGGCTTCGGCAATCAGGATCCCGGTCAGCCCGAGTTCGGCAAATTGCGCCCACAGCGCCGGATCGTGCCCGGTGGCATCGCCGGCATCGCGCAACCGCCGCAATTGCGGCTTGATCGCGCCCTGTTCGGCGATGAAGCCGGTCACGGTTTCGGCCAGCATGGCCTGATCATCGGTATGAAACAGCGGCATCGTTGAACTTTCCGATCAAAGGGGCCGGCTCAGGCGCCGGGCAAATCGAGAATGCGTTTGGCCACGACGTTGAGCATCACCTCGCTGGTGCCGCCCTCGATCGAATTGGCCTTGGTCCGCAGCCAGCTGCGCGCCGCCGCGCCGCCGCGCGTTTCGGCACTGTCCCATTCGAGCGCGGTCGAGCCGCCCGCTGCCATCAGCAATTCATGGCGCCGCTTGTTCAGCTCGGTGCCGGCATATTTCATCATGTTGGGCTGCGCCGGATGGGCACGCCCCACTTTGGCTTCATCAAGGAACTTTTCGCCCATCGCCGCAAAGGCCAGCGCGTCGATATCGAATTGCGCCAGCTCGGCGCGCAGCACAGGATTGTCGATGCCGCCGTGGCGATTGACCACCGCGCCAATCGCGTTGAGCCGTTCGGCGCCGCCCGCGCCCGAAATCATTTCGCGTTCGTGGCCGAGCAGATACTTGGCCACATCCCAGCCACGGTTCAATTCGCCGACGATCTGGTGCTTGGGCACCACGACATTGTCGAAAAAGGTTTCGCAAAACGGCGAATTGCCGCTGATCAGCTTGATCGGCTTGGTGGTCACCCCCGGCGTGGTCATGTCGAACAGCAGAAAGCTGATGCCCTGATACTTGTTCGCCTTGTCGGTGCGCACCAGGCAGAAAATCCAGTCGGCCTTGTCGGCATAGCTGGTCCAGATCTTTTGCCCGTTGACCACCCAGTGATCGCCGCGATCTTCGCCAAAGGTCTGCAGCGACACCAGGTCCGAGCCCGAGCCGGGTTCGGAATAGCCCTGGCACCAGCGGATTTCGCCGCGCGCGATCTGGCCGAGGTAATGCACTTTCTGCTCTTCGGTGCCGAATTTGAGCAGCGCCGGGCCAAGCATCCAGATGCCGAAGCTCGACAGCGGCAGCCGCGCGCCGATCCGCGCCAGTTCTTCGCGCCACACTTTGGCCTGCGGCGCGGTCATCCCCGCCCCGCCATAGGCGACCGGCCAGTCGGGCACGGTATAGCCTTTGGCGACGCAGCGTTCGAGCCAGGTTTTCTGCGCCGCGTTCTTGAACACGAACTTGCGCCCGCCCCAGCACATGTCGTCTTCATCCTGCACCGGCAGGCGCATTTCGGCGGGGCAGTTGGCATCAAGCCAGGCGCGAATCTCTTCGCGGAAAGCATCGAGTTCCGACATGTTCAGACTCCTCTCTTAACCGCATGATTAAGCGCAAACCGCGACCGGCTTCAAGCCCGCATTTCCGGCGCTTTGGCGAAGTCGCGCATGCCGTAGCGTCAACTGCGCCGCGGTTGACGGCTGGCGATTTGCGGGCAAGCATGGCGGCCAAACAGACCATCAGCAGGATGCCCGAATCATGAGCCAAACCGCCCGCTTTGCCGGCAAAGTCGTTGTCATTACCGGTGCCGGATCGGGCATCGGCCGCGCCACCACGCTGGCCTTTGCCGCCGAAGGGGCGGTGGTCCACGCCGCCGATATCGATGCCGCCGGGCTTGCCGAAACCGCCGCCGCCTCGAACGGCGAAATTCACCAGCATATCGCCGATGTGACCCAGACCGAGGATATCCGCGCGCTGATGGACCGCGCCGCGGCGATCAGCGGCGGGATCGACGTGGTGTTCAACAATGCCGGCGCCGGCGGCGACCGCGCCAGCATCGACACGATCGAGCCGGCCGGGTGGGACCGCACGATGGACCTGCTGCTGCGATCGGTGGCGTTCGGCATCCGCTATGCCGTGCCGCACATGAAAGGGCGCGCCTCGACGCAGAACGGCGGCGCGGCGATCATCAATACCTCGAGCGTGGCAGCGATCGGCCCCGGCTATTCGCCCAGCGCCTATGCCGTGGCCAAGGCCGGCGTGCTGCACCTGACCAAAGTCGCCGCCGCCGATCTGGCGCAATTCGGCATCCGTGTCGCCGCAGTCCAGCCCGGTTTCATCAACACCAACATCTTTACCCGCTCGCTCGAGATGACCGGCGAGATCGAACACGTGGCCAAGGCGGCGATCGCGGACATGTCGCAAAGTGCGCAGCCGGTCGCGCGCGGCGGCCAGGGCAGCGATATCGCCAATGCCGTGCTGTTCCTTGCCAGCGAAGCGGCCGGGTTCGTGACCGGCACGTCGCTGGTGGTCGATGGCGGGCTGACGATTGGCCCGCGCCACAGCTGGGACCCGGAAAGCCCCGGTCTGTTTGCCACGCTGGAAGCCATGGCGGCGCGCGCAACCGGCTGATCGGTAAAGCCGCTTGATCTGGCGCAAGGCTTGGCGCACAGATTTAACCGAGAGATTAAATCGGCGCCGACTCACCGGCGCGCATGGAGAGGCAAGAGATGGATTTCGATCCGACCGACCGGCAGGTCTATTGGCGCAACCGCGTGCGCGATTTCATCGAAGCGCACGTTCGCCCGCGCGTGGGCGATTACAAGGCCGAACAGCGCACCGGCGACCGCTGGAAAGTGCTACAGGTGGTCGAAGAGGAAAAGGCCCGCGCCAAGGCGGCGGGCATCTGGAACCTGTTCATGCCGCCGCGCAATTCGGGCCACCACCATGTCGACGACAGCTTTGAATTCGACGGACCCGGGCTGACCAACCTCGAATATGCGCTCTGCGCCGAAGAAATGGGCCGGATCGGCTTTGCCAGCGAAGTGTTCAACTGTTCCGCGCCCGATACCGGCAACATGGAAGTGCTGCACCGCTATGGCACCCGCGCACAAAAGGAAGCCTGGCTCAACCCGCTGATGAACGGGCAGATCCGCTCGGCCTTTCTGATGACCGAGCCGCAAGTCGCCTCGTCCGATGCCACCAATGTCGAAACCGCGATCCGGCGCGAAGGCGATCATTATGTGATCAACGGGCGCAAATGGTGGTCATCCGGGCTGGGCGATCCGCGCTGCAAAGTGCTGATCGTGATGGGCAAGACCGATTTCGAGGCGAAGCGCCATTCGCAGCAATCGATGGTGCTGGTGCCGACCGATACCCCCGGGGTCGAAGTGATCCGCCACCTGCCGGTGTTCGGCTATGACGATGCGCCGCACGGCCACATGGAAGTGCGGTTGAACAATGTGCGCGTGCCGGTTGAAAACATCCTGCTGGGCGAAGGGCGCGGGTTTGAAATCGCGCAAGGCCGCCTCGGGCCGGGCCGCATCCACCATTGCATGCGCACGATCGGCGTCGCCGAAGAAGCCATCGCCAAGATGGCGCGCCGGCTGCAAAGCCGCGTCGCCTTTGGCAAGCGCATTTCCGAACATTCGATCTGGGAACAGCGCATCGCCGCGGCGCGGATCGATATCGAAATGACCCGGCTGCTGTGTCTGAAAGCCGCCGACATGATGGACAAAGTCGGCAACAAGGCGGCCGCGCTGGAAATCGCGATGATCAAGGTGCAGGCGCCCAACATGGCGCTGCGGATCATCGACGATGCGATCCAGGCCCACGGCGGCGGCGGCGTGTCCGAAGACTTTGGCCTGGCCGAAGCCTATGCCCACCAGCGCACGCTGCGGCTGGCCGATGGTCCCGACGAAGTCCACAACCGGGCAATCGCGCGGATCGAATTTGCCCGCCACACCGACAAACCGGGCGACAAGAACGATTTCAGCTCGGGCGACCTCGGCGTCGCCCGCTGAACGACAGGGATCTGAACCGATGAAAGCTGCCGTCCTCCACCAAGCCGGCACCCCGCTGGTGATCGAAGAGCTGGCCGTGGCCAACCCCGGCCCGCACGAAGTGCTGATCCGCACCCATGCCTGCGGGCTGTGCCATTCGGATCTGCACTTCATCGACGGTGCCTATCCGCATGCGATGCCCTGTGTCGGCGGGCACGAGGCGGCCGGCGTGGTCGAGGCGGTCGGCAGCGAAGTGCGCACGGTCAAAAAGGGTGATCACGTCGTCACCTGCCTCTCGGCGTTTTGCGGACACTGCGAATTCTGCGTGACCGGGCGCATGGCGCTGTGCCTCGGCGCAGAAACCCGGCGCGCACCGGGCCAACCGCCCCGGCTGACCCGCGCCAGCGACGGCAGCATGGTCAACCAGATGCTCAATCTCTCGGCCTTTGCCGAAATGATGCTGATCCACGAACATGCCTGCGTCGCGATCAACCCCGAGATGCCGCTCGACCGCGCCGCGGTGATCGGCTGCGCGGTGACCACCGGCGCGGGCACGATCTTCAACGCCTGCAAGGTAACCCCCGGCGAAACCGTCGCGGTGGTCGGCTGCGGCGGGGTAGGCCTCGCCACCATCAACGCCGCCAAAATCGCCGGCGCGGGGCGGATCATCGCCGCCGATCCGGTGCCCGAAAAGCGCGAACTGGCGCTGCGGCTGGGCGCCACCGATGTGGTCGATGCCGGCTCGGCTGATGCCGCCAAGCAGATCGTCGAATTGACCAAGGGCGGCGTTGACCATGCGGTTGAAGCGGTTGGCCGCCCGCAATCGGCGGCGCTGGCGGTGGCCAGCTTGCGCCGGGGCGGCACCGCAACGATCCTCGGCATGATGCCGCTCACCGAAAAAGTCGGCCTTTCGGCGATGGATCTGCTGTCGGGCAAGAAATTGCAGGGCGCGATCATGGGGATGAACCGGTTTCCGGTCGATCTGCCGCGCCTGGTGGATTTCTATCTGCGCGGGCTGCTCGATCTCGACACGATCATCGCCGAACGCATCCCGCTTTCGGCGATCAATGCCGGGTTTGATACGATGCGCGCGGGCCATTCGGCGCGCTCGGTCATCGTGTTCGACGCCTGACCGGGGCCGCCATGACCACCCCGCCCGTTATCGATGCCCAGGCCGCATTTACCGGCACGGTTGAACCCACCGGCGATGACCGGCTCGACACCGATCGCCTGACCGCGTGGTTCGAAGCCCATGTCGCCGGCTTTGCCGGGCCGATCAGCGTATCGAAATTCAAGGGCGGGCAATCCAACCCGACCTATCGGATCGATGCGCCATCGGGCCCTTATGTGCTGCGGCGCAAACCCTTTGGCAAATTGCTGCCTTCGGCCCATGCTGTCGATCGCGAATACCGCGTGCAGGCGGCGCTGTCGGCGCAAGGCTATCCGGTGGCGCCGCAATACGGGCTGTGCACCGATGATGCGGTGGTGGGTTCGTGGTTCTATGTGATGGGCTGTGTCGACGGGCGCACGATCTGGGACGGGGCGATGCCGGGGGCAACGCCGGAGCAGCGCCGCGCGCATTATTTTGCGATGGTCGATACGCTGGCCGCGCTCCACGCACTCGATCCCTTGGCGATCGGCCTGGGTGAATTCGGCAAGCCGGGCAATTATTTCGGGCGCCAGGTCGATCGCTGGACCAAGCAATATCGCCTGTCGGAAACCGAACCGATGGCTGAAATGGAGCGGCTGATCGAATGGCTGCCGGCGACGCTGCCCGAACAGACCCGGGTCAGCGTGGTCCACGGCGACTATCGCATCGACAACATGATCTTTGCCCACGATGCGCCGCGCGTGCTGGCGGTGCTCGATTGGGAACTCTCGACGCTGGGCGACCCGCTGGCCGATTTCACCTATTTCTGCACCGCTTGGGCGCAGGACAACGGCGGCCGTTCGGGGGTCAAGGATCTCGACCGCGCCAGCCTGGGGATTCCCGAACTCGACGAAGTGATCGCGCATTATTGCGTCGCCACCGGGCGCGACGGGCTGGCCGATATCGACTGGTATCTGGCGTACAATTTCTTCCGCCTCGCCGCGATCATCCAGGGGATCAAGAAACGCGTGATCGACGGCACCGCCTCGTCCGCGCATGCCAAGGCGATGTCGGAACGCGTGCAGCCGCTCGCCGCGCTGGCGCTGTCGCACGCGGTGCGCGCAGGCGCCTGATCACACCGGCGGGCGCCGCGCCAGCAGATCACCCGCCACCGCCTCATAGGCAGCCGCGGCGGCAAGGCACTGCGCATCGTGGTGCAGCGGCGCGACGATCTGCACCCCCATCGGCAACCCGGCCGGGCTGAACCCCGCCGGCACCGCCAGCGCCGGCGTGCCGGCCATGGTGACCAGACACACCACCTGCATCCATTCGTGATAGCTGTGCATCGCGCGCCCGCCGACTTCGCGCGGCCAATGCTGTTCGACCGGGAAGGGAAAGACCTGCGCGGTGGGGACAATCCAGTAGTCATAGCGTTCAAACAGCCGCGCCACCGCCCGGCTCCACCCCGTGCGCAACGCCGACAGCGCCGCCACGTCATAGGCTGACAGCGCGAGACCGCCCTCGACCTCCCACACCGCTTCGGGCTTGAGCAAGGCCCGCTGCGCCGGGTCGCGATAGAGCGGCAGGAGTCCATGGCCGCCATAGAAATGGCGCGTGCCGACAAACGCGCGCCAGGCATCGCCGACGGGAAAATCGGGCACCGCTTCTTCGATATGCGCGCCCATCGCGGCAAACCGGTCAAGCGCCTGGCGACAGACATCGAGCACCCCCGGATCAAACGGCACCGCGCCGCCAAAATCGCCCGACCAGGCGATCCGCTTGCCCTTGATCACCTCGGGCTGCACCGCCCGCAGCGCCGCATCCGATGATTCCAGGGCCAGCGGCCGGCTCGGGTCAGGCCCGGCAAGCACTGCCAGCAACAGCGCCAGATCCGCGACAGTGCGCGCCATCGGGCCGGTGACTGCGGGTGATACCATCCAGTCATCGGCCGGTTCAGCCGGGATCAGCCCCGGACTGGTGCGAAAGCCATAGACCGCATTCCACCCCGCCGGATTGCGCAGCGACCCGCCATAATCGCTGCCATCGGCCAGCGGCAGCATCCGCGCCGCCAGCGCCACTGCCGCACCGCCGCTGCTGCCCCCCGCCGAGAGCGCCGGGTTCCACGGATTGCGGGTCGTCCCCCAGACCGGGTTGTAACTATGCGAACCCAGCCCGAATTCGGGCGTATTGGTTTTGCCGACAAAGCACACTCCGGCTGCGCGCAAGCGCGCGGCGACAACGCCGTCGTGGGCCGCAATCTGCCGCGCAAAGATCGGCGAACCTTGGGTAAACGGCAGCCCGGCCACTGCTTCCAGATCCTTGACCGCATGCGGCAAACCGTGGAGTGCGCCGAGCACCTGCCCGCTGCGCACTGCCTGATCGGCGCGTTCGGCATCGGCCAGCAAGGCAGCGCGATCGCGCATGCCAACTATCGCATTGAGCGCGGGATTGACCGCGGCAATGCGATCGCAACACGCCGCCATCACCTCGACTGCGGAAACCTCGCGCGCGGCGATCGCTGTGGCGAGATCGCGCGCGCTCCAGTCGGTCAGCGGCGCCGATGTCGCGCTGGCTGGTGGTCGATTGACCAAGGCCGCGATGACCGAGGTCAGCGCCAGCGGCGATGCGTGTAGGGGCTCCGGGCGGGCAAAGGCAAGCTGGTCTACCATCGGCCAAACACACGCCGGGTTGGCCGCAAACGCAAGCGGCATATTGAAAAAGCGCGCCACTGCCGGTAGCATTTTGCGGCCGGCGGCGCGATGCGAAGTGTGCGCAGCACCGCAGTCCAACCGATCAGTCGATGAACCTCATCCTAAGACTTTCTCGGCATCACCGGACGGCGCAAGACCGTGCTCCGCGCGGACCAAGGAACGAACAGGTATGCCCGACATTGATGCCACATTTCCCGATTTCGATGGGCAGGACAATGACGGCAATATCGTCCAGGCCGCGCAACTGATGCAGCGCGCGATCGATCTGCTCGATCTGGCTGGCGAAGTGCGCGCGGCGGTGCATCTGCAACACGCCATCGACACGTTGGCCGTGCGTCTGCCGGGCACAGCACAGCCGCACTGAACGCGCGAATTTCCAAAATGACATGAAGTTGGTTGCGGGGGCAGGATTTGAACCTGCGACCTTCAGGTTATGAGCCTGACGAGCTACCGGGCTGCTCCACCCCGCGATGTGTTCGCCCCATCACGGGCGAAAAGTCCCGCCGGGGCGGGATGAGACAAGTGAATGGGTTTTTATTCAACCAAAAGCGCTGGCGACAATGCCTGGCGACGACCTACTCTTCCAACGCTTGAGCGTTAGTACCATTGGCGCGGACTGGTTTCACGGCCGAGTTCGAGAAGGGATCGGGTGGGTCACAGACGCTATGGTCACCAAGCAAT
>Ga0164296_1000312_pt1 | contig 60687 bp, 91 predicted proteins | sample GEODES057metaG_FD_113533 | JGI IMG/M metagenome (GOLD analysis project Ga0164296, IMG submission 113533) | Dystrophic lake water microbial communities from Trout Bog Lake, Wisconsin, USA - GEODES057 metaG | ecosystem: Environmental > Aquatic > Freshwater > Lake | place: USA: Trout Bog Lake...
AGCCACCCGGTCAAAGGGATCGAAAAGTCCGGGGTGACTGTCCCGGACACTGCGTTATACACGAGGTTACTCGTGTCAGAACTATCGTAATTATTTGGATCGAATCCCCAGAAAAGAGGACCGGTGGCCGAAATCGTGTTTGCGTTATAGGGGACTATGACGTTCGATACTCCCGAAAATATAAATTTGTTCAATTCACTATTAAAACTCATATATGGAGAAAATGGTGCACCCCATATCGCCATGTTTCCAGGCTCGGATGAATAATATGGAACAGTTGAATATGCGGCCGTGAGAGGACCGACGGTCGTCCCATCCGCAAGGCCGAGCCAGAGGACCGGTGCGTTTGTGGACCCTGGGGGTGTTCTCCAGACATAATATTTCCCTAGGTCACAAAGGCCTGGTAAAGTTAATCTCAGAGTCAGGGCCCTCAAGAGGTCACCGCGAGCCATAATTTCACACGTGGCCTGTTGACCCCACTGAATATTTGTCCCGTTAAATTGGTTATCAAAAGATTCTAGGACAAAGGGAGTGTGCCGTTTATATGTTCCCGAAAAATAAGTAATCTGGGGCGATCCTGTGAGCAACACGTCCTGTTGCCCACGGGCCGCGAGTTCTATGAAACCTGAACTCATTCCTGATAATGACCCAGAACTTATTTCGTGCGTTTCAGGCGACTCTCTATTTTGTTACTAAATTGTAGGACCGAGATATGGCTCTCCAATTGAGAAAGTTCAATCCGGCATCAATGGGCGACGACAAGGTTTGTGTTTTTATAGGTAAAAGAGGAACCGGAAAAAGCACCCTTGTGACGGACATCCTCTGGAACAAGAAGCACTTACCGGCCGGTATAGCAATGTCAGGGACCGAAGAAGGCAACGGGCACTACAAGCAGTTTATACCGGACCTTTTTGTTTACGGAGACTACAATAAGGATGCAATCGAAAAGTTGATAGAACGTCAAAAGAAGCTCTTGATCGTCGGAAGATGCCAGCCGGTCTTTATTCTTATGGACGATTGTATGTATGATAAGTCTTTTATGCGAGATATCTGCATTCGCCAACTCTTTATGAACGGCCGGCACTGGAAGATTTTCTTTATGATGACCACACAGTATTGTATGGATATGACCCCTATGATTCGCACGAATGTCGACTATGTCTTTGCGCTCAGAGACAATGTGCGGCAGAATCGCGAGAACCTCTACAAGGCTTTTTTCGGAGTCTTTCCAAATTTTGATCAATTTTCGCAGGTTATGGATGCTTGCACGGAGAATTATGAGTGTCTCGTATTGGACAATACGTCCAAATCTAACAAGATTTCAGATTGTGTGTTTTGGTATAAGTCTCCGATCCGTAAGAATTTTAGGGTAGGAAACGAAGCCTTCTGGAAATGTCACCAGCAGCACTACAATCCCAGGGCCCCACCCCGTGGTCCCCTGGAGCCGTCCGTGAGGCGCAAGGGAGGGGTCGTAACTGTCGTAAAGAAACCTGCGCTTTAATATTTTTTCTATTTTAGATTGAAATTACATATGGAGACTTACGACATGAGTGAGGGGAGCACGTTGATAAATGCCATTCACGAGGAAAAGCAGCCAGAAAAAAAGGTTGAGCAATCTCAAATGGCGGACTTTTCTACACCTATCGATGAAATTATTGAGGAGCCTCAGCAGGGAGGGGCGGTCCACCCTGGTGGGTCTAATAGAACAAAGTCTGGAAATCCTCTTGGTCTTACGAATGAGCAGTTCCAGTCGCTGATCGCAGGAGTCGCAGCGGTCATCGCCTTTTCAGAGCCCGCCCAGGACAAACTGAGTTCTTTCGTGCCAAAGTTTCTGTCCGAGTCGGGAGACCGTTCTATGACCGGCCTCATTGTCACCGCACTCGTGGTCGCTATTATTTTCTATTTTGCTCAGAAATATCTAATCAATTAAAGTGTCCCCGCAGTAGTTTCTGGTTCCGGTCGGTTCGTAGAGACCGGCATCTATACAAATCTTCTTCAGTTTTTTAAAATTATCCCAAAATTTGTCTGAATGACTATACTCGGGAACAGACATATGGGCCATTTCGTGAATGAGAACATATGTCGCTGAATTTACATCGTCTCCATCAAGACAGATGTAAATTTCATACCCTTTATTCACGTTGGAACCTATGGCACCCTGAGCCCTGGTCCAGCCCCTCATCCCCGTCAGAATCGACGGGGTCAAGACGGGAGTCCACGTAGGGTCTCCGGTCTGCTGAAGGACGTCTATTATCTGTGCGTAACGCTCTTTGAGTTTGATAAATATCCGTGGTTCTCGTTGAGTTATTAAAATTACAATTAATATTAAAATTAGACAATAAACTATCATCCCTTACTCATTCACAATTTTTTTTAAAAATGAATTTTGAATATAAATCGGAAATAAGTTTGTTGGGCTTGGGGATCATTGGTTCCCAAGTGATCAGTTCGAGCCCGACACCCTTGAGGGCCTCGATGAGGGTTCCGGGGTCCAAGAGAGGCTCGTCCTTGGGCCCGTCGGCATAGAAGGGTCCGTCGGCCAGGCCGATGAGGAGCTGTCGCCCACCTCTCCATATCTTGAATTGATTTTCTAACCTATCAGAAAACTCGCCATATTTGTCAGCCATCGCCAAGGCGCGGTTTCTGTCGGGCACGATGCCAATGAGGAGACCCCCAGGCTTTACGGCGCATCCGATTCCTTTGATTGAGTCTTCCCAAGAATTCAGAATGTAGTGAAGTGAAAAGTTATAGCAGACAACGTCAAAAGGTCCGGCAAACGCAGCCTGTCGAATGTCGCCCGTTCCCAAGAAAAACACTGGGAAATCAGCCTCGCGGGCCCGACTCTCGGCCTCGATGAGAGATTCGACGTCCGGATCTATGGCAAACACGCGGGCCCCGACCGCCTTCCACTTCCACCAATCACCCCCGCGACCGCAGCCACAATCTAGAACTGTGTCGCCCGGTCGAACATTTGAATTGATAAGGTCCTTTTTGCAAGAATTATGAAGCCTTCGAATTTGTTCCATCACTTAAAAGATACAAGCTTCTTTCTTTTATATGGGTTCCCTAGAGCAAGATTACCTGACCGTTCCTGGACAGCTTTTTGCGTGCGTGTCCTTTGTTGGCCCCGATCTTCCCCAGAAGAATGAGAAGCTCGGATTGAAGATTCGTGGTGCTTTTCCGACCCGCGATGAGGCGGCAAATCACGCCAAGCGTCTTCAGCGCGAGGATGCGCTCGTTGACATCTATGTGGTCGATATGTATAAGTGGCTCCTGATTCCACCGGACCGCACTCAGATTGAGGATGTTCATTACCAGAACGAGAAGCTCGAGGAGATCATGACCAAGTATAAGGAGAATCAGACCCAGGCCGCTTCTATGTTCGAGAAGCGCAAGCGTGATATGATGGCCAAGCCGGCCGAGGGCGAGTTTCCGTATATCGATCCGGCCGATGAGAATTCCAAATACTACACGAAGCCGGATGTTCCGCCGATTCCCCATCCGGCAGAGCTCCTTGACGATCTGACAAAGGAGTTTCCGGACAAGGAGATGGCCGAGCTCGTGAAGATTGCGGACGAGCGGGTCGCCAAGGTTATCGAGGAGCGCAAGGCGGCCGCGGCAGCAACTTAAAATATGTATAAATAATAATGTTTATAGCACTGGTCCTTGCACTGATACTACTTTTTGTAGTATTGGTCAAGGCGAAGAATTCTGAAAAATATCAGTCCGATATTTTTCAAGATCCGTTAATTAGGGCAAATCCCTGGATAGGATTTGTCCAAGAAGATATATATAAAGACCCATCTGGGCCAATTGGCGACTTTGAAGGAAAGTCTGATGTTTTATCAAATTTGAGTCCGGCTGAATTTACTTAAGGGCCGGATTGACAATAATAGGGCGCATATTCATTATGATAACTCCAATGACTACACCGAGGAGCAGAAGGGCAATAGGGTTATTGAAGGGAGCCGGGAGAAGAGTTTGTGCCTGGGCCTCCCATGGAGGCGGCTCACGATAACGCTGAGGCTCCGGTGTCCACACCTCGCGAACAGGCTCGGGCTCGATCTCGGGCTCGATATCAGTCCAGCTTACCGTCGGCCTCTTTTCGGACTGATCGTTTTTTGACTGCGGTTCTCCCTGTGTCAGGAATGGGGGCGTTTCGCTGTTTGACAGAAACGGTGGTCTCTCCATCACTGTCCGATACATCACTCTCGCTTTTATCTGGGACAACAAATCCATCTAGATTTCCATCTTCGTCAGCATCATCTTCAGAATCTAGGTCCGAGTCGTCCTCATCATCCTCATCGCCCGATACAATATCAGACTCATCGGTATCATAATCATCGTCGGCATAATCATCCTCGACCTGCTCTTGAGGCTCGTAGCGCTCGGGAGGCTTGGACACGCGTCCATACCGGGTTGTAGACATTTCTTATCTAGAAATAAGTTTTACGTTTAAGTAAGTTTAGAAACCGACCGTTCGAAAAGCAGCGGGCCCGGCTCCAAATGTGGGTCGGGCAGATGGTGGAGGACCCGAAAAAAACTCCTTGAAAACAGATGTCGAAGGACTTCCCACAATCGCTACATCGGTTAATTTATCAACTATCGAAGGAGGCAAAATGTGTTCGGCCCCTTTGAACTCTTTGCATTCTTCATCAAAACATCTTTGTGAAATTCGACCGGCCCGTATATTGAACCAGATATGATTCGACTTGTGCGGGCGACCTATATTTTCGCAATAGGTTGAGTCAGTCTGCAGAAACCATCCATCATGGTCGTGCCTTCTGACTTTTACGGATCGGATGTGGTCCTGACCCTTGATCGAACGTCGAATAAATTCAGCTAATCCATCAACCTCGATAAGATCCTTGCTCGCTTGGGCATCCTCTCCGGTCACCCTGATCGACATCAAATTCAAAGTTTCTACACTCTTTGGTAAATCTCTGGGTATATAGGGATCTCCGGAAGGTTTCTTGTGTGACCAGAGCATCCTCAGACCTGAACCACCGTAGACGGACGCGTCTATTATTTGCTCCCAGGGACCTTCTCCGATTTCTTCTATAATTTTAGTTCTCAATTGAAGAGCTCGGGTCTTGGTCACAACCAACCCGGGCCAGTGAATGTGCACTCCGGACTTTATCAGACCATCCTTGAGAGGTCTGGGTTGGGCTCGAGCCACATAGAATTTTCGATCGACCCCTATGGCCGAATGAATTATGTCACAAAATTGATAAAGGTCTCTGTCGCTCAGTTTTTCCTTGGCCTTGTAATCAAGGTCCACGAAAAAATTAAACCGCTCGGTCTTTTGCTCGACGACATACAATTTTGTTCCAGAATTAATAGTTTCCAGATAGACCCTGTGGAACTCCTGAATTTCTTCATCTGGCACGAGAAGAATTCCACCATTCATGAGGACGTGAGTCCCGGAGCCCTTTGGGATTCTCCATCGGTCTATTGTCATTTATTTAAATAAAGTCTTCTTCTTAAAGTTATTCTTCATCTGATGAATCCACGAGCCAAGACAGAATGTGCTTCTTTTTCTGGGCCTTCGGAGCCTCGGGGGCCTTCGGAGCCTCGGGAGCCTTCGGAGCCTCGGGGGCCTTCGGAGCCTCGGGGGCCTTCGGAGCCTCGGGAGCCTTCGGAGCCTCGGGTGCCTTCGGGGCCTCATCCTCAATCTTCTGAATCTCGGCAAACAATTTCATGACTGACATTTCACGGGCAATCTGCTCGGGATCTTCACCCTTGCCTCTGAGGCCTGCAAGTATAGTGGCCAACTCAATCTTGGACCGGGTCATTCTATTTTAGACTGACCTATTTTATTTGTTAAAAGGGCGCGGAATTTTATACGATAGAATTCAAGTTAAAAGGTGTCCAATTGTTTGCTCCGAGTGCTTGAGTGAACTCTGGATTTCCGAGGACGTGCCGCCGGATCATAGGCCACAGGTTCGGGCACTTTGTGATCGAATCGAGGTTTTCGAATCGGCACTCGTCATTTTCATCATAATTTTTGCGAAAGGGAACTTCGGCCCCTTCCATTTTCTTCTTTTCTTCACTGAAACGTTGGATAAGATGCTTGTGTTCTGCTCCAGTCATTGGTAGGTTGAAAATATACACGTGATAATGGTTGATTACGTCGACTCCATCCTCGATATCCCTAGGCTCGGGTGTATCTGTCGTAAATTTGAAATAGGAATAGGACCCCCTTTTCAAATTTATGAGGCCTCGCATCTCTTCTTCCAGTTCTCTTACTGCACATCGAAGTGGATTATAGATTTCACGACGTCTGCATCCTCCCGTCACAAAGGTCCATTCTCGGTAGCGCCTGTCATGGACTATCAAAAAATGCTTGAGGCCTCCTATTTCACTCATCGGTATAGCTATAGCTTTGTGTCGCTCTCGAGGCATACTGGGATATTCCAAGTAAAATATTTCGCCATTTATGATGCATAGAGCAAAGACCCAAGACCCTTATCAATTCGCAGAACGTTATAATTTAGGGCATAAATATTGTTCCCGTTAAAAACGGCCGCGATTGTGGTCGAACTCGGCACGACCAACCTGAAAGAATCAAGTCTCGAAAAGTTGAGAGTTCCGGTCGGCTGCAAGTCGGCCGTGTCCAGACACCAAGGGATAACTACGAAATTTGGAGGAATATATGAGGTGCCGGATAAATCATTTTCAGGATTTCTTAACCAACCAAAGGGTGTATGATAGTATGTTGAGGCGTCAGTCCAATGAGGCAAAGGTCGCATATCACCAACGTCAATTCCGTTAATCTGTAAGAGCAATCGCTGTTGGGCAAGTTTTGCTGGCTGTGTATCATAAGGAGGTTTTTCAATGTAATTACACGCCCGAGACGCCAAAAATTTTATGGGATGCGCAAAGGCGAGTTCTTGAACAGCAGATTTTGCGGGTCCGACCGTCTGAACCTGAGTAATCAGAATATCTAACGGGTTACTGGCCATCCACGTGCGTTCGGGTGCGCCTAGATAAATGTAATTTGTCCAAACCTGTATTTGAAACAAATCTATACTGTATTCTGGATTTGTTGGATACGCCCAACGAATTCGAATTTCTACATCATGGAATTGGAGGGCCACAAGAGGGATAGAGGTTGTCCAATCCTTACAAAAAAAGAATTTAAGAGGAAAAAAGTAAGAATCTCCTTGTGACATATTTAACTGTGAAAGATTCTGGGAACCGGTAATAGGTTCAATGATATTCATATATTTAAAGTCATGTGAATCGATTAATTGACCTCCTATATAAAGATCTATCTTATCAATCGTATTTAACCATAAATTATTATATGGTGTGTTTTTTATCATACTTTCATCATTTGACACGGCCGTTAAATACACATAATTCAACATGTCACCCTTTCTCTCGAACCGGACCGTGGAGATGTTCCCCGGGGCCGGAGTTCCCTGAATGACTTGGCGCTCGAGCGAATGGGCAAAGTGCGTGGCCCGTTTATAATTTGATATAAAATAGGACATCTCGGGATGCCCTGTGAGCCATTCATCCTGGGGCCCGGTTGCCACGAGCTGAATGCTCATTTATACTAGGTGCGGATATTTAAGATGCGTAAAGGAGCGAGCCCATACCATCCTGAATTCTGAGGATGTTGTAATTTACGGCGTAAATATAGTTCCCGAAATTTTGCAACGCATGTATTCCTCCATTTAGACTCGTAGGAACAACAATTCTGAAAGAATCTATCCTTGAAAAGTTTAAAGTTCCGGTAGGCTGTAAACTCGAGGTATCTAGACAGAAAGAAATGAGAACCAACCCACCAAGACCGTTATTCATCGGGGCGAGTATATTATCTATTGTATATGGCTGAGCCCATTTGACATTGTAATACAACGGAACACTTGTCCAGTGAGGTAAATGACGCGACTCTCCTATATCGACTCCATTAATTTGTATTTTAAATTGATAACTACTTACGTCTTGTGAGAAGTAATTTTCTTCATAATGAAATGCGGGCCATGATATATATTTTACAGAATTTGCAAATGGTAAATCTTGTTTAAAATTGGTGCTGGCCAAAGTTCTTTGAGTTTGTGTAATTAGCATATTATGTGTATTAGTCGCGAACCAATCGCGCTCAGCCTGATCGAGATATATGTAGTTTGCCCAGGCTTGTGGATAGAACCCAGAAGATATAGTAGTCGAAACTGAATTCCAATAAATTCTCATTTCAACTTCGTGAAAAGCAAGAGCAACGAGTGGAAGAGCAGCCGACCAATCCTTGCAAAAGAAAAAACGCATAGGAAGGAATGAACCACTTACATTATTTATTTTTCCCTCATTAAATGATCTGCATTCAAGGGGATTGTCCACGGCCAATAAAAATATGTTATCTTGTGTATCAATCAATTGACCACCTATATAAAGTTCAATTCTGTCAATAACACATGGTAGTCCAGGAAGTAACCAGTCGATGTTAACTGCAGTTGAACCATTTGGATTTGAAAACGTAAGATAGACATAACTAAGAAGGTCCCCTTTTTTATCGAATTTTACTGTAGAAAACCCGCCATCGTCCGGTTTTCCCTGAACAACGAGCCGTTCGACAGAATTTGCATAATGTGTCGAACGACGATAATTCGTCATGAAATATGACATTTCGGGTTTCCCCGTGAGCCACTCATCCTGAGGGCCCGTAGCAACGAGTTGGACTGCTCCACTCATTTATAGTATTTAGTTATATTTTACGAGGCGTAGAGGAGCGAGCCGAGGCCGTTCTGAATTCTGAGGACGTTGTAGTTTACCGCGTAAATGTAGCCGCCGCCGAAAAGACCGGCAATGGAAGTCGTGGAAGGGACCACAAGCCGGAACGAATCGATCCGAGAAAAGTTGAGGGTTCCGGTCGGCTGCAGCTTGGAGGTGTCGAGGCAGTAAGGGATGATAGCCACTGGCAGGGTGCTCGTCCAGCCCACCGGCGTGTGGTAATAGGGTGCCGCATCAGTCCAGTGGGGCAGAGGACGGATGTCACCAATATCAGATCCGTTAATCTGAGTATTGAATTTTAGATTCGCAATAGATCCTCCTGAATAAGCCGGTGCCACGATCGCCAGGAACTTGATGGGCTGGGCCAGAGCAATCTCCTGGACGCGCGAAGCCATCTGGGTCGTTCTCTGAACCTGGGTAATCAGCATATCCTGCTTGGTGGTGGCGAACCAGTCGCGCTCGGCCTGGTCCAGGTAGACATAGTTCACCCAAGACTGGAGCTGAGTCCCGGCCGCCAGAGACAGCGACTGGGACCAGGTGATGCGAATCTCCACATCGTGGAACTGGAGAGCCACGAGGGGAATAGCGACCGACCAATCCTTGCAGAAGAAGAACTTCAGAGGGTATATGTAACTGGCGTAACTTGTAGTCACGTCAGCCAGGGCCCGATTCCTCTGAGAAACCGTCTGAGAACCGGTCACGGGCTCGATCTGTGCGCTATATGTGAAATCCTGGGTATCGATCATTTGGCCACCGATATACAGATCGATTTTGTCGATGATGGTGTTCCAGGTTGGGTTCAGAAGATTGCCGCTCGAGTCCACGGCGGAAAGGTAGACGTAGCTGAGAAGGTCGCCCTTCTTCTCGAAACGGATAGTCGAGATGTTCCCGGCGGAGGGGTCGCCCTGGATAATCTGTCGCTCGATGGAATTTGCGTAATGGGTCGAACGGCGATAGTTGGATCTATAGAAGGACACCTCGGGTTTTCCGGTCAGCCACTCATCCTGGGGACCGGTCGCTACAAGCTGGACAACGCCACCGCTCATTTATACTAATTGGACATATTTTTTTAAGAAACAGTTGGCGCTAGCGAAAGTGCATATGGATTTTTTTCGAGCTGCTGAATTGCGATATCAAGACTGGTCGGAGATGCATAGGGATTTCTGTTTCCCTTGCGCTCATTTAATTTATCGAATTCAGGGGCTTTATATCCTTGACTGGGTCTGTTCGTGGTAGGCCCGATCGGTCCCAGTTGAAGGGGTCTCGACTCTGCTCTTGTGGCAGACATAGCCCCGACTTGGTTTACAGGATCGTTTCTTACATTCATTCTTCCTGGGTTTCCGGCCCGATCTGCATTTGATCGGTTTCCGGTTTCTCTCGTGAGACCCTTGTCGGTCGCGTTTCCATATGGTAAATTTACCTTATACTGGGCTGTGCCCGTAGAAAGAGTATCGGTCCGCAGTCCAGTTTCGGACCGAATAGTCATCCGCTTGGCCTTGACGTGATTCGGACGTCCGGCCGCTCCGGTCAGGGCCCCACGGGCACCGCCTCCACCGTAGGCTGCCGGGGCACGGTAAGCCGTCTTTGAAGACTTGGCCTCGTGGGTTATATTCCCGATATAGGCAGCCCCGCCGTTCTTTACGATGGCATCCGGGGGTCCCTCACCGCCTGGAAGAGTCGTGAGGCGCTCCTCATTCATATTCACCGGAAGAGCACGGAAGTAATCCTGGAAACCTCCGCCGGCCGGAACGTCCGGTGCGAGACCAAGACCTGGGCCGACAGTCATAGGCTGACCGGTCGGTGCGAGGTTCTTTTGAATATTGGTAACAAATTCACGATTATAAAGATCGTAGACCGGTTGACCATAGGGCATCTTCGAAGTATTGGATGAAATATCCTGAATTCCAGTCACGGTCTGCTTCGGCGCGAGACGCCAATCACCTATACGCTTTCCCTTGTCAGGATTTCCAGGTCTCTGATCAAAAAAATCACCGAGATGCTCACCTTGGCCTGTTGCGGCATTGTCTAAATCCTTCTGAGTAATTGATTTCCTGGTTGCCGGGGGTGCTGAAGACTTGGGGTCAGACAAAGTCTTTCCGACAAACACGAGACCTACAATGGCTGCTAGTGCCACCGGGTCCATTAGTATATCATTTTAAAATTATTTTAATGGATACCGTTGCTTGAAACGATTATTCTGATCCTCTGCGTATGTGCTGATGGGATTTCGCTCAAGGACTTTTACTGGCATTGTTATATAACTATTGGGAAAATCATATGATTTTTCGGCCCAGGTCTTTCTGGAGCCAGTCGTTGGCTCCTCGCGAAGGAGGCTCTCTATTTCTGTTTTATCCGCGAGAACTATCTGGGCCGGGCCGCGCCACACGCTCGAATCGAGAATATTCGGGCTATTCATCATTGTTGTTAACGCATATTTTAATTACCGCCACGCATCTGCGACCTCTCTGGAAACGTAGAATAAAAGCGGTCTGGGTTGCATGCTAATCCGCCCTGATCATGGCATTTAGGCTCAAAGGGCTTTCCGAATGCTGCGGTGGCGAACGCCCCTTGGTCATGTTCTGGGACGGTGTAGAAATTTCGCTCGGCATTGCGAATACTCTCGAATGGGTGAATACTGCTCCAGGCGGCCTGGACCTTGTCACGAACACTAGGATACCACGCCGCCCCAGGAAGATTCATCGCGTCTCCTGGGACCGGATTGGCCATCGAATTATCGGTCGTCGGTGCAGTGTAATAGGATATTCCAGACTCTGGACTGGACAACCGTGTTTTCCAAACATAATATAAAATTCCGAGTGCGATCGCGCCGAGTGCGAATATGCGCACGTCTCTTGAAATTATATAGAATAAACAGACCGCGTAAATAATAAAGCGAGCCGTGGCCGAGACGCGCTGTCGAGGTCCCTGAGATGCGTTGGGCCAAAACTGGAGAAGTTCGCTAGTTTTGAAAATATCATTTAGATCCATTCTTATATTTATCGAGAAGATTTCTTTGATCGAATTCGAGGTGCTGTGCGCTGGGGAGGCGGAGGACCCATACCGCCGAGCATCTGTCCGAGCATACCCGCGAGTGCCTTCTCGTCCATCTGACCACCATCCTTCATCTGGTTCGCACAAGACTCTGCGGCTGACTCTATCATACTGAGCATCTCGGGAGGGAACATACTGAAGGTCGTGCCCATCATATAAAGAGACTGAATATACTGCCAGATTGCCTGACGAGTCGTCTCAGAACAGTCTTCACGCTTCCATATCACGTTGAGATTCATATTTTTTACAAACTCATTCTCTTCACAAAAGAAGGAGTCATCCTTGGTCATTATCTTTCCGGACCAAGAACCTATCTGACTCACAAAGGACTTGCAGTCCAGTGGTGTCTTTTTGGGTTCATCGGGAAAGATACGGGCGAGCTCGCTGATAAATTGACACATCATCTCATCAAATGCTTTGAGGGTCGTCATTTTATAATAAAGAAATCACATCCTTAAGTTAATTTAGTAAGGTTGTTTGAGGACCGGACCCGAGTCGCCCTGTCCTTGATGCACTATAAAAAATACCAAAAGTCCAACAAGAAATGCCGGCTTGAAATACTGGGAATTTTTAAGATTTCCTTCATTGTTAATTTTTGAACGTGTAAATACGAAAGCGACCACAATCGCGGCTGCTATGACAGCCGCTCCGAGCGGATCTCGGAAGTAATAATCCATCCTTTATACTGACGGGGTTATTTTTTCAATCCGTAACGGAGCATCTCTGAACAGTGACTCGCCCTCTGGTTCTGGGGCTGTCGTCGGTCCGACTGGAGTCACCCCGGGGACGCTCGGAGGAGTCAAGCTGTTGTTCACAGTCACCTGCGTGTGTTCACCTCCGGGAGTCTGAGCAAACTCCATATTTCCCACGGGAGCTTCATCGATCATATCAGGTATATCATCCTCTTCCTCGATCTCATCCTCAAGATCCTCATCCATATTCAGGTCGCCGCCATTACCCATAGAAGGAAGATATGTGCTCAGAATTTCACCTGTCGGAATAAGGTCCTCAATAATCACTATGATATTCTTATTGAAACGCTTATTCAAGTCTTCAACGCGCTCGTGCTCTATCTTATTATCGACTATAATGCTCGGCGAGTCATACAGGTCTTTGGCACAGGCTTCGTAGCACCTCTGAGAAAAGACGTCGGTCGCAGGAAGCTTGATGCAAATCTTTTTGGATTTTTTGTCGGTTCGGATCGCACTCAGAATCTTGACGTGAATAATGAAGACGGCCGCAAGCAGGCTCGGGAAGAGCGGCTGGTTCTTTATGATTGCATCTGAATTTTTAGTTGAAATTGAAGAATTCCAGGTTTTTACGGCTCGAAGTCTCTCCTGGAAATTCTGAACCGCGTGGCGGCCCCGCGTCTCCTTTTTGGCCTCGAGCCACATATCCCAGAAGGTTTCTATCATGACTGGTATCATCGCGTCGCAGAGCTTTTTTGTAAACCGCCGCTCGGACTCGTTAAGGATATCCATTTATAATACTGAACAGTAATTATTTACGATTATTTGACGAGCGAACTTTTTGTGCAAGTTTCTGAAGATTCACAAGGTTCGGAAGGTCCGGCACGAAATCAGTTTCTTGTTCGACCCGTTTGGACCACTGGACTTTTATGTCGAGCGGGCCGACCATATCCACACGGTATCCAAGTCTTTGCAATTGTCTGCACATATAAATAACAGTCATAGTTAAATCATATTTTGGAAAACCGACAATAAATGTTGGAACGGTCAGTATAGAATGTTTGTGTCCCAGTTCTGAAGAATTCTTAATTTTCCTACAGAATTGTTCAAGAAGGCATTTATAATATTCTTTTTTTGCTTCGTTTCTCTTCTTTTCAGAGAGAGAAATTTGCTTTGCCGATACGGCCATCTGATATAATATTTATAAATTAAGAACGAGTATTTAGAGACAGTGGGGTCATTGCTATAACGGCCTGTATGTTGTCATCAATCTCTTTCCATGACTTATACTTGTCGGGCTTGAAACCCACCGTCGGGTCAGGCTGGCTGGTAAGATCCGACGACAGTATAGCGACCGAGCCATCAGGACTTACACGGGACGTTATATCATATTGAATTCCTGAGAATATACTCGAATTGAAGAACAAAACTCGAGATACGTAAGAGCCATCTGCCTGAGGATTTATGAAGACGGTATCGATAGGGACCAGGTCGGGGTTCCCTTTGAGGAACTTTTCGAGGATCGCTTCATTTACGGCCGGGGGTATAGGGGCCGATCTATCGATATCTTCAGCAGCATAAGAAGAATAGGACTTCTTGTTGAACAGGAAGAATAAGGCCAGTAAGACCAACACGACAATGATGAAGGTCTTCATTAATACTATACAAGACGAAAATATCCTGCGTCTTCTGGGCAAATGAAAAAAGTGAAATTTTAGTATATGGCACTCTTGGTCTATTCTGAGAAATGTAAATTTTCTAATGATATTTTGAATTTTATAAAGGGAAACGCATCTCTCTCTGAGATTGTGCGTCTTCATGAGATTGGTCGCAAGGGAATCCCATCTAAAAAGATAACGCGTGTTCCGACTTTGATCACGAATGATGGTAAAATGTGTGTTGGGGCCGATGTAAAGTCTTGGCTCGAGATGATTTTACCAAAAGAAATAGAGATGTGGTCAGCGTCCGGCCCATCCACGAGTAATCTCGACGGTTCAGACACCTCGGATATGTTCGACCTGGAACGTTATGGAGTCACCCTACAACCCGAAATAACTCCCGATATGCAGAAAAGAATAGACGCCAAGCTCGCTGATGCGATGAAGGAATCGAGATAAAGATTTTAAGATATTATATAATAAGATGCATTTCAGGACAATACAAGCCTCGGCTCTGAAATCAGTATTTGAAGTTTTAAAAGATATCATCAATGATGTGAATGTATATTTCAGTCCAAAGGGAATTCAGATATTGACACTGGATACAGCGCGCGTCACGCTCGTTCACATGTTTATGGGTTCTGAAAATTTCGAGGAGTATGAATGTCCCGATGAGATAGTGGCCGGTATGAATATGGCAAATATTCACAAGCTTCTCAAGTCTATCGGGGGTCAAGATACTCTTACTGTAAATATCACCGGTCGTGACTATATGGATATGAAGATTGAGAATACTGAAAAGAGGTCATCTACTAATTTTAAATTAAAATTACTAGACATCAATGAGGATCAATTAGAGTTTCCGGATGTCGATATGAATGTCGTGACGACCCTGCCCTCGGTTGACTTTCAGAAAATGGCTAGAGATATGAACAACCTATCAAACGAGATGGATATTATACGTGAAGGAAATAAGCTCGAACTGAGCTGCAAGGGTGATTTTGCCGATCAAAAGACCGTGATTGAGTTTCCGGAGTCTGTAAGTAGAACCGGAGGCACATTTAGTCTCAAGTATATCAACCTGTTTACAAAGGCCACAAATATGTGCTCGAGTATTCAGATTATGCAAAATTCTACAAACTCAGATATGCCTATAATTTTCCGATATACAATTGCTAATTTGGGCGATTTGAAATTCTACCTAGCTCCTAAAATTGACGAGGATAAATAAATAAGTATAAATGAATATATGGAGGCCCGGTATGACGAAAGACTACGGGCCTGCAAAAGTGTTGGTGAGGCTGCGGAATATATTCTTTCGTGTATACCTATTATAAAGGAATACACGGCAGAAGCGACTGAAGAGACCGTGACCAACACCGTCGCAAGTATGCAAGTGACTTCGCGTAAAGGCGTTCCTCGACATGACATATATAAAAAATATTTGTCAGAAATTGAAAATCAGAATCACGACATTAAGAACTGTTTGTCAGAGTCTAAATGTAGAAACTGTGGCAGCAAGTATTCAAAGCGTCTCGACGAGGCTTTAAGTGAAGAAATATGTCAAGAATGCGGAGTATCCGAATTTATTTTAGGGGACGAGGTCGGATATAAAGAAGAGCAAGAACACGAGAAAAATATAGTTTATTCCTATAAACGCGAGAATCATTTTAATGAATGGGTAAGTCAGTTTCAGGCAAAAGAGTCGACGAACGTTCCAGATGAGGTGGTGACGAAACTAAGAAGCGAATTTAAGAAGCAAAAACTGAAAGATCTATCAGATATTACACACGAAAAGGTAAAGGCCCTATTGAAAAAGCTCAATTTCTCCAAATATTATGAGCACGTCCCGTATATCACAACTATGATCAGCGGAATAACGCCCCCTACTATGCCCCAGGCACTCGAAGACAAGCTCCGGCTTATGTTTCACTCGATCCAGGCACCGTTCGAGAAACACAAACCCGCGAATCGCAAGAACTTTCTGAGTTATTCATTTGTTCTTTATAAAATGTGCGAACTTTTGGATGCTGATGAGTATCTCAAGTGCTTCCCTCTGCTCAAGTCGCGTGAGAAGCTCTACATTCAGGATCAAATTTGGGAAAAGATCTGTGAAGAGCTTCGATGGGAATTTATACGGACTCTGTAGAGATCTCCATCGGCACTGGAGTCTGCTCGGGCTCTGGGATCTGTAGACCAATTTCCTCAAACTCGAGGGGACCGTTCTTGTCTGGGAAATTAATGAGGTAACCAACTTGAAGCTCAAGTAACTTGACGTAATTTCTGGTCTGAATTCTGTAAACCTCATTGAGTTTCGAGACCGACTTAAGTTCGATCACAACCTTGCGATCGATTATGAGATCCGCACGAATGAAGCCCACATTTTGCTTATCATAATAAACCGGCACGATCCTTTCAGTCTCGTAATAAAGTCCAACCTTGCGCAGAGCAACCTCAAACGCACAGTGGTATACCGACTCTGAATAGCCAGGGCCAAGTGAGGACCAGATGTCTTGTGCGATAGAGCGGATGATGGCGTCCATTTGTCTATGGTTCTCACGGAGTCCCTCTCTATATAACGTAGACAAGACACTTTTTATTCTCTCTATAAAGTAACAAATGTCTGGGGTTCGATCCGCTCCAACACGGAGTCCTCGGAGTCCTCGGAATCTTTCAGGTGTCCGGTCGGCCCCGGCCCGAATGTATTCGAGCCTTCCGAAAGCGCGTCAAGCCTCGCCCCCTCGGCCGAGCCTTAGGAGTCCGCGTCGGAGCCCGCCCCGGGGTGGACGCCGCGCCGGAACCCTGACCAAGGCTTTGGTCCGTTCGATCGCTATCTTTTCAGGTATGCAGGGGACTCGTAACAACACGCGGGTGGCTCCTCAGCTCCCTGCAATTTTCAAAGGAAATTCAAAATTAAACAAGAGTGCGTGGGCTCCCAAGCTCGTCTACCATACATATGGTAAATATGGTCCGGTCCTCACCGGGGTTGTTCCACGGTGGACCCCGGAGGAGATAATGCAACAGATTTATTTAGGTGTAAATGTTCCGGCAAATGTCCGGGCTGCCGCGGAGCGCGGACTTCCCATCGTCCCCAACGCTCCTATGGTAAATCCGGTCGTCTATAGAACAGGTAGGCTCAAGAAAGAGGCGATTGCCAACTGGAATAAGACGGTCCGTGGAACTGTCCTCGAAGGAAGCCCGGCGCCTTATCACGGACGGACCATGCGGGCGCTTCCGGCCCGTTAAAGGCCATTTGCATATTTAAGTAAAAATTGCTGGTAATCCTGAGCGGGGACGGTTCCCTGCATAGAGCTCAGTCTCCGTGCGAGATAGACTCCACCGACCGCGGCTATAAAGGTTAAAAGGGCCTTGATGCTCAGACGACGCTTCACATTTGCGGGCGTCTTATTCAAAAGGGTCTTGAGACCCTTGTTATTTCCAGAATTCACACGAGAATTTAGAACTCGTGTAAATTCTGCAGGAGAATTGGCTCCGTAACCACTCGCCCGAAGGTTATTGGCCCGTTTCTGAGCTGCCTGAAGAGCTTCATTCTCGTTCTCAAGGTAGCCCATCTTCCTCGCGTGTGCAAGAGCAGCGGCTACACTCATTTAAGATTTATAAATATTTTAATCTCTAAGACTCCGAAGGGGTAGGCTGCGACGCGGGATAACTGCGGCCGCATTTGCATTGGCGTTACGCAAAAGCAGGGCTGGCTGGGGCGCGGCCGCGAGCGCCGGAAGCGAACGGCGCATGGCCCCCTCCAACATCGGTCCGACGCTCGGATCACGACCGGCCACCAAAGCATTCATTGTGATCTGAAATTGTTCAAATTGCAGCCGGGCCAGTTCTTTCTGGTGGGCTCGTTCCTCTGCGGCATTTGCACTGGCTTTCTCAGCCATAGTCAGAGCGTGCCGACGGTTCGACTGACGGGCTCGTCTCTCTCCATAATTTGATACAAAATTCAAAATAGTTACAAGAACAAAAATTGAGGCAAGGGCTATAGCATACGGCAGCCAAGTCTTTGCCTCATTTGATCCTTGTTTCGCGATCCAAAGTTTACCCCACCATTCTCCTACACGAATTGCAGCTCCGGCTGCCATCGCTCCGAGACCGGCGGCCGTCACCGGGTCGAGACCCTGCGCTTGGCCTACATGGGCCATAAAAGCGATCAGAAGTATTTTGCGACTGTGACTATTCAGAGGAATCTGACTTGCGCGAAGTGACCGTATGCTCACGTTTTTGGCCCCGGGAGTCATCCGGTTAAAATTGGTCTTATTCATTATAATATCTATTTAGATTTAAATTTTAAGAAACTTCTTACTGATCCAAGAGCGGTCGGCCTTGTAGATCTTGGAGGCCCGGGGGAGTGTCCGCTTGGTCAATGTGCTAATGGCTTGCAGACGACGCGATACAGACAGCGGACTCTCATGACCCTTGCTGATGGCCTTGAGGAGAGCGCGGTGGCGCGTCGTGGACGATTCGACCGGGTGATATCCGTAGCGGGTCAACATACCACCCTTGAGGGGGCCGATGAGTTTGCGACTCTTTCCGGCCGCACCGACATCCGGAATGGCCACGGACTTTACGCGGGTCATACCGGCCGGACGGACGTAGGAATATCCTTTGCGCGTCTTGCTCGCCTTAACCTTGATGACCTTTCGGGTCCGGCGCTGCACATATTCGGAACGCATGATCGAACGCATTGTTAATTATTACTGAGAAAATAGTGACGCCTGCTCGTATCCCTTTAAAAATATTTTCAACTTGTCTTCACTGGTCGCACTGAAATTAAAAACTTCGTCAGGTAATAAATTTAACTTAATAGCTGGGAAATCATATGAGCGCCTCATTTTCATAGTAGAATAAATAATACTCATCGCGTAATTCTTGAGATTTTTGATATCATTCAGTAAAAAACTTTCGTTTCCGACCTGTATAACAAGAACACCATCGTGTCCAAGAAATGGCGCCCCGGGAACTTCTTCTTCGGAACTTCCATCTATATATCTCCACCCATCTTTCAATTTTACACTAGAAAACAAAAAAGGAATGGCGATGGAAGCACTGACCGCATCCAGAATACTCATAGCGGGCGAAGAATCTACCGAAAAATAGACAGTCTTCATAAGATTAACACAAAATGTGCTCACATGAAGCTTTATCCTGAATTTTTCATAGAGTTCTTGAAATGTCACATCATCTTTCCCAATGAATTTATTACATGAATCAGATAGTATGTCCCGGACTTTTTGATTTGACACGAGGCCGTAGTCACTAAAGAGAATTTTAAGATTCGGTTTCATAAATTTATCTACTTTAACTTCCATTGCGTAATCAAGGACTTTTATAATGTCACCCTTGGCCAGGCAATAAAGAAAGCCCGCGAGACTTCCGGCCGATGAACACGAAATTTCTTCGAGATCATCGAGGTGCCCATCCTTTTTAAATTTTGAGAGAACTCCCAGATATGCGAACAGGGCCATCGCACCTGGACCGATCACAAGGCGTTTCATTGCTCCTATTTATTAGAAAAAATCAGGCATACTTGAGCGAACCGTTGCCCATGCGATCGAGTAGATAAAAGTGTGGACCAGGACCGGGACCGCCTTATCAGATACTGGTGGAAAGGTTGTGATAGTCCCTGGGAGAAGGAGCCAGAAAAGTATACTGGCCGCTATCAGGTCCGATCGAGACATTGTGAATTTAAAACCAAAATTGATAATGGCCCAATAGAGAATGACAAATAATGAAATATGGATGATCGGATCCAGGTTCAGAATAAGTCCCGGGGTCAAAAGCCCAAAGAGTATCGTCGGAACCAGGACCTTGGGTCCGGTTATATCGATCATCATTACTATACAATTTCAAAATTATTAGACCAAGTTATAAAGTTCTCTATGCCAACTCGCTCTGAAATAACCTTGATTGGATAAATCTCACTCCAGAGCTTCTCTTGGGACCGAGTGGCTTTTTGAGAAGAATACCACTTGGAGGGATCCATGACCAGATCTACAAACTTTGGATAAGTCGCACTCGACTCGATATAATTTGTGTCCAAATAGGACCGTATCACCATCCAGCCATTGAGAAGTTCTTGCGAATACAAGTCCTGCCAATCAGCTGGATGAAGATCATCGGGGACCTCGGCTTCATCATCCGAGTCCCATACCTGCTCATATACATAGGCATCACGAGAATACTCGTCGTTGATACCCATTTACTTTATTAATATAGGTTTCAAGCCTTTAACCCAGTGACAGAGACGCTCGAGACCTCCTTCGTGGGGGCCGCGTCTTGGATCGCCTGAATGGCCCCATCGACCTGGGCCTCGTTTCCGCCGAAGAAGTCCGAAAGACCCTTGCGAATCACGTCCTTTGTGATAGAGCCCCTGACGGTCTTGTTTTTTAAATTTACCTTTATCTTATCCTGGACTTTTACGGTGTCTATCTCGTTCTGGGCCATGTGTCGAGTCACGAACCCGCGAAGTTCTTTCTCGCGCTGATTTAGAACTTTAAGATCTTGGCGGGCCGAGGAAAGCTGTGTCTTGAGTGTTATCCACTCGGTCATTGCGGATTTGAACTCCATTCTATTGTTTTAATAGGAAAAAGAACTTAAGAATACTCGCGATCAATCTCGAAGCGAGGGCGCATGGTGTCGGGCGGGATCGTGCTGAGGTTGAAGATGGACACGGGCGTGCGGGGATTGGGCGGCTCTGAGCGCTCGGACTGGTTGGCGTTGCGCAGAACGCCCCCGAGAGTCTCCGGATAACCGAGCTGGGACCGGGGATCCAGATAGCTCTGGGCACTGAGAATCTTCTCGGGGCTGAACTGACCAAAGTCCTCGGAAGTTGCTACGTCACGAGGAATAAGACTCGCAGATGAAACGGCCCCTGGGTCAAAGGTGCTAAGACCCATGGTCGCGGGCGCTCCGAGAGCCTGACCACCGTAGCCAGTCACTGCGGCGCTCGAGGATGCCGAAGGGCGCCGGGTCAGAATTAGAAAAATTATTATTGCCAGAAGGGCCAAGATGACCAGACCCTTGCGATTCATTTATTATTAGTTGCTAATATTTTTTTAGTCAAGATAGTCTGCTGGGTCGTCCTCCTCCTCGGGCTCATCCGTAAACATATAGTCCAGGGCCGCCTGGACTTTGGGCTGACCCCGAATTCGGATCTGCAGAACGCGCCATACCGGACCGAAAGACTTTTTCAGAAACCAAAGTCCTGAGAGTTCGAGAAAAACATCGCACTTTGTGCCTGGTGCAATAGCCTCCAGAGAGATGGGATTCTTCTGGGTATCGAACGCGGTCGTGATCGTCTGACCCTTGACGGTCGCGAGACTCGCACCAATGAGACCATCCGTTACGCTCTCCTGAAATGCACTGGTGATTGTATCGTCCGAAAGCTCCTTGCCGAACCACTCAACCTTTGAGCCCTTGGCCTTTTCCAGAATGTTCGCATCGACTTCACCAAAGAGACCAAGACCCTCTGGGATCTTGAAATTCGCCGTCTTGGTCTCGAGGGGGTCCTGGAGAATCAGGCCGTTGACCTGATGGCGCGACCCTGAAATTTTAAGAAAGTAACGTCCGTCCGGAAGCTTCATTGGCTTGGCATACTCCATCTCTGTATATTATCTAATAAAATCTTCTTTAACTTTAGGAATGGGTAAATGCAATTCGAATTTTGTCCTGAATGATTGCATGTGTCTTACTGATCCAATGGACGTCTACTCGACCGTCTGTGGATATATATCAAAAATAGACGGTCAAATGTATCCTTGTGATTCAGGATGCTGTGTGCCTTCCTGTAAAAACACAGATCAAGTTGTCACTCGTCTTGAAGCCTTTCCGAAATTGGCTTCATTTCTTCCTATGGATACTTCTCTTGCCGTTGAAGCTCCGGTCGCCGAGACCCCGGTCCCTTCCAAGTCGACCCCCTTTCCTTACTGGACTTTGTTGTTGATGTCATTATTTTTGGCTATCGTGTTTCTAGGCTTAAAGATACCCAGCTCGTAGAGAGTAGAAAATGGCTTCCCTTGATTCCCTGTTTACCGCGATCCAGGCTATCGACAAGGAGCTGCGCGCACTTCACAAGGATGTTCGCAAGATTCGTCAGCACAACGAGGACCCGACAGGCGAGAAGCGTGCAGCTAAGGCCCAGAACAATGGATTCAACAAGCCTCAGGTCGTTACCGAGGATCTTCGCAGTTTCCTGGGCCTGGCCGAGGGCGAGAAGGTGTCTCGCTCTCAGGTGAACAAGCTTCTGAATCAGTATTACGAGGCGAATGGTCTCAAGAATGGTCAGAGCATTTCACTGAACGAGCCCCTGAAGGCCCTCCTGCAGGTGCCTGAGGGAACTCAGCTGACCTTCCTGAATATGCAGAAGTATATCAATAAGCATTACGTGAAGCCGGTTGCGGACCCCATAGAGGCCGCCGCGGCTCCCGTGGAGACTTCTCCCGCCGAGCCCAAGGTGAAGAAGTCGCGGCCCAAGGTTGTCAAGACTTAAAATATTAAAACTTGGTAACACATAATGGAGCTTACACCCGCTCCCAAAATATCCCGAGATGTTATACATAACTTGATCGGAACAAAAATCAAAAATATAGAATTGTATCAGCGGGCTTTCACACACAAAAGCGCGCTGAAGCGATATACCGGTCTGGATGGGTCCTATGAGACTCTCGAATTTATGGGCGACTCGGTCTTGGGTTTTGTAATTACGAAACACTTGTTCGATCGTCACGAAAAACAACAAGAGGGCTTTTTGACAAAGGCCCGCACGAAGATGGTCAGGGGCCGAACTCTTTGTGAAATTTCAAAGGTCCTTGGACTCGAGAAACTCATTCTTATGGATGAGAAGGGTGAGCGAAATGGGTGGAACACAAATGAGCACATTATGGAGGATGTCTTCGAGGCGCTCGTCGGTGCTATATACTTGGATCTCGGTATGGTTCACGCAAAAAAATTTATTCTCGATTCATTCACCAAGGTGACGACATCTCTCGTAGATGACAATTATAAGGACCAATTGATGCGATGGTGTCAGGCTCTCAAATATCCCTTACCCGAGTATCGCGTCGACGGTCAAGTGAATGGTCAATTTTTCATAACGGTTGTGGTTGACACTATGGAGTGCGGTTCTGGATTTGCTACGACCAAAAAACAGGCTGAACAAAATGCGGCTGAAATATTGCTTAAGACGGATCCTCGTTTCAAGAATAAAAGCATTCCGGTCAATGCAGGAAGCAAACGTGAAACGAGTTCGTGAACTTATTGATGCAATATATGCCGAACAGAGAAGTGAAGAGTGGCTGGCCCTTCGCGAGCAGATGATTACAGCGAGCGACGTGGCGAGTGCCATAGGTGAGAACCGTTACGAGACCGTAGAAGCCTTTATTAAGAAAAAGGTCCTCCGGACAAAGTGGGCCGGAAATGCAGCCACGGCTCACGGAACCCTTCTCGAACCCTATGTCCGGGATCTCTACGATGAGACCTATGGCCGAAAGTCGCACGAGATTGGCGTGGTCCAGCACAGGGACTATCCGTGGTTAGGCGGTTCGCCCGATGGAATAACCGAAGATGGGCTTCTGATCGAAATCAAGTGCCCGTTGACTCGAAAGATTGAGCCAAAGGTTCCTAAGCACTATCTTCCTCAGATTCAACTTTTATTGGAAATTATGGATCTCGAAGAGTGTGATTTCATACAGTTCAAGCCGGAGCCGCGCGAGTTTGTGGTCGTGCGGGTCAAAAGGGACCGCGAATGGTTCACCAGATATCTGCCCGTTATGAAGGCCGTGTGGGATCGCATCGTCCTTGGGCGTCTCAAAGGGCTCTGTGAGATGGTCGACGAAACGGACTGCATTAAGAAAAAAGTTGTGTGTGAAATAGTAGATGATGTGCAAACACAAGCCCAAGATGCTGAAGTGCCGTGCATGTGAGCAGATGTTCTGCTCGGGGTGTATTCAACTCGAGGTTCACTCGTGTCCAAAGTTGAATGCACAAACGCAAGCTGAAAAAGATATACTTGAAAAAAAAATGGTAAAGGTGGTCGCCCCGAAAGTTACTTATTTCTGAGTAAAACGAGGACACCCAAAGAAACAATTGCCAATAGTATAAATAAATTGTCACTATCTTTGATGTTCACGGGAAATATCCCCTCGGACTTCTTTTGCTGAAGACCTGGGCGATACCACGTCACGCGACCATCAGAATACTCCAACTTTCGTGCGGTAAATATACCGTTGGGCGCCGAGGCACTTATGGTCTTTAAGTATACGTTTCCTGCATCGCCTATCGGGCGGACCCGAAGTTCATCCTGATATTCCATGGGCGTTTCATCAATGGCCGATACTGCAGTTTTACCGTCGACCCGAAGGCTCTTGGGGAATCCGTTCGAGTTGACGCCAAAATCCCCGGTCCATGATGTCGGGTTAATTTTGTTGTCACGAAGGTCGTTACTAATCATAAACTCGGAAGCCATCTAATAGACACTTACATTATTTTTGAAATATACCTTGGTCTGGACTTTCTTGCGGTGTAGGTCCCACATATCGTCCAAGTCGATATCTAACATATGGGCCAATTGGAAAAGATAACTAAAAACGTCGCCCATCTCCATCTTGATATCGACGCCCCTGTCCTTTTTCAGACCTGTCTTCTTATACATTCTCTGATGCTGACGGATAGCGCTCGCGAGCTCACCGCTCTCTTCCGTGTAGAGCATCCAGACTGCGCTAATAGGTGCTTTGTCCCAGCCTTTCTGCTTGCAAATTTCAGCGGTCTCATCGCGAAACCTATTCATTACAGGTATAAGCGTCGTGCCTTTTAAGTCGTGAGTGAAGCCAGCTGTTTTCTGAATCTGTAGACGAGAAAGCACGCGCCTATGAGAAACGCAGCCTCGGTCCCAATTTTCCAGTTTTCGACCACGTTCGGGTTGTCTGTCCGCGTCTGGGCCCATGGCTCGATGATCGCATTGCTGAAAAGTCTGATGAGACGTTCAATGACGAAAAATATCAGAAAACCAAAAAGAATATCATCCAGAGCTCTCATTACTATAACCCAAAATTATAATTCGTGTTGATATCTGTTCCAAAATTGCTCGAGCTGACCGGCAGGGCATTCGGAACCCGATTCTGTGAAATGTCCCGCATATAGAATGCTTGCTGGAGTAATCCGGTCCGAATAGTTCCCGTTGCACGAATCACCGTCTCATTATTCATGGCAGCGACCTGATTGCGAATGTCCGTATACATATCATTGGCCATATCAGTATAGACCACCTTCATAAGGACCTGAAGATCCTGATCGTTCTGACGGTCGATGGCCTGGCCAGTCTGTCGCTTGACGCTTTCCCGAATAGATTTGTGAATCGTCTGACGGTTGAATTCAGAGAAAAATGCATTACTGAGAGGGGTCCCAGTGACCTTCCGTATCGGCTTGAGATCATAGGTCTCCATTGAGATTAGCCCACATAAAAAAGTGGACCATTTTAAATGGAAATGAAGGTCACTAAGCGCTCTGGGGCAGTGGTCGAGATGCTCTTCGACAAGGTCACGGACCGGATCCAAAAACTCAATTCTGCTCCTGAATTCAAAATTCTAAATGTCCAGCCGGCCAAAGTGGCCCAGAAATGTTTCAATGGAATGTATGACGGCATTTCTACATCACAAATAGATGAGCTCTCGGCCGAGGTGGCAATCGGAATGATTACCGAGAATCCGGACTATGAAACACTCGCGATGCGAATCACTGTCTCGAACCTTCAGAAGACGTGTCCGAGTTCCTTCTCGGACGCGATGGTTGCTCTACGCGCCAAAGGGGTCGTTTCTGAAAGTCTGATGAAGGATCTCAAGTTAGAGATTGATTCATGGATTGATCATTCTCGCGATTATCTTTTCGGATATTTTGGAATCAAGACACTTCAGAAGGGCTACCTCAACGAGGGAGAGACTCCTCAGTATCTATTTATGAGGGTCGCACTTGGTATTCACGGCAAGGACCTTGCTCGGGTCCGTGAGACCTATAATCTTATGTCGCTCAAGTTTTTTACACACGCGACTCCGACCCTGTTCAATGCCGGAACGCCCAAGCCTCAGATGTCGAGCTGTTTTCTGGTCGCTATGAAGGATGATTCGATCGACGGAATATATGAGACTCTCAAGGAGTGCGCCCACATCTCCAAGTGGTCCGGGGGAATCGGTATTCACTGTTCGAACATTCGGGCGAACGGCTCGAAGATTAAGGGAACGAATGGGGTCGCCGATGGTATAATCCCTATGCTTCGAGTCTTCAATAACACGGCCCGGTATGTGAACCAGGGTGGCGGGAAGCGCAAGGGGTCTTTTGCGATTTACCTTGAGCCTTGGCACGCAGACGTTATGGAGTTTCTGGAGCTTCGGTTGAACCAGGGCGACGAGGAGATGCGTTGCCGAGACCTTTTTACGGCTCTTTGGATTCCCGATATTTTTATGCGCGCGGTCGAGGACGATCAGGATTGGCACTTGATGTGCCCGAACGAGTGCCCGGGACTTCCGGATGTCTGGGGACCCGCATTTGATGAGCTCTATTCCAAGTATGTTCTGCAGGGAAAGTTTAGAAAGGTCCTAAAGGCTCGTGACGTTTGGAATGCCATCCTCAAGTCTCAGGTTGAGACCGGGACGCCCTACATGTGCTACAAGGATGCTGCAAATTCCAAGACGAATCAGCAAAATATTGGAACAATTAAATCTAGCAATTTGTGCGTCGCCCCAGAGACCAAAATTCTTACGCGAAATGGATACAAACCAATCAAGGATTTACATGGACACAGTGTGGATGTGTGGAATGGTCAAGAGTGGTCGTCAGTAGATGTGAAGAAGACGGCGGATTGTGCCCACCTTATTCGGGTTAACATGAGCGATGGAACATTTCTGGAATGCACTGAGCATCACAAATTTCATCTTCAGGTGGGAACCAAAACTGAAATCAAGGATATGAGAACTCTTGTCCCTGGTGATAAGCTTATCAAATGGACGCCCCCAGTGGTTTCTATAGAGAAGGACGCGCCAGACTGGGATCCGTATACCCATGGCTTCTTTTGTGGAGACGGGACTTACCATTCGACATATAGTGGTTCAAAGACAATACCCGGAATTTCACTCTATGGAGAAAAGAAGAAGCTACTGGAATATCTCGATATCAGAACCACCTCTGGAAATGAGGATGCTCAAGGTCGTATAAATGTTTTGATCCAATATAATAACATTCCTCAAAAATTTAGCGTCCCTTTGAATGAGAATATAGCCACGCGTCTTCAGTGGTTTGCGGGTCTGTGTGATGCGGACGGCCACACCCAAGGATGCCCCGGTAACTCGACCCAAAAGAGTGTTTCGGTCGCATCTGTTCACTTGAAATTCTTGAGAGATATTCAAATGATGCTTCACACAGTTGGCGTGAGTTCGGTAGTTGGCCTTTCGCGGGAAGCCGGTGAGACGGAGCTTCCGGACGGAAAGGGTGGAAAAAAGATGTATGATACACAGACGTGTTGGAGACTCGTGATATCTGCACTTGGCGTTGAAACACTTATTAAACATGGTTTCCAGACGCACCGCCTTGATTTAAGCGATTTCACACCGGTATCCAGGGATGTCCGTCAATATGTCCGAGTCGTTTCGATCGAGGACAATGGACGCTGGGACGAGACATATTGCTTCAACGAGCCCAAAAGACATATGGGAATATTTAATGGAATGATCACAGGAAATTGCACCGAAATTATGGAGGTCTCTGGACCTGACGAGACGGCCGTGTGCAACTTGGCCTCTCTGAGTCTTCCGGCATTTGTTCGCAACGGAGAGTTTGACATTGCAAAACTTTGTGAGGTGACTCGGGTCGTGACTCGAAATTTGAATAGGGTCATCGACCGTAATTATTATCCGACCGAGCCTGCCCGAAAGTCGAACCTTAGGCACCGGCCGATCGCTATCGGTGTGCAGGGTCTCGCGGACGTGTTCATGATGCTCCGGCTTCCCTTCGATGATATGGTCGCACGCAAATTGAATACCGATATTTTCGAGGCTATTTATTTTGCGGCCCTCGAAGAGTCTTGCAAGATGGCCGAGGAGGAGGGGGCCTACGAAACCTTCCGGGGCTCGCCCGCACACAACGGGAAGCTCCAGTTTGATATGTGGGGATTGAATAGACCCGGCTTTGACGATCTCAAGAAGCGGATCACCAAGTGGGGCCTGCGGAACTCGCTCTTGGTCGCGCCTATGCCGACGGCCTCGACCGCGCAGATTCTCGGAAATAACGAAGCCTTCGAGCCCTATACTACCAATATTTACTTGAGGCGCACTCTGGCCGGCGAGTTTGTGATGGTCAATAAGCACCTCGTCAAGACTCTCCAGAATTTTGGAAAATGGACTCCCGAAATCAAAACAGAAATTGTCCGGGCAGGTGGTTCGGTCCAAAACCTCGACTTGCCATCTGAAATTAAGAAGATTTATCGGACCGTTTGGGAAATTCCTCAAAAGTCGCTCATCGATATGAGCGCAGACCGTGGGGCCTACATCGACCAGTCACAGTCGCTCAACATATTTATGGAGGATCCTTCACTCGCGAAGCTGAGTTCTATGCATATTTACGGATGGAAGAAGGGTCTCAAGACTGGACTTTACTATCTTCGGACTCGGCCGAAGGCCAAGGCTCAACAAGTCACAGTCCCGGTCTTGGCCTGCTCGCGTGACTGTGAGAGCTGTTCGGGATAATTATATATATACAAATATAAATGGCCTCCTTCAATTATAGACACTCGAACGCAAATATGACCGCCCAGGGCCTCTTTCGAAGTATGGGGAGTTCGAGCCGCGCGATTCAGGAAGCCCCTCGCTCATTTTTGGGAGAAACAAGAAAACATCTAGGTATGTTAGCCCGTGGATACAAGCTCTTAAAGACTCCGACGAATCATGGAAATGTTCCGGTATATCGCAAGGGACTCAACAAATATAAGACAATTAATGGAACCAAAGCTTATAACTATGGAAACGGCAGGTATTCGACGGTTCCTCCTCAAGGAAATTCCCAAGCAATTTAAAGACTTTGGACCCATATACCATATGGACCAAATATGGAAGGAACTTCCGTATGATATGGTCAGGCTTATTTTAAGTTTTACGGATGACATCGACGTCCGTCTTTACTTTGGAATTTTGCCTCGAAAATTAAAAATAAATAATAATTTTAATTTTCGAAACGAATATGTTTATGACACAGAGTCTTTGACTCTCAGACAATTCGTCTGGTATGGAGGAACCGCCGCCCACTCAATCCGAAGAGGCATAAAGTTCGATCAGATCCGGGAACAAATATTACATGTTTTCAATATGGCTTGGGAAGAATATGAAATAGAGGTTGTTTCTAGAGATTTCAAAATGGGACCAATAATATCGCGCGATCATGTGATTATAAATAAACAAATTAAGTTTAGATAAAAGATGGATCCAAACATCTGGAAAAATTTACCGGATGATTTAATTATAAAAATCATAAAAGATTCTAAACCATCAATAGATACCCTTTTAGAATTTAAAATTAAGCCCGGCCCCGTATACATACCGCCCGGAATGGATCGCCCCCGGGTAGGATTGATATATAACGAGACGACAAAATCTCTCCATAATTTTAGATTACATGACTTTCATGTGATACGACGTCCGGTAGATTTGATAATACAAGACGATGATTTGAAAATATTTTATTCAGACTATTCGTATAATATAGAAATTATATGCTCAAATGGGTCATTTATGTCTCTCGTGACGAACGAGCCCTGGTCTACCGAATTAGATCTGAATATTGTTACGGAGTCTTCTTAAACTTTCGTATTTTGGGTGATTTGATGGAATATAGTCCGGGTCTCCCTGCGAGGCGTAATGCCTCCCACCGGTCATACCATAGGAGCGCCCGTGTGCCAACCGTCCTTTATAGTTGGCGTAAATACGAGTGACATTCTTTATCCACATATTTTTAGTATGATATTTAGCCAGACCTGCATTTCTGAACGCCTCATAGACGCGCTCGGCCTTTTGCTTCCAATTATTAGAAGATAGACGATTACGGGCCGATTGAACTCCTAATTTATATGCTTGAGGAGGGCTCAGTCTCCGTGGGGAGGCTCTGGGAGGGCTAGGTCTCCGGGCCACGGGCGGAGAGGCTCTGGGAGGCGCGGGTGCTGGCGAAGCCTTCGGGGGCGTGCGACGACGAGGACTCGTGCTTCTGGTCCGTGCAAGCTGGGCCGGCACTGACGCGAGAGATGCCCATAACGCACGAGCATTCATTCCTCCCAACGGCTGTTTAAGACTAAAGGCCATGTTACTTAAAAGTATAAATTATTTTAATTTTAAATGGTCTTGTGGTCCGATGTAGACCTTGATAGAATTGAAATAATTCCGGGGGCCAAGGGGCGTTCAAAGTTCCTTTACGAGGGCGCTCCTCTGAGATTTCAGATTCCAAAGGCAAAAAGCACATGGGGTCTTTCGGCCTATAAGAGTATGAATGTAGAATTCGAAGACCGACCTGATTTTATTCAGTGGTGGAAGAATCTCGAGACGCACTTGTGCCCTCAAGAGCCTTTTAGTTCGAACCTCAAGTCGACTATGTCACTCAGAGTCAAGGTGGATGAGGCCACGTATATTTTTGATGAAAATTCAAAACAGATCTCGCCCGATATTCAGGAAGGTCTCTTTCGAGGTCTGGATCTACAATGTATTGTAGATGTCGATTCGACTTATTTTTTCAATGAAAATTGGGGTCTGACCGTGCGAACCTACCAGGTCCGGTTCTCGGGTTCTCTGTTCGAAGAGGAACCTCAACCTGTATTACCCAAGGGGGCCTGCGCTTTTATATGAGTTGTGCTATGGCATTCGCACCTTGGACTGCAGCGAGAGGTTTATATTTTGTAGTTAAATGATAAATCAAGTAACCGCACATGACTAATAAAAACCCGGTGAGGATCATTCCTAGGCCAATCATCGTGTTGGGTTTTCCCTGGACCCCATCGGTCGGATTCTTTGGATCATAAGAAACCTGAATCGTCGAAGGGGTTTCTTTATTAGGCCAAGTTGTCTGGATCGAATATTCTTTTCCGGAGACTGTATAAGACGCCGGTGCGTAGCACGGGTTAGTCATAGATGCACAATTTACATTAGAAACTGCTGCAGTGGCCTGAGCTGTGTGCTTATCAGCTAAGGCCATTCCACCGGATGCGCAGCAGCTCAGTGCTACGCAGACCGCGACCACGAGTCCAATGGTCGCCTTTATCTTTCCGACCTCTGCCAGACCGTTATAAACGCCCTGGGCGGCCATTAATATTACTGAGTTTTATTTTAGGGCATACGGACCGCCACTATGAATGCAATGATTGCACAAATGATGCACATGGGAGCACAGATGAGCATTCCAAGAACAAAATTACCGTTGCTCGCATTCTTCTTCGAATAATCCGGGCTGCTATTTATGCAATCCTGGGCAATGGCTCCGTTGGCCAGAATAAAGGTTGCGGCCGAAAGCAGAAAACACGCCATCACCATAGCTCTGAACTTTCCACCCGCCATTGTATATTATAAGTATCATTTATTTTTTATAAATTTCGTGAGCCTTTGCCAGGAGCTTACCCTTCACTGGGGCGAACTCACCCTTGGCCAGGTCTCCCGACTTGATGAGAGCCTTGCGGGCCTTCATCACCGCCTTTATCCAGGGGTTCGACTTCTCGACCTTGGACTTGGCCGCGCTCACAATCTCCCCCTTGGGGTTTTTCTTAAGGGTCGGGTCACCCTGATGAAATCTAACAGCGCGAGACTCGGACATTTAATATGAGGCGGTATTTTATTTTACACAGCAAATATCTTCTTCAAAGCGTGAATCGTTATCTTCGTCCTGGACGCGTTGGGGACCTGGGTCGCGAGCCGCTTGTCGTTAAGAATCTCCGCGCAAATCTTGGCCTTGGCTTCTTGAAGATGCATAATCGACTGTTCAACTGATGGCATCGCCTCTTCACCCGCGTAAATCAGGCGTCGAACGGTCACCTTCTGGGTCTGGCCCGTCCGGTGGGCGCGGCCGATCGCCTGGAGCTCGGTCGCAGGGTTCCACGCCGGTGAGGTGATGTAGACGCGCGTGGCCTCCTGCAGGTTGAGGCCGACCCCGCCCGCTTTGATCTGAATAATGAAAGCAACCGAACCCGTCGCCTTTTTGAAATTCGCAATTCGAATGTCGCGCTGCTCCTTGGTGACCGACCCGTCGATTCGCAGGGTCGGAACGCTCTCTGCAGCGAGACGCGTCTGAATCTCGTCCATTTCTCCCATAAATTGAGTAAAAATGAGGGACTTTTCGGATGGGTGCGTCTTGATGAGGTCGATCAGGGTTTCGAACTTTTTCGAACGGCCGAGCCAAGGCTCCGGGTCCGTCTCCGCCTTGACAGCCATTCCGTCGTAATAGAGCTGAGGCCACGTCATCACTTGACGCACGCGCAGAAGGCATTCGAGCATTGCCATCTGGTGGATCGCCTGGTTCTCGGACTGGACCACGTGTCGAACAAACGCTTGGCCGTCGAGAAAGACCGTGTGATAGAGGTCGCGCTCCTCGGGGTGCATTTCGAGTTCGATATTTTCGAAATCGCACGGAGGCAGCTCAAGTCGCGAATTCACCTTGGCCACATCCTCCTTTGTTCTGCGCAGGACATACTTGGCGCGAATCTCATCGGTGTATCCCTGGACCACATCGCGATGAATTCCAACAAATGCACAAAGGGCAATGAAATCCTTCATCGAATTGAAGACGGGCGTGCCGGTCACGACCCAGCGAATCGGCGCCTTGATTTGCATCGCGGCCATGTGACCCTTGCTCTTTTTGTTTCGAATTTCGTGACCCTCATCGAGGATGACCCGGTCCCACTGAACTGCCAAGAGGGCACAGGGTGCCGCCCCGGGGCGCCAGGGCAGAACCGAATACGGTGCGACAACCACATCGGGAAGCGCATCGGGCAAACTCCGCTTGACTCCATCGAATGCGTGCGTCTTGAGACGGGGTGCGAACCGTGCGATTTCCTGGCACCACTGGCCCACGATTGACTTTGGGACGATGATGAGAGTTCTGGGCTTTGGATTAATCAGCATTGTTGCGATCAACTGCACGGTCTTGCCCAGGCCCATCTCATCGCACAGGAAGCCCCCGGGGTAACTGGTGTCGAGTTCGCGCTTTGCGAGCCATCGAACACCGTCGTGCTGATAGGGTGCGATCAGGCGGGTCTTGAGCCCAGACATGCTTTTTTGGCTTGAATCCCCTTGGCCCGGTTGATACTCTGACTTTCACAAGACACCTTTTTTTCTGGGTCCATACCAGGATATGTCGGTCACTGAAAAAATTATAAAACTTATCAAGGACCAGGCAAATTCCAAAAATGGTGCAAATTTAGAATTTAAAAATGTTCTCAAGGGAAGCCTTGGCCGTGAAGGTGCGGTTCAGCTCGTGAAGCGAGCTCCTCTCAATGTAATTTTAAATGCAAGTTCAGGAGAAAACGTATCAAAGAATGTCACTTCGGATATTCTTAAAAGGGTCACAAAGAATAGTTCGGAAGAGGCAGTTCTGAGAATTCTTCAAGGAGAATTAGGGATCGGGGCCGCTGAACAGCTCGTCAAGACGGGCCCGATACCTTTGTTGCTAACGGCCGGAGAACAGCTCCCGGGACCGGTCGCCGCCGGAATAGCTCGCAGAGTTTCTACAGATGGTCCTCAAGAAGCGGTTCTTAAAATTTTAAAAGGAGAATTGGGACCGGTTGCCAAAAATGAAATGACGAGCAATATTTTTTCGAAATTTACTTCCAATATGAGAAAACTTGCACAGGCTCCGGTCGGTGCGAGAATTCGCGCCATTGGAGATCTTCTGCGTAAATTACCCAAGTCTTTCAAAGGTCGCGAGGACGTTGTTAAACTCCTCTTGATTGAAATAAGAAGAGCACGGACTCCACAAAATTTGATATTTATAAAGACAAATTTAGGAAAGACAAATAATTCTATGATAAATTATGCTTTTGAAAGTCAAAAGAGACTTTTGAAGACTCCTAATTACAGTTTCCTCGGGAACCCCCGGGCACCTCCCGCCAATTTCAGATTCCTCGGAGAGCCCCGCGCACCTCCCGCCAATTTCAGATTCCTTGGGAAGCCCCGGGCACCTCCCCCCAATTTCAGATTCCTTGGGAACGCATTCAAGCCCCGCTCACCTCCCGCCAATTTCAGATTCCTTGGGAACGCATTCAAGCCCAAGGCTGAGCCACCTGCAAACTACGGGTTCCTCGGGAACGCGTTTAGGCCAAAGGCACCTCCGGCTCTTCCCTCGAACACCAAAATTCCAGGTGGAAATTCCAATAAACCAATCGTCGAGGCACTTCAAGCTGTCCCGGGAGGTTTGCCCGAGCTGGCAATCGCTGCCGAGGCTCTGAACGAAACGGCCGGAAATATCAAAGAGGCCAAGATCAAGGGTGCGACGCCAGAAGGAATAAATGCGGTCAAGAAACTTGGCGGTCACAAAAAGACCATTTCTCTTCTGAACAAACCTAGCATCAGAAATGGTGCACTCAATAACTTTTTAAATTCAGTCAAGAAACAGAAACTGATTTCCATAATTGCACACAAAATTACAAAGACGAATAACATTCACCCCAATGATGAGCACCTCAAGTCATATTACAAAAAGATTGCGAAATCTTATATCAAAAAGACGCCCTTCGCGAATGTGGTTCGCCGGGCCGCTAAAAAAAATGTCGTGTGAAGGTCAGGGTAGTCGAGGGCTCTATAGGGTTTAACAACAATGGATGCATCCCGTCTCACATTCGACTATATCAAAAAGTTGGATTCGGCTCGCGATGCAGTGATCAAGCACTTTCCGGGTCGTCCGGCACCATCGTGGGTCCGGGTCACGACTATCACGATGTGCTCTAAATTTATCCAGACTATCGATCTGGCTAAATTTAAAGAAAATTTCGCAAAGATGGGCTCGATCACAGTTCGACGCAAGGGTTCCAAGTTTCGGGGCTTTGAGTGGAAGCTGAAGGATACGGCGTTCTATAACCAGGTCACTATTGGGTATCAGGATCAGTATTCTCGCAAGAGCGTCAAACTCTTCCCGAACGGTTCGATCCAGGTTGCGGGATGCGCGGACTTTATCGACTGCAAGCGAATTATGAAACAGCTGTCCTTTATTTTGGGCATAGTTTTGGACCTTGAGAATGAGGTTCCGACTGGTGATATCAGCATCAGTATGATCAACACCAACTTTTCACTGAACGCATCTGTGAACCTCCGAGCCGTCATTGGCAAGTTTTCGAACAATATGTTCAAAGTGACATTCGATCCAGATAGATATTCGGCGGTCAAGATCAAGTTCGCGCCGGCCCCAGGTATGAAGCAGGTGACCGCGAGCGTCTTCAGCACGGGCAGAATAATTGTTACTGGAGCGCAGACGCTCGACGAGATCGCTCTGTCTTACGAAATCATCAACCGGACCATCACGACCGACGCCCTAGTGAAGCCCGTCGCGACCTCCGAGCTGTTCGATGTTATTTTGGGGGCTAAATTCAAGGAGTGGGTAGAAATTTTGACAAAATAAAATGTAATCGAATAGTAAATGTCTCAGCGTATGGGAATGGCCGATGGCCGCTGTATCACGTCCTTTTCCGCGTCCAAGATTCTTAACGACAAGATAATGTATGATAATAAAATCGCCTTCCAGGATAATTTCACTTACCGCAAGAAGCTTCAGTCCATGTCCCCCGAGGATCTGAAGCTGCCACTCAGTGACGCGGCTTGCAGAAAATAAAAACTTTGAATTTAGTAATATGAAGTATCTCGTGGAGGCTGCAACGATTGTTGTTCTGCTCGTTATTCTTATAATTTTACTCAGACGGAACTCCAACTTTGACGCCGCCCCGGCGGTCCCAGCGGTCCCGGCGGCCCCGGCGGTCCCGGCGGTCCCAGCGGTCCCAGCGGTCCCGGCGGCCCCGGCGGCCCCGGCGGCCCCGGCGGTCCCGGCGGTCCCAGCGGTCCCGGCGGCTCCGATGGGGCCCGTGGCTCCCATGAAGGGCCCGAGCACTCCGGCCGTGTCCATGACTCCCTCTGCTCCCTTGATGGTCAAGGATGGTCAGTGCGTAATGACTATGTCGGGCAAATGCGGCGTGACTATGAATGGACGTGTATCCGATACAGATATTCTCGAACCGGTCGGCCTCTCATCCTCGAGTGCTTATGAGTATAAGAATCTGCTAGAGCAATAAAGAGACACGTCATATAAATAATAATGAGTCGTCGGATCATTGTGGATGGAAACATTGGTTCCGGAAGACGACTCAACTTGATCTCCTTGAAAAAAAGGGATGGAAAGTTCACCGAGAGCCCCTAGACAAGTGGCCTCTCGAAGAATTTTATAAGGACCCGAGCCGTTGGGCATTTTATTTTCACATGGTAATTCTTCAGACCCAGCGACCCATAGATCATCCGGAGCCAGTCGTTTACGAAAGATCCTTGGCCAGTTCCAAGACTGTCTTTTGGCAGGTCCTTGTGAACAGAGGGTTGGTGACAGCCGGAGAGGACCATACCTATTCTCAATTTTATGACAAATTTGTTTGGTATCCGGACCTCTATATATTTTTGAAAAAGAGCCCAGAGAAGGCATTCGAACACATCAGCCTCAGGGGTCAGGCGGGTGATTCGGGTATAGACCTTGATTATCTCAGGGAACTAGATACAGAGTATAACAATTTAATTTCAAAATTGCCCTGTGAAGTTATAATTGTAGATGCAGAAAGAACCCCCGAGGAAATTCACGAAGAAATTATTCGTCTGCTACAATAGTATAAATGAATTGTTCATCTGTGACGCTCGGTGGAAAGAAATGCAAGCACAAGGCGGTCGAGGACGGGAAGTGCAGGGCCCACGCCTCGACGACCTGCACGGTCTGTCTCGAGGCCACGAAGAGAAATGACAAGAAACTCAAGTGTCGTCATGTGTTTCATTCTAAATGTATAACAAAGTGGTTTGAAACTTCGATCGAGTGTCCGACGTGTCGAATGGAACAGGACGATGATCCGTTAGTTGTCTTTCGCAAAAATGTAGAAGAGAATATTCGTGAAAAATATAGGGACGCCATCAGGTCCCTTGAGATTGACTTGGCCAGGGCCCGGCGCGCAAATCGTTCTTAAAATTAATGGATACAAAATATAATGCAGTGTGGGGCCCCGACTTTATCAGGGGGAACTTGCCGTCAAAGTTTAAAAGAAGGTCAAGAACGGTGTTGGCAACATAACGGTCCTCAGTGCTCCGTGTGCCTCACGACTATGAATGCCCATAGCCAAAAACGAAAACTTGGCTGTGATCATGAATTTCACCTGAAATGTCTAAACAGGTGGAAGGCGAGTTGCACCGGCCCGGACCCCACCTGCCCTATGTGTCGGGTCCCGTTCGATGTCCCGAGCTACCGATGCCGACTCATTATAGAACGCACTGCAGATTCTACTGTCTCTGTGAACAATTTTTCGACATCAAATATTTTACCCATCACGGAAGGCTTTGGACTTGACTTTAGACAAATAATTCCACCCGGAAATACTAGATTTTATACCGATATTCATTTTGATATAAATCCGGGTGAAGATCTTATGGACGTGCTTGGGGGACTCGGTTTACGTTGACCCTGTTTCGGTTTGAATTATTTCCAGTCTTGGCAAATCCCCTGCGGACACCATAGGCCGAACAGAATTTCGTGTAGTGAAAACCTGGCGTATAATTACGGTCCGCCTTTCTTGGGTCCGAGATTGTGTTTCCAGAGGCATCGACGATGAGCGGTCCACCTGCCCAGCCAGTTTTGTGACTCCATAATTTTACTGGAAATTCGATAACTTTTCCGATTGGTAATTTAGGAGAATTTGAATTTGAATTATATTTATTTAGAACCCGTAACTCTGTATTATTGTTGGCGACCCGGCCATCGCTCGTGTTTATCGGGCGGCTTCCTTTGGACACGGCTGCAATAATGACAGACGGGCGAACCTTGAAAAATTTGGACAGGGCAGCCACAGTGTCACCCCGTCTAATTTTATACCTGATTCCGCTAATTTCTTTATACCAATGAAAGTCACCCGTCGGATCCCCGAAGTCGTTCGAGGGCGCTACAAAGCACATAACCTTGTAGAAACCAGCCTTTGGTTTTTCTCCGGGAGTTTTCATTTTGTAAACATTTCCGGGATTGTCGGCCAGGACCCTTTTTGATATACCCGCGCAGGTCCTGAAAGTCAATCCGGACGAGCTTATCTTACTCCGGTCGCCCGGGATGCTCTTCGATGTCCTGTTGTTCGAATATGAACCGAGCGCATAATCATAGCAATTATCGTGAACGACCCCCTTTGTCCCCCAGGGAGCCCAGGTATACTTTGGGGCCCAGGGATTTGGCGCGTTACGGCTCGGTGTTGTCTTTTTCAATTTGTAAACCCTGGTCCTCACCAGAACCATCTTATTATTATGTATATTTTTTTTCCACATACATAATAACAAATGTCGTCTCTTATGAACTCCAAGACTCAGGCCGAGCTCATTCAGAACATCCTGCTTCTGCTTATTTATGTCATATTGATGACCTTTTTCCTTCGGTTCCTATGGAACCAGTCCCTCGTGCCCCACGTGACGATCCTCAAGCCGGTCGACTCCCTCTGGCACACCTTCGTTCTGGCGGTGGCTCTGGCGGCCTTCAAGGTTTAGATCTGTGAGGGCGATGGGTATGAACTCGGCGGTCCGAGTTCCGTGTAGCCCTTCTTAATTTCATTATTAATCATCAAGGTTGGGAAGGCGTCCACAAAGTTTGGGCAATTTCCATCCTTGCAGTCCACGAATGTATACGGGACACCGTTATCCGTCAGCCACTTTTCCTGCTTGACGCACCACGGACAGGTCTTGGAACCATATACAATAATGTTTCCCTTGTTTGCCGGGGACCTATCATAGTTCGAAACTGACCCAAGTCTAATAATTATCAAAATTAGGACCAGAATTACCAGGCCCCATAGAATCATATCCTTGCTCTTCATTTACCTTTATTCGACAAAATCTTTTGGATGATTTCAATCTTCGACCGGGCACCCTTCACATCGATCTTTGACCGGGCCGCGAAGGCCTGCAGGTCCGGTATGGACATGAGGTCCGCATAGACCATCCGGCCAGAGGTTCCCAAAATCTTCACACGGCCTGAGGATGGGCTCTTGCGCGCCAGTGTCGGGGCGTTTATCACGATAGCCTTGCGCTCCTTGGGCTTTTCAACATATTTTTTACCCTTCAAAAGGGGAGCCACCGGAGGGCGAGCCAGCGGTGCGACTTTCACAGGAAGTGGTGCGACGACTGGAGCAGGGGCCAGTCCTTTCAGGGCCATGTTTTTCTTGATGACCTCAAGGGCCTTGACCTTTGCCCGATTCCAAGCGTTCTGGAAATAGTTTGGAAGATTTGGGTTCGCCCCAGACTTTTTTCCATTATTAGTCCAAAATTTAGTGATCAGCTTGTTAAATGCGGCCGTCTTTGTCATTGCGACCGGAACTCTGATATTTCGCCATCCCGTTGGGCTCTTCTCTTTGGGCTTTTTAAGTTTTGCCCGAGCCGCCTGCAGATTGGCCGAAGTCACCTTTTTCTCTCGAATTTTACTAATTTTTCTCAAGACTTTTGCAAGCTCGGCCACGTTTACTCGGGCCTTAGGGCTGGCCTTTCGTCCGAGTTTCGCGCGGGCCGCAACAAGGTTCAGAGAGGTGAAAGGCCGCGTGGGCTTCTTGCGCAGACGAGCCTTGCCCTCTATCAGATTGGACACGGTCGGCTTGAGCTCACCCCGGCGCATAGGAGCCAGGCCCAAGAGCTCCTTGAGATCCGGAAGGCCCGGGCACGGATCGTCATATATGAGCCGGTAATTTACTACGTGCCCGTTATTCTGACCACGATATCCCTTCGGGACAGCCTTTTCCAAAAACTTCGCCGTCTTTGGGAATTTCCCAGGATTTTTAATTACAAATTCACGGAGTTCATTGAGGAACAGGTGATGGTCATACCGAGGGTCGGTCTTCGGCCCGACACCCCAAAATGACGCGGTATTCGTCCCATTGGCCGTGTTGACCGCAGGGTTCGTTCCGTTCTTCTTGAGCCGGGCCCAACCAAAGTCACCCATCAGAAACTGATCATTATTTAAAAAAACATTTTCGATGTGCAGGTCGTTGTGTCTGAAATCGGGATACGTCTTGCGAATCTCCGCGAGAGTCTTGAGGATATCCATCATTCCGGTAAATAGAAAATCGTCAGTGACCTTTCCTGATTTGCATCGACTTCCGAGTGTTCCTCCATTGCACCACTGCATAGTCAGGATGGTCTGCTTGGACTTGTCGAAATGCCTGGGATCTTGGACATTTTTCATGTTTATCTCGACCGGCTTGATAAAGTCTACACAGTGCATAAGCTGGTAGGGCATGACGACTCCCCCGGGCACAACATCGCTTATGGCCTTTTGAATATCGAATTCAACAATACCCGGCTGCTTCTCCTTGCGTTTCGCCGCGAGGAGGTCGTGCGGGACCACCTTGATCGCAAAAGTTTCAGAGCCTTTTGTCGCCTTGAAAACAATTCCCTGCCGGCCTTTTCCGACCTGCAGAAAAGTCTTTAAGTGGCTGCGCAAGCCGCACGTGTTCTTTTCTGAATTAAATGCCGAAATGTGAACAGGCTTGAGCGCTGCATTTATATTTTTCTGGGTCGGATTTTTCATTGGCAAAGTAAAGTAGGTGTAGGCACCCGGGAGACCGAGGTGCTTTCTGATAGCCACGGTCCCATTATTTTGCCGAATGATTTCTACTCCGCTCATATTGACCGCTGCTTTCTTTCGCCGAAATCGGGTCGGGGCTTGCGGATTTGCCAACAGCCACATGCGAGCGCGGCCTTTTGTTGTTATGTTCTTTGGGACGTCTATTTCTGTGTTCCCCGTGTTGTTTCTTCTAAATACGTAATGCCTATCTGGGTTCTGGACAAATTGAAACTGAGACGATTTTATCCAATTCATTCTTACTATTACACTTATAATATATTTAATTTTCACTCTCCGTCAACGCTAATATCGCTGGAATCCTCGGGCTCGGACTCGGCCTCGACCTCGGGGGAGTCATCGACGGCAAGAAAAGCGCACGGCTTGAGCTTATTGGCCGCGGCGAACATCACCTGATGAACCCGAATCGAGACTCCTACACCGGCTGGAGTCCTCCAGATCTGGTTAATCTCAACAATCGCGTTGAGAAACTGCCCCTTCTCAAGGTCAGTCAAGGGAACGGCCTGCCGACTGGCCGAATAGGCCTCAGTGCCGATCGAGCCATCCTTGTAATTTACGAGGACCTTCAGATTGAGGGTCGGCGAGTAGCCCTCCTTGGAGCTCGGCTTGACGGGCGACTTGTAGATGCCCTCTGCGATTACCTCGCGGCTCATCTTCTTACCGATAATCTCCTCGGAATTCTTCGTAATGAAGTCAAGAACGACCGAATCGAGATCCTGAAAACTCTTGAGAATGGCCGGATCCTCAAGGCTCAGAGGCAGACTATAGGTCGTGCTGCCCGACTTCTCGTCGTGATACTCACTCAGGCCAAATGGCGCGCGCATCTTGGGAAGCTGAAATAGAAGCTTCTGCCCGGAAGAACTGTTGAGATAGACCACCTTTCCTCCCTGCTTGTTCTTGCGAACCTCGCTGAAAGTGACCTCGGAAGCATTGAAAGTGTTGAACATACGGACGGCCATTTTGACTCTTCTACTGTATACAGGGCTCACGTCTTTATGTGGCTCTTACACGACTTTTTTTCTGGGTATACCTCAAGATGGGTGCGAGACTCAGTCGCCAGCGGGGCACTTTAACTCCGGCAAATGCCAAAACTATGGTGCAGGTCGCGGGGTCGAATGCTCTCCGGGCTGCGCTCAGAAAGTATATCGCGGCATTTAATTCCCTCCCACCTTGGGAGAAACGCAATTCCACAAAAATAAAGAACCTTTTAAATAGTCCGTCCGGAAATGGTAACATGCGTTATAAAAATGCGATTTCTCAGGGAGTCGCCGAAGTTGTTCGGGCATCTCGTAACGCCAACTCGGCCGCAGTAGCCGCTGCAGTAGGAACCGCCCCGGCCGCTCCTGCAATTGCTCAGGTGAATATTGCCACCAATAAACTTAAAAATTTGAATATGACTATGGCCGGTCTTCTGAACACCAAGACTGGAATGTATAACTCAAATCTATATAGCCAACTGGGACGTTCCAAGAATAATAACCGTAAGCTGAATTCTTCTCGGCCGAATGGAAAGCCGGCTCTTTATTCAGACTTTTTCAACGCCCTAAATGCTTATAATGCTCAAAGACTTCAAGCATGGAACCTTCCGAACGTGCCCGGGCGCGCTCCGGCCAGACGTCCGGGTGGACGGAATAACCTCAAGGGAATCGAGCTCGGGGCACTTCCTCCCAGGGCTCCGGTTCGGTCAAATTCCCAGCAGGCACCCGTAGCGCCACCTCCGCGGGCGAGTTCCGGTAACAATATCCTTAGAAATTTACAATCTCAACAGAGAGCCAAGCCTCCAATAAACTACGCAGCTCCGTGGTTCTAAATAATATTCTAGAATAATATTAAATGTCGCTCAAGATGGCTATTCTGCCAATGATTGTGTTCCTGGTGGTGGCGAACCCTAAACTTTTTGTTCTGGTTCGCTCAGTTCTCGGTAACTGGGTAGCGAGCCCAGAAGGTCTCCCGTCGATGGCGGGACTTCTTCTGCACTCGATTGTTTTCGTTATGTTGACGCATTTTCTGTGGAAGATTGTTTACGGAACGAAAAAGTCCAACTACATGTCGACCTGTGAGGGTGCCGACGTAGAGGAGGACGACTAGAAATCTTCATCGAATCGAACACCGTCTCCCTCTGATATCATCTGTTTGGAATACTCACCGACGCGCTTCTCAAAAAAGTTTGTCTTTCCCTCGAGGCTGATATTTTCCATCCAGTCAAATGGATTTTTAGAACCATAAATAGGTTCTTGACCCAGTTGGGTCATGAGGCGATCCGCTACAAACTCTATGTAGCGAGTCATCTCCTCATGATCCATCCCTATGAGCTTGCACGGAAGAGCCTCCGTCACAAATTGACGCTCAATTTCGCACGCAGATTGAACAATTTTATGAATGTCCTTCGGTGGGCACTTTTCTATAAGATGCTTATAGAGAGTCACCGCAAATTCCTGATGAAGACCCTCATCGCGGCTTATCAATTCATTACTAAACGAAAGACCCGGCATAAGCCCCCGCTTCTTGAGCCAAAAGATGGCACAGAAGGATCCGGAGAAGAAGATTCCTTCCACACATGCAAATGCTATCAGTCGCTGTGCGAACGGAGCGTCGCTTCCGGCCCATGTCATGGCCCAGTGAGCCTTCTCGGAGACCGCCGGGATAGTATCGATCGCCTTGAAGAGGCGCTCCTTTTCTTCGGGGTCACGGACGAGCTTATCAATCATAAGTGAATAGGTCTCACCGTGAATACTCTCGTTAAATCCCTGATACGCATAAAATGACCGCGCCTCTGGAATTTGAACCTCCTTTGTGAAATTTAGTTCCAAATTTTCAAATACAATACCATCCGATGCTGCAAAAAATGCCAGAACCATCTTGATGAAGTGCTGCTCTTCAGGTCTCAGGCCGTTCCAATCCTTGAGATCACCCCCGAGATCAATCTCTTCCACGGTCCAAAAGCTCGAGACGGCCTTTTTGTATAGTTCCCAAAGGTCCGGATATCTGATGGGAAATGTTGTAAACCGGGAGTTGCTCGGTGTAAGTATAGGATCCATTATAATATAGACGCGTCTTATTTTTTTAACCGTCCCTAATAATGGATATTGTAAAGCGTCTCGCTCTTCGGCTCAAGATGCACAAGGTCGGTGGGGCCGTTGTATACCACGTGGCCCTTTTGAAAAAGTCGCTTGATAAGTCGGGTTATGTCGACTCACGTCTTATCAAGGGATACTGTATCGTTGCTGAGACCGGAGAAGTCTGTGAGCATTACTGGATCAATGTGGACGGTCTCGATCTCGACGTGGCTCTTGAAATGTCGAAAGATGAAATGGCCCCATTCACACCTGTTCTAGTGGAGGAGTTACCGAAAGCTCGGTTGCGGTCGGACTTGAGCTCTCCGGAGATTCTAGCAGAGAACCGGCGTCTGTATAATTTGTATCAGACAGATCCGAAACAGTTTTGGAAAGAGGCACCACCAAGGGTTCGGGCTTTTGTAGTTTGAGGAAATTTTTAATGTGCCTCTTCACCGGGTTACTCTGTTCGAGAGCCGTGTTAAATTCTGAAAAACATTCAGAAAGAAATGTTTCTTCATCACTCGTCTTCACGTCGACACTCAATTCTTTTGAGATTTTTAGGGCCAGACGCCTCATGACCAGCGCGGAGCGGGAAGCGGTCGTTAATTTATCATTAATTTTGAGATACATCTGGATCGATCCGAGCGCACCTGTTCCGGCCGATAAAACTGCATTCAGTATACTCACATATTTTTGAGGAACAAATGAATTAAGAACGACGGCCATAAGCGCATTTATGGCCGAGGTTACCAGAATAGGAATATTGAACCTGTTCGCGAGCCGGGAATAATAGACACGCTCTTTATTATAATAATGATAATATTCGTTGCATTGACTTTCTAATTTTTTTAGAAATTCAATCTCGTCTTCATCCATATATTTCTATTCTAAAAAAATTTAGAATCTGACGAGATCTCAACAATATCTCGGACCCTCGGCGGGAGACGACTCCGGACCCCCTTGTATATCATATTAAATACCGGATTTGTATTAGTAATTATGATCTTCTGTAGGATATCTTTGTCTGGTCTTATGGCCGAGACCATATTCATAAGGTTCAGGGCGGTTTCTGAATTTAGTTTAGAAATTGGGACTCCCTTGAGGTTCACCTCCATGATTTCTTTGAGACCGTGTTTCAGAACATATGCGTCAAGTTGTTCAATGACTGGTTTAATTTCATTCATAAATTTGAGAGTCTCCTCGGGGGTCTTGGGTTGGCGCTCGATATAGGCCTTTCCGAGAAATTCTATATAGAGTATGCTCCCCTTGGGGTAGAACACCAAGAGGTCACTCATTGTGTTTTTTAGGCTTATTTTTTTTAAGTCAAACTTGTAATGAAGTTGGTCCTGACGACCCTGATGGCCTATAAGGCTCTTCACGGGAATGTGTGGGTCACTCGGGCTCTTTGGATTTTGATTCCTATTTTTGTTTTAAAATTCAGAACAGAGAGTTACAGAAATCTCATAGTCATCATGGTTCTCTGGAATGTCATAGACCTCTTGAACAGCGCGATAGGAGAGCCCGAAAAAAATAACGACCTCGTGTATAAGTATGCTGATACCGAAAGTGACCCATCAGGTATGGATACAGGGGTGGGACCAGCTTCCGGAGAAGTTTCACTCGAACGTGAACCGGCTCAGGGAGATGAACCCGACGTGGAAACATCGGACGTGGGATCTTGCGCGGCTTCGGAGGGCCTGTGAAGAATATGGTCCAGAATGCGTCGCAAAATTCGACTCATATGAACATTTCATTCAACAGGTTGATTTTGGGAGATATGTCGTTTTGTATCTTTATGGGGGTGTCTCGGTTGACTGTGATATGGTGTCTATTCGTTCTCTCGATAATATACCAAAATTAGAAAGCAGCAAACTCATAGTATCCCGGGCCAATCGGACCATGTTAGAGACGACCATTACAACTATGGGACATATTGCGAATAATAGATGGTTCATAAATAACGCATTTATAGCGTCCGAGCCAAGGAATCCGGATCTCAAGAGGCTTGTCGAAAATTGTATATCCGACCGAACAAAACAGGAAGATTATATGAGTCAGACATATTTTGTATCAAACACAACCGGACCTATAAAATTTTCCATGGCACTGAAAGATTCACCTATGACTATATTATATAGTGAGGTGATAGAATCTGAATATGAAAATGAAAAAGCCATTTTTATACACGAACATGAATTAAGTTGGACTGATCCAGGTTTGGCATACATATTTAAATTGTATTTATTAATTCAAAATTACAAAATTTTATTCATTCACCTTATTTCAATTATTTTGTTTTACTTCCTAAAATAATCTTGTCACGTAGGACCCCCGGTAAGAGGGACTTGACAGCCTCTATGAGAGCATCAAAGATCGAGTCCCCTCCGGCCATTTCACATTTATTAATCAAAAAGTGATCCTTTGTGTGATTGTGAATATTCCATATAAATTTAATAAGCATCAAGACATTTAAATTTTGAAAGGCCACGTTGGCGAGATTCACTTTGCAAGATTGTTTCAGGTTCTTTCTTAAACAAAGTTCCTGAATCTGATCAAGGACTGTATACATCACTTCCTGACAATATTTGTCAATATCGCCCGGAAGAGATTCCAACATTTCGGCGACCCTAATTTCTATATTTAAAATGTCATCGGCTGGCTCGAACCGCAGCCAATCCATACTGGATTATGAAAATAAAATAAGATCTCTAATTTCCCTTGGTATCAAAAGACTCAATGGTCCATAAAGAAACCTAAAGAAAAATCCGGCCCCTATGATATAGACCTTCCTGAGAAGACCATCGCCCTTTGTATACTCAATCACATCACAGATTAGCTTAAATAAAGAGCGAAATTCCTCTCTTGTCTTTGGTCCGGCGCCCGCAAGATCAAATTTTATCACAAGACCGGCCGCCCGACTTCTAATTTCATTTATAATTTCATGAAAATCAGAAACCTGAACAGGTGTGTAATCCGCGACCCTGAAATAAACCTGGGCCTCGTTTTCAGGACTCCATGTGCACGTCATAAAATCCATTTTTATTCACATAGATTTTATGAGGTGCGAAAATGCATCAGACGGGATTTGAACCCGTGCGCTCGAAAGAGCAAGCGATAGCTCGGACAGTCGCGATGCGACTGGACTTAAGTCGCTCTCCTTAGACCAGACTCGGACACTGATGCGTAGCGACCACGGTGGGTCTCGAACCCACAACCTCCAGCTGGCTCCGGCGAAAATCGTAGATTTTCTAGAAGGCTGGTGCACTATCCAATTGTGCTACGTGGTCGATTTGTCCCCGGCGGGACTTGAACCCGCGACTTCCAGCTCATAAGACTAGCACTCTAACCAACTGAGTTACGGGGACGCTAGGGGCACTCGCCCCTTCTATTCCAAAGTCTTTTTTCTTTAATACTTGTAGGTATGTTGGAACTCGTGAAAAATTTGGGAGTCGCGTGGGTCGGAGCACTTTCGTTCGTATTTGCCTTTTTGGTCTCCCGGATTCTTGACAATTTTACACCAGAATTGAAAAAGGATCAGGCAAAGTGGAAAACTTTTCTGGAGGTCCTGATCCAGTTTGCTATAATTTCAGTCATAGTCTACATGTCTCGGAGGATTATAAAGAGAATACCTTTTCCGCTCGAGGGTGTCGCGGGCTACATTCACTCGAACCTGAGCGAGCTCCGCAGCTTGCCCCTTATAGTCTTTATCATTATGTTCTTCCAGACGAAGACACAGGAGAAGATGAAGGCTCTGTATACTTGAAACATTCCCATAAACGCGACGATCGCTTGCTAATGCTTGAAAACTCATCGATCGTGTAGTTATCTCCCATAGATCGATTACACTTGGCACAGATAGGCCGAAGGTTGTCTATATTTAAAGTGCCCCCCTTGCTCTCAGGAATATTATGGCCCGATTCAAAATCGAAAACGGTCATAATATTCTCACACCAAGTCACTAAGCATTTATGTTCAAATTTCCTTCCTACCCAGGTTCTCCAAACCTGCTCACGAAGAGCGCGGGGGATTTTTTCTTTCATATTAAATCTTAAGTTATAATAGTCTTTAATGGAAGAAGCACAAGATTTAAGATTCAAATGTGAAGAATTATGGAATATGCGCAAGGGAATCGATGATCACGAAATTCTGGAGCTCATAGACGAGTTATATGAGAAGATGTGGAACAGATCGAACAATCTTGAGCCCAAGATGTTTCATTGGAAGCCAAAAGAAGAAGTGAGTGTTTTCAGAATGTTATGGAATAAATTAACGTGTAAACCAGAGATTGAGACAATTTTTTAACTGGAGCTAAGCAGTTAAAAAACGCTCCCAGCAGGGGTCGAACCTGCGACATTCAGATAACCGCGGAAAATCGAAGATTTTCTAACAGTCTGACGCTCTAGCCAACTGAGCTATGAGAGCAGTGGAGCCGTTTTAACGAGGTGGCACCCCCTCGAGGCCTGTTTTCCGAAGATGAGACCCGTCTCTGACCAACCGGAATCGAACCGGTGACCGAAGGATACCTTGTAACTACTACAGTCCTTCGCTCTACCAATTGAGCTATGGTCAGCTTCTCTTTTCGGCGGGCCCCTTTGAACCTTTTAAGGACTTGCTCAGGTCCAACCTATTTATGTCATTGAGTAAATTCTCTTGGTTCCGGCGCAGGCAGTTCTACACCCCGGGCACGTATCTTTGTTCAAGGTCCGGGCCCAACACGGCTCGCACATAACGTGTCCACAAGGTTCAATAAATAAGTCAACAAGACGATCCATACATACAAAACAAGTAAATTTCGCATACCTCTCAGCGTTCGTGTCCATCAAAATACTTCGCATCGCCGCCACCTTCCCTGCTGCTTCCCCACATTGTTGAGCCAGGGCAGAGATACCCTCTTCGGTCTCGTATTTGTCTACAACAGAAGAGATGCTCTCTTTTAAGTCCTCTGAATTTATGTTCTCAATCATCATTCTCAAAACATTCAGTTCGTCCGTCCTGGACTTGTGATTATGGTGAGCCCGTGTGAGTTCAGCACGGGCCGATGCAAATTCGGACTTGAAACGCCCGAGTTCCGTTTCGAAAGCCTTCCACTTGGGATCGAGCTCATATGCAATAGGCTGTATAGAAACCTCGGGATGAAGTATACTCTCAATAATATAAGAGAAATTCATGGTCTTATATTTTTAGGACTTTAACTTTTATCTAGACTATTATTAAATGATTGAACTCTTTCTTATTTTCATATTGGCGGCAGTCTTGGTTATGCAGGGGCTTGAGACTTTTCTGGATCCGGAAAAGCGTAAAGATCCAAGAGAGATGATTCAGGCGACACTTCTGACTGTGGCCGGTATTTTCTTGGCCTCGTTCTGGGTCAAGGCTTCTCAGACTTCCGGAGGCATGGGAAGCAGCAGTCGCTTACCTTACGGACTTCCTGGCGGATTTCCTTATTAGATTTTAAATAGTTATAGATCTGCTCGAGGGCTGGGTTCTTGGCCATCTCCGAGTTTAGTTTTGAGAGAACGACCTTGACATCATCATATATTAGATCAAATTTATAAACGAGCGTCTCTATGAGGTGAATATCAGAAGCGAAATCCTGTGATTGCAGAGTTCCTATTAAATTTTCAAGATGCAGACTCCTGACCTCATCAAGAATCTCAGCGATAGAAGCGCCCTCAGGGAGCGAAGCCACAACGGCTTGAACAACGTCGGCCATTTATTTTATACTTATATAATAAATGTCCGGAGTTTTATTTATGATACTTTTAGTGATACTTTTGGGCGGCCTTGGAATTTATGATATGTATATGGGCCTCACGGACAAGAAATCGTCTGTCGTCGGCCAGCAGTATTTTGGTCTCTTATATATAATTGGTGCAGTTTCGCTACTGCTTTACAGTGCATCTACAAAGACCTCCTAGTTCGAAAAGGCCAGACCTCCCATTCCACTCTGGATTCTGAGAATATTGTAGTTGACCGCGAACATCTTCTGGACGGTATTGATAGTGGTTCCCTTGAGGGTGATCCACGCCTGGGCATTGTCGATCCGTGAAAAATTGCAGGTTCCCGAGGGCTGGTGGCTCTCGGGCTCGAGTGCGAAAGAATAAGTATAAATTCCCGGATAGGGAGATCCAGAATGATAGCTCCAAGGTTGAACCTGGTTGAAATATTTACCGGACTGTTCCTTGAAGCGATCCTGACCATTGAAAATGAGCTTGAAAGAGGCCAGAGGGGCGTTCACGCTGTTCGAATCGTTGCCCTCCTCGAACCACGGCTTCGATGCGGTATCGAAGCGAGGGCACCCGATCTGGTGCGGCAGGCACCACAGTGCTGTTGAGCCACCCGTAGAGGCTCCACAGTTCAGCTGAATAGTCGCCATGGCGTTCGTAAAGTTCCACATTCCATTATTGTTTGTGATGATATCGCTGTTCTGGTAGCACCAGATGAGCTCCTTGACCGGGTGGTTGAAAGAGAGCCGGACAGTCTGCTGCGAGTTCACGCCGCCCGTCGGCAAGTTCAGGGCATCGCCACCCGTGTGCTGAACCTGCTCGATCAGATACTCGTGACCCTTCTGTGCGAACCGCCGGCGCTCCTCGGTATCCAGGTAGACATACCGGGCCCAGACATCAAAGACCGGAGTTCCGTTTCCGAAATAGGTGCTAAAATTTGGAGCAATATCGAAATCGAGACGAACCTCGTGATACTGCAGGGCGATCAGGGGAAGGTAGAGACCCGGATTGCGATTGAAGAAGAAGAGCATAGGCAAGTAGACACTCGGCGGGTTCAGGCCATCATCGGCACGCAGTCCGCAAGAGGTCATTTTGCCGTAAGTAATCTTCTTGGACTCGGGAAGGAAAACCTCGGCGTGAAGGCGCCACCAGGTCTGGTAGTGCTTGTCGATTCTCTGACCACCGATCGTCAGCTCTACATCCGAAATTGCCCGCTCAGCAATCCAGCACGTGTCATAGGCACTGTTGGTTGTGACCGGGGAACCGACGATCGGAACCAGGCGAACATAGACGTCGCCGACCAGGTCTCCGTTACGAGCAATGGTGACCGTCACGCGGCTGTTATTCGAGGCGGAACCATTCACGGACTGCTGAATGTCCTCCATGGCGAAATTAGTATGACGTTTATAGATGGCCTGGAAGAATGTAATCGAGGGCTGCCCGGAAAGGTAAATATCCTGGGCACCATAGGCAACGAGTTGAGCTAGACCACCAGCCATAGTATATTATAGTATAACCAGAAAATTTAATTAGAAAATGCGAGTCCGCCCAGTCCGGATGCAATCTTCAGAACGTTATAGTTGACCGCGAACATCTGCTGACTTCTGGCGGCAGTCGTGACCACGCCCGTTTTAAGAGCGGCCACGGTCTCGATCTGGTCGATTCTCGAAAAATTGCAGGTTCCACTCGGCTGAAGCTGCTCGGGCTTGAGGGCGAATGAGTAGACGTATATGCCCGGGTAAGGGTTCCCGCTGTGATACTGGTAGGGCTGATACTGATTGTAATATTTGCCGAGCTGAGGAGCCATCCGCTGCTGGCCATTGAATAAAAGACCAAAATTATACAGAGGTCCGACGGTCGTGTAATCATTTACGCGCGGGCCCTCGACACCATCCTCAGTAACAAAGATGTTCGCCTCGACCGGACATCCCGAGTGCTCCATAAAAGTCACGGTCGATCCACCGCACGTAATATACCCGCTGTTAGATCCTAGAATATTAGAAGTGAAATTCCAGAGAGAATCGGGGTTCGCGTCGGTGTTCTGATACTGGTAGCACCAGATGAGCTCCTTGACCGGGTGGTTGAAATTTTGTCTAATTGTGGATGGAGAAAACTCACCCGGAGAAGTTATGGGATCTCCCTGAATGTGCTGGACTTGCTCAATCAGATACTCGTGTTTCTTGTTAGCGAACAGGTCACGCTCGGCCGTATCCAGGTAGATGTAGTTTGCCCACACAGAGAAGGGATTACTTCCGAAATAACTATTATACTGAGGACTCAATGTGAAATCCATGCGGACCTCGTGATACTGCAGGGCGATCAGCGGAAGGGCCAGGCCCGGGTCCCGGTTGAAAAAGAAGAGGAGCGGCAAGTAAACATATGACTTGGCGACCGGGCTGACGTTATCAAAGACTGGAGAAGAAGTCATCTTTCCGTAGGAGTGCTTTTTGGTCTCATTCATAAATACCTCTGCATAAAGACGGAACCAGAGCTGATAGTGGCGATCGATGAGCTGACCTCCGATGAAGAGTTCGATCTGGCTGAAGGCCCGCTCGGCCACCCAACACATATCTACACCATTGACTCCGTTCGAAGAGACCAGTGGATTATAGTAGTCGCTTCCAACCTGATTCGGCTGGAGCACGACGAACATATCCGCGATGAGATCTCCAGTCCGGCGAATAACCACAGATGTCAGCCCGCCCGAGGTCATATTTCCGCCGACCGTCTGCTGGGTCGTCTCCATCGAAAAGTTTGTGTGACGCTTGTAGCTCGATCTGAAAAGGGTAACCTGAGGCTGCCCGGTTAAATAAACATCCTGGGCTCCATAAGCCACGAGTTGTAACAGAGCTCCAGACATATATAGTATATTTACAAAAAAAAGTTCCGCGTTTTGATTCCCTTTATAATTTCTTTTAAGATTATACAAATGAGCTCTAGATCCCGTCAGCCCCTGCCGCCTCAACCCGAAGACGAGGAAGTCGACATGGACGAGGATGAGGACGAGGAATTCGAGGAGCCCCTAGATTTGTTCGAGGCCCTGGGTTCCCTGATGGCGACCGAGGAGGGTGAGACCATTCCTGTAATTTTAAACAAAATTGCACAGGCCATCGATATGAATAACAAGATTATGATCAAAGTCTTAGCGACCCTGAACAAGATGGTCCCGGCGCCGACGAGCACTTAAAAAATAACACCCCTTTCATAATAACAGATGGTCGTCCACACTATCAAAAAGGAAATTACTCCCGAGCACGCGGAGGAGATCCGAAATGCCAATCACAACACTGAAATTAATTCATGGGACATTTTCCAGATTGAAAATTGCATAAATTTCAATGAAAACAAAGCGTATTTTCATATTCGTGCCAACCCTCTCGCGGCCGCCCAGGTATGGACTCGAGTCCTGTTTCCGGACGATCAGATTCGCGATGCAGATGGTTACCCTCAGGGATATGCAAATGAGAATATCAAAATTGTAAAGGACCGTTTTATTAATCATTGCCGGATGCTGATGACTCGTATCGATTCGCTCGAGGCGAGCAAAATGCCCAGCAAAGATATTAACGGAGATGAATTTACACTAGAATTTAGGGTCCGTCGACTCATCGTAGACCGCCAGGAAATGTTTGACCAGTTCAAGCTCTGGGAGAGGCGCTACAACAGAGTAACAAATCCGACCCTCGCTATAGATAACACAGACTCAAGTCTGAAGGATGATGAGGATATCTCATCGTATCAGAAGCTCCTTTTGTATCTTCTGAAGAAGGCCTATGATGAGGGCTACCGGCGATACCGAGACCAATGCTGTATTCAAATTAGAAATACCCGAGCCTGGAGGCCCGTCAAAGAGATTAAGGATTTTGTTTACGACTCGACCCAAAAGGAGGACAATCCCGATATGTGGAAGAATCTCACAAGCCGAGGAAATATTGTTTCGGATGTCGTTCGGCACTTGTCGAACTGCAAGGATTTTCAGTTTCTGGAAATCAAAAAGGACCGGCACACGTGGTCCTTTCAGAACGGTCTTTTGGTCGGAAAGGATTGGTGCCCGAATAAAAACCAGTATCAGATCAAGTTTTATGACTACGGGAGTCCAGAGTTTCGAGAGCTCGACCCGACGCTCGTGTCTTGCAAGTATTTTGATCTAGAATTCGATCCGTATGAAAACCTAGAGGACTGGTGGGACATTCCGACTCCAAATATGCAAAAGGTTCTGGACTATCAAAAGTTTGAGGATGATGTCTCAAAGTGGATGTATGTCTTCATGGGTAGGCTCTGTTTCGAGGTGAATGAAATGGACGGCTGGCAGGTTATCCCTTTTCTGAAGGGTATTGCGCGTTCCGGAAAGTCGACACTCATTACCAAGGTTTGTCGCAAGTTTTACGAGTGTGAGGATGTTGCGACCCTTTCGAACAATATCGAAAAGAAATTCGGTCTTTCATCCATCTGCAACGGATTTCTCTTCATTAGCCCCGAGATCAAGGGGGACCTGCAACTCGAGCAGGCCGAGTTCCAGTCGCTCGTTTCCGGTGAGGACCTTTCGATTGCCCGCAAGAACGAGAAAGCTCTGAGTGTGCAGTGGAAGACGCCCGGAATTTTGGGTGGGAATGAGGTTCCCAACTGGAAGGACAACTCTGGCTCAATTCTCCGTCGTTTGGCAACCTGGAATTTTAGTAGACAAATTGCTTCAGACGTTGCGGATCCTCATCTCGATGATAAGCTCGAGGCCGAGATGCCCGCAATTATGTGCAAGTGTCTTCGGGCCTATCTTGATTATGCTCATAAATTTTCCGACAAGGATATTTGGAACGTCCTTCCGAAGTATTTCAAGACGGTCCAGAGCCAGGTGGCGACGGTCACGAACGCTCTCCAGCACTTCTTGTGCTCAGAGAAGATCAAGTTTGCACCAGAGCTCTGCGTTCCCCAGAAGATATTCGTGGCTCAATTCAACCAGCATTGCAAAGAGAACAATCTCGGGACCTACAAGTTCAATCAGGACTTCTATGCAGGACCGTTCAGCTCAAAGGAGGTCGAGGTCCGGGTCGATTCTCTGGTATACAAAGGGAACGCGTATTCTACTCAGCCGTTCATTTTCGGTCTCGATTTAAATGTTCAGGATTAGTATGAATCGAGCGGAGGCTGCCAAAAAGATTCAAAAAATGTTTAGGCGCAAAAGGGTCTCTCAAGAGACCGGACTGCGTTTTTCCAAAACGACCATTACAAATTATCTTTGCAAATTTAATGTCCGTGTAAATTTTTTAAATGGTATTTTGGGCTTGAACGTCAAGGGGTTCACGTCGGTCGTCGGATATTTTAACTTGAGAAAGTTACCTATCGTTCGATATTCCAATGGAGAGTGGATGGGCCTCGACCGCAGTTCATCCGTGAAATATATAGTGGCCAAAATTAAAAACTTGACTGTCAAGTTGCAGCCGGATCACATGGAGATTAGTGGTTCCGGAAATTATGAGGAGGCCCTCAGATACTGCATAAAGAACAAGTGGATTCCAGAGTCGGCCTCGAGACTCAAGCCTGAATTTAAGATTATAAATACAAAATTCACGGTAAACACCGGCATCGCGCTCCAAACTCTCGCCGGGGAGGTGAACCAGGAGATCCCAGAACTCCTGGCCGAGCCGGCGGTATACGATTATGATCCAGAATTAGGGTCCACATTTCCTTCTCTAAAATTAAAATTCAAGAGGCCCAAGCTGACTTTTCAGGTTTTTCAGAGCGGAACGATCCTTTGCTCGGGAATAAAGAATCTGGAGGATCTCGAGGTTCCCAGAGAGCTTTTCAAGCAACTTTTTAGTTCCCGGGGAGTTTCTAAAACTGTTTTTAATATGAAAAAGGGGAGCACCGGAGGAAGCAAGCTCGCGGCCCGTAACCCGAGTGCGGGAACTTGGGACAATCTCGTTTCGCCAGTTCCGGCCGGTTATTACATTCGTCCAGGGACGGATGGACAGCCCAGGCTCTACGTCTATCAATATTTCATTCAGTTAGAGCAAGGTCATGCAATTTTGGATCCAAAAGGAAAAGTTGATCTGTCTGGCGTGGCTCCCAAGGTCGTCAAGGCGTTCGCGGAAGTCGGTCAGCCGATTCCCGCGTCGACCCTCAAGGTTTTCAGAGAGGCCGGGCATCCTCTCGAGTCGATCACGGTTGCGGAAGAGCCCCGCGCGGCCATGAAAAATAGGCGCGCGCCCGGATGGAACGCCGAGAAGCCCGGTTTCTACGTGCGACCCGGACCTGGACAGCAGCCATATTGGTTCAAAGTTCCAAAGATAAAGAGTTCTGGTAAAAAGACCGTCTTGAGCACGTATACCAAGGCGGGACGTAATATACCCGCGGCGGTTCGCAAAATCTTTGGAATATCTGAAAATGTCAAGGTGAACGCATCGGAACGGAAACACCTGATCCGTATGGGAATTAACAACATCCTTCGCATAAATGACCGTCAGGCGACTCGATTGACCAAAGCTGAGCTCGTGGCCATTGCTCGAAATCTCGAGATTCCCGAAGCGAGCGAGACCCTGAAACCTGCCGAGTTGATGCAGCTTATACAGAGAAAGGCGGGAGTTTCTGGAGCGATCAAGAAATTTAATGCAAATATCAACGGAATAAAGTATAGACTAAGAGAGGATCGCAAGGTTGAGAAGACCCAAGGAAACAAGCAGACCGTCATCGAGTGGAAGCATATTTCGGCGGCCGATAAAGTCAAGATTGGGCGGGCTATACTGGCCAAAGAGAACTGGGCCGGTTTCAACAGTATGCCCAATTTGATAAATGGTGAAACGCCCAATAAATTCAATGGGCTATGGCTCGTCTTGCAGAGCAGACGTGCGGCACGCAAGGCTTCACCGAGTCCGAACAGAAAGGCGAGCCCGGCCTCTCCGGGACCGGCTCCGGCCCCGAGTGTCAACTACACCCCGGTCCTTCGGAAAGTTCTAGGAAATTACTTCAAGAATGAGGATGTTTCTGAATTTAATAAGAAAATTAAATTACTCCCGGTCGGCCCCCGTGGAAAACCTCTAAAACCCGATATCGTATCATTGATAAAGAATTATGCAAAGACGGCAATAATCAAGAGACGGCAAGAAATTATAAAGGCTAATTATGAAACAAAAATAGTCGTGCCGAACTGGGTCCCGGTCAACCGAAAGGCCAACTTCCGGAAGCGCCTTTTGGAACTGGCAACAACTCCAAACAACAAGGGCAAGTATCCTATACCCAAAAGATTGAAGGAGGCGATGGATGCTTGGATAAATAGTAGTCTCAATATGAGCGGCCGAGGTGCCTATGAATATGAGGACTTGAACACGGGCCAGATTGTCAAGGTGCCCGCACGGCCCGCTATACAACGGGGAGAGGTCAAGATTCCAAAGAGGATCAGTCCGAATCACGGACCGAAGAAGAGTCCCAAGCCTGAAAAGGAACCAGAGAATCAGAGAATTTATTATGTGTATAAGGTTCCTTTGATATCTGAAACTGAAAACCTGGGGACCGCTATGATAAATGCCGGGCTCAATATACGAAACGGACACACCTGGAAGGAGGTTGTCCGGGCCGGGGTAAATAAGAAATTCAAGAATGTATGGATGACCCATGTGGCCAAATCAAATGGAGGACCGGTCGGCCCTGTCAAACGGCGATAAGCTTCATAATGTCAAACACCTTGTGTAGAATATTATAAATTTCAATTTTATTTTGAATTTTAGTCGGATCAATAATTTCCAATTCAATTTGATAATTGGTGTCATCATCACAATCCTTGTCATCGGGATTTCCCTTGACAATGGTCATATCGATAGACAAATTTTTCCTAACAAAAGACCATCGCTCCTTGGTCTTTTGCTCGGTGCTCGTCTCTTCGCCGTCATATTCGAAGGGCTCCTCGGAAGAGACCCCAAGACGGATGTCGAGTGGGGCGGTGTCAAGTGCGAAATCATCTACACAGATTCTCTTCTTGATTTGGCCCAATTGCTCATCGGTCTTTTCATCGATCGTGAGGCGCTTGTTGTCACTGAAATAGTAAATAGTCGAATTTGTATGACGGGTCTCCTCCCACCCGGTATACCTTCCGAGAGACTCGAGAACCTTCGAGAACACGGCCGAACCTACATTCGTGTCAAAGCCCCTTCCGGCCGTTCGACCGAGCCGCATCTCTATCTCGACTCCAGGTGCCTTGTGCTTCTCGATAATGTTGGCCCACTTTGTGAACAAAATTGGACACATAGGATCCGATTCAGGTTTAATTTCCATTAGAGAACAAACGCGCGTAGTCCTTAAGATGAGAGGACTCGATAATTTGGGAAACACGTGCTTTTTCAACACGGCCATTCAATGTTTGGCCCATGTTCCACCACTGTCAAAGCACCTCTTCTTCAATGAGGTCGAGAAGGATTGTGCAATTACAAAAGAATATCAAAAATTAGTAAAAAAACTTTTTCTCAAGGATGTAACCGAGCCGGCCGATCCCACCGATCTGCTCTCTGCATTTCGGGACCGATTCCCGAGTTTCACGCGTCACCGTCAACACGATGCTCAAGAGGTTATCCTTCACTTGATTGACGTTTTCGAGGAGTCGCTCGGCAAGGAATTGGTCACTGGAATATTCAATGGGGAGGATACTCAAGAAACAATTTATTCAGGTGGGATTTCTACTATGAAGACCCCGTTTGCTATGATGATTCTCGATGTGAATTCTCCGGGTCGCCTCGAGGATCTCATACATTTGAGACAAAAATATACTGGTATACAGGATTATACAGATCAGAACGGAAAGAAACATCACGTGGCCGCGGTCCGAACAATAGTCACTCAGTGGCCAAAGACTATAATTTTTTCATTTTCTATGTATTCTCAGAAATTTCCAATCGAAATTCCATATGAGTTTCAGGGACGGAAGCTGTTTGCATTGGTCGTCCACAAAGGGGTTTCGAGTTATGGACACTATAATTTAATAGTGAAAAGACACGGTAAATGGTATATTAAGGATGATGAGTCCGTTCAGGAATTCGAAACGCCCGAAATTATGAAAGGTCCTTTCTATATGGCACTTTACAGAATGTAAGGTATACAATTGTCCATATATTTACCATTATATGTTCCATATATTAGAATAGTGTCTCCGTCCCTGATGAACTCACCTACACACTCACTAGAAAGGAATACCCCTGAACCATCTTGACACATCAAGCAGTTCCTTGATTCGCATGCAGTTGTAAACATACCAATTGCTACAACTAGTTCTTGATCGATAGTTGATGCGGACCGTATACAGGTCGGGGTGCTCACATAGTTAGTCCACCACATATCTTCTGACGTATGGCTATTAGGATGTTTTATACATTTAATCATTGATGAAGTTTCTCGGTCATAAATCCCATAGACTCTGACGAGGTCTCCAATTATATCCCATTCACCTAAACATACCATAGGGAGGTTTATAATTGAACCATCTTTGCACAATAAGCCGTTTCCTGTAAAAAATCCAGTAATTATATCTGTATCTCCTACAGAAAATACACAAGGGAGGCTCGGGGGCCCTGGAGGCGGTGGCGAGTTCACATAGTCAGAATCATAACTAAAAGGGCTTGCAATACATGTAATCATTGATGAAGTTTCTCGGTCATAAATCCCATAGAATCTGACGAAGTCTCCCACCATATCCCATTCACCTAAACATTCCATAGGGAGGTTTATAATTGAACCATCTTTGCACAATAAGCCGTTTCCTGTAAAAAATCCAGTAATTATATCTGTATCTCCTACAGAAAATACACAAGGGAGGCTCGGGGGCCCTGGAGGTGAAGGTGTCCCTAGAAGGCTCGGCGGCCCTGGAGGTGAAGGTGTCCCTAGAAGGCTCGGGGGCACTGGAGGTGAAGGTGTCCCTAGAAGGCTCGGTGGTGCAGGAGGTGAAGGTGTCCCGTAACGGCGCGGAGGCGGCGGGCTACCGCAGTTCGTCGGCGTGAATGAAAGAATACTTGTTAAAAACTTATACATTCTGTTGTTATATACAAATATAGTCTTTATACTGAAGAAGTGTCACTGTAATCGGATAACAGAGGCTCTCGAAGAGCCATGAAACGTCCAAAAAATCCGGTTGGTTTACAAGGAGGGGTCTTTTTAGTCGATAAATGATGGACACTTATATGGGAAGGATTTCCTTGTTCGACCGTCGTCATGAATTCTGTGAAGCACTCAGAGACGAAAGTTTGACCATCGGTCGTTCGCAACTCGAGCGGAGTCGCCAATTCTTTTGCAATTTTAAGTGAAATTTTATTAAAAGACATCGCGGACCGTAGAGAATTTGTCATTTTGTCTGAAACTTTCAGATAAAGTTGAATCGATCCGGCCACTCCTATACCGGCCGAAAGTATCGAGTTTACGAGAGAAACCCAGACCTGTTCGACAAATTGATTAAGTATTATCGCACTCAGAGAATTTACGGCCGATAAAGCAATTATTGGGATATTAAATTTACGCGCAAGGCCTGTATAATATTCGTAGTCTTTCATATTCTTTTTATAGAGGTCCCTGCACTGGTCTTCCATAAATTGAATATATGTGTTTTCATGCTCACTCCAGCGCTTCTCGGAAGCCATTTTTATATTTCTATACTATATATGCTGAAAATATTTACAGGTCTGTTATCCTTTACAGGAAAGGATCCTATAGGATCAAAGTTGACCCCGGCTCCGCCCCCTATACCCTATTCCTCCACACCATCTATAGCTTACGGGGGGAAACCCTCCGCAAGTTCTGGAGTTTCACTGGAAAGTCTTCCTCTTCGATTTCAATATAGTTCCCAGATATATCTTCCTAAAAAACAGTGTTCAGGGCAAAGTTCTTCAGTGTGGACTTCGAATGCAAAGGTGGACCAGTTTCCATGGTTTCAGGTCGATCTCGG
>Ga0164296_1000314_pt1 | contig 60137 bp, 56 predicted proteins | sample GEODES057metaG_FD_113533 | JGI IMG/M metagenome (GOLD analysis project Ga0164296, IMG submission 113533) | Dystrophic lake water microbial communities from Trout Bog Lake, Wisconsin, USA - GEODES057 metaG | ecosystem: Environmental > Aquatic > Freshwater > Lake | place: USA: Trout Bog Lake...
ATTTTCTGTATCCTCCTTTTCTGATATGGTTTCGTCTGATGATGGCAAAGCAAAGTCAGATATAGTTTCATCTGATGATGATGACGATGATGATGGTAAAGATGAAGATGATGATGAAGATGACAATGATGATGGCAAAGCAAAGTCAGATATAGTTTCATCTGAAGATGGCAAAGCAAAGTCAGATATAGTTTCATCTGAAGATGATGATGAAATGGAACGAATGTTCTCAGGAATTTCTTCAACAGATGATAGACTTTTTTCAACAATTTCTTCGGGTTCATCAATAGAGGCTTCTACAATTTCATCAATATTATTTTCTTCATTATCATTCTTTTTGACATCATCTTTTGAAACCAAAGAAATTCGTTTTTTCCGAGTTCCCCATTTGGGAGGTTTTATCTTATTTCCTTCTTCGTCATAAACAACACCTTTCTTTTTATTTCTCATAGATTGTTTATGTTTCATTAATTCATCTGACATTTTTTCACATTTTCCTGTTTTTCTATTAAAACGTTCTCCATTTTTACAACGTACAGGTTTTTCTTTATCCATATAGCTTAAAATATATGGATAAAATAATGTAGAGAATACAGCGATAACTATAAAGGGTCAATTAGATAATACAAATGTAGTCAAACACTTGTAAATATCTTCAATCACACGTTTTTTCTCTAAATTGTAGGACCTAATGGAAGCCAAACATTCATCATATGTTTTCCACTCTATTTTGCTTACCTCAGTTTTATCAAAAGGACGTCCCTCTTGTTGCTCCACTTTCATCAAATAATATTTGTGTTTGTAAGATTTATAATTCGACCCCATAAACACCTCTTCAAATGGTTGAATATTTTCAATGAGTTTATGACCATGGTAACCAGTTTCTTCAGCAAATTCGCGTAATGCACAATCAATATCTTTTTCATTATAATTACGACGACCTTTTGGAAATCCCCATTCGGCTTCTTTCCATTGAGAACACATATTTGATTCATCTATAAGAGAAGCCAGTGTATAGATTTCTTTATTTGTCATAATTCCCGAATGAAGAGCCTCGAATTTCTCTCTAGAAGACTGCTCTTCCTGTTTATATTGTCCCGACTGATTACACCATAATTGAGACCATAATTCATCAAATTCGCATTCTAATAAACTCGTTTTTTCATAAATAGTCATTTCATTCAACAAATTCACCAGATATTCTTTGTTATATATCGAATATTTCCCTCGCATAAAATCCATAAATCCTAAAGTATCCTTACGTCTAATCATCAAAAATTGTAGTTCTCCATTAGAGTCAAATCTAAAAGCTACAATCCCCATACTGATAATAGGCATTTTACATTGATGAAAATTATGTCCGGATTTGCCACAATTGCCACATGACGGTTCCATTGCGTTATTATAATCCAAACCTTCTATATAGTTTATTCATGGCATCTTCATCAACACACGAATTAGATCCAGTGATATGGGGCCCACATTATTGGTTCTTTATGACAACTTTAGCAATGGGTTATCCAGATACTCCTAATTCTGTCACAAAAAGGAAATATTATGATTTTATTAGTAATCTGCCACTCTTTATACCGAATGCGGAATTGGGAAATAAATTTAGTCATTTGTTAGACCGTTATCCGGTTTCGCCCTATTTAGACAACCGTGATTCGTTTTTAAGATGGGTGCATTTTATTCATAATAAAATAAACCATTTGTTGGGAAAAGAAGAAATATCTTTCGCTTCCGCTTTAGAGAACTATTTGGCAGAATATCGGCCGAAACCGATTGTTCTTTCTGAAACAATCAAATGGCGTAAAATAGCTGTTATAGGGGTTGTTATTTTTATTTTATTCTTTTTGATTTACTTGAACTATAAGTAAGGTTAATATACAATTTCTTTCTATAATATAGAGAACATATGCGTATAGAAATATTTATTTTTATTATAACCGGTTTGCTTATTTTCAATACTTATACAGATGGAAAATACTTGAAAATGGCATTTCAGTTCAAAAAATATTATCAGATGGCCGCTATTGCATTAGGTGGGTTCATTATTTATTTTATGATTAAAAAGAACCCCCTTAATATCGGTGCTATGTTATCAACCACAAATGACTATTTGAAATATATGCCAATAGATAAGGGCACATCATCTATTTTAAGCCCTATTTTGGATTTCACAAGTCGTCAAGATTTCAATCAATCACAGTCGATGTATGGAGGGTCTGTTCCAGTCCTACCAGTAGATCATTTAAGACAACAGCAAAAAATACAAATGTCAGGTATTGCTCGACCAGGCGAAAGAGTAAAACGGTCTGTAAGCGAATCGAAAAAACGATTTGTTGCCGCTCGTCAATCATGGAAATGCAAGCAATGCCAACAGCAATTAACTGCATTCTATGAAGTTGACCATATTCTGGCCTTACAACATGGAGGTTCAAACCATATTGATAATCTTGCAGCGGTATGTAGAGAATGTCATGCCAGCAAAACATATATGGAAAATTTGTGAGTATATTGAGTGTGGTCATTTTATCGCCATTTTATACCAGTGAAGATTTAAAATGGGACGCCCCATAGGGGCGTCATTTCATTCATAAACGGCGTTAAGCCGTTTATGAATATACAAAATTGGCTTTTGCCAATTTTGTATCAAATCGTTACTGATATCTGACCCTTGGAGAATTAAAATGTCCCATTTTAATTCTTCAAGGATTTAAAGGTGCAAAGGTGTAAAATGATATTCCTTTATGACAATTCAATTATATCTTCATAAATATATAATGAATGCTTAGTTCTCCTCTTTTGTCAGTAATAACGTATTTATCTATTATAGCCGTTCTTTATTTCATATATTCTCATATTGTTTTAGCCGGAAATGACCCGAAAGCAGGAACCAAGAATTTCCTATCTAACATATTCATGATTGTAGTTCCCGTCATTGCTCTATTCATTCTATTATCATTATCTCTATATGACCCTACAACAGTTTCATATGTTGCTTTTGGTGCCTTATTTGCAGGGATTGTTATATATGCCTGTTATTATTTCCTACAGACCACTTTATCCCAATATATTTTCAATGTATATTTGTTGTATATTGTGATTGCCGCTATTTTTCTTTTTGGATTATCAATTGTCTATACTATTTTTTCAGGAACTCTGCGTAAAATGACTGGATGGACCGGGTTCTTTATTAATTTCTTGTTTTATATCCCGTGTTTAATTCGCGATGCCGTCGGAGCTGTCATAAAGGAATATTCGACGTTTTCGAATACGCTGGTGGTTTTATTTGCCATTGAAGTTATTTTGTTAATGATATATTTCTTTATGATACCTTTTGTAAATAGCAAAATATTTCCCGATAAAGTGGTTTTATTAGAAGAACCTGCAATGTTAAATACAGGGATGCCTTTGAAAACCCCGGTGGATATTTCGAATAATTTCGGATTGTCTATGTGGGCATATGTCAATCCTGGTGCTAATAATAAACCGGGATATGCAAAAGAGAGCGCAATATTTTCTCTTTTAGACGCTTCTGGAAACACACATATAAAACTTACATATTCGAATGCTGACCAAGGAAATAACGATTTTATTATGTATGTGGGAGAACAGGCATTTCCGATGTCATTACCCCTACAGAAATGGCATAATTTCGTATTCAACTATGTGACATATGATACAGATGCACCTAGTTCAACAGGGACTCCTGGGCCGAGTTCCAAACCACCTGAACTATCAATGTGGCAGTATCTATTATCTTATTTTTATAAGACACCGAAACCGACATTGATACGTCCAATGGTTCATCAAACTACTGTGGATATGTTTGTGAATGGTAATTTAGAACGTTCTTTTACATATGATGGAATTAGTAAGCCTATTCCGATTGTAAAAAACAATAGTCGTATATCTATTGGAAATTTGGAAGAGAATTTAGTAATGACAGCTGATGGGGTAAAAGGCGCCAATAATTCAAATAGAGATGGTCTATATGGTTCTATATGCAATATAGTGTATTATAAAGAGCCTGTCACAAAGATGGCATTGGTATATAATTATAATTTGCTGGTTATACAAAACCCACCGGTATAAACCGTGTATTTCCGGTTTAACCATGCTCCGTGTATTTCCGGTTTAACCATGCTCCGTGTATTTCCGGTTTAACCATGCTCCGTGTATTTCCGGTTTAACCATGCTCCGTGTATTATCGGTTTAACCGTCATGATTACTTCCAAGTAGGTCCTATAAAAATATATTTTTATAAGACATATATATAGTATGAATTATTTTATTATTATTTTAGGAATCATAGTAGTATTTCTTATATATTACGTATACACTATCGTAACTGCGGTTCCAGTAATTGTAAAATCAGTTGATTTGACCCAACCTGTAGCAAAAATTCCTTCATCATCTATTACAAATCCTTATAGCACAAATTATACAGTAGGTGTATGGGTATATGTTCAGAATTTTACTCCTCAAATTGGCAGATTTTTGATGTATGGGGATGCAAATTATAACGGTCCAAATAGTTTATTTAGTTTAAGAATGGATACCAATGGAAATAATCTATATGCCGATGTTTTAGTAAACAAAATTGGCGGTGGAACAACTGTTTTACCAGTGTTATTGAATTTAACAAATGATTCTTTCCCAATTCAAAAATGGGTTTATGTAGTTGTTTGTGCATCTTATAATTATATTGAAGGGTATTTAAATGGCAAGTTTATGACAGCCGTAAATATTAGTAATAACACTTCTTATGGAGTGAATGGCACATATATGGCACAAGCTCCAAAAGACCCTAATGCTGGTGCCACATTCTCGTTTGGAGGCCAAGGCACGACAATGGATGATGGAATTACTGTAAGACAATCAGGAAGTCCAGTGGTTTTATCGCAACTTTCAAGATGGGATAGTCCGCTTACTGCAGGAGATATTTATAATACATATATGAAGGGTAATGGACAACAATCGAGTATCTGGGGACAAGGTTATAATATGGATATTGTTATTAAAAATGGTAATAATGTGCATGATATATCCGTCTTTTAAGGTAGGCAGGGGTTTCTCCTCTCGTTTTGGGTTCTTTATAGGTTATATATATATATATATGTGTGTGAATATATTCTATAATAATATATAGTATATATTTAGTATAATGGCATCAGAAAATCCACCCCCTTCTACATTTGAAAACGCAGGAGAAGCAATTGCTGATGCAGGCACATCTATTAGTAATTCTGTTTCAGAAACCGCAAAATCATTTAGTGATCCCGCTCAAGTGAATACAACAAATAGTAGTTTTTTGGACTCAAATGGGATAATTGCCAAAATCGTTTTTTTGATTTTAGTTATTATTATTTTTGTCATACTCTTCTTCATAGTAGTAAGACTTATCGGATATTTCTCACAACCATCTAATAACCCAATACTTATTAATGGTCAAATAAATGCTTCCAAGAAAGTTGTCATAAAGCAAAATCCATCTGATACTTCTTCGAAAACGCTTATTCGGTCTAATAATCAGGCAACAGGAATAGAATTTACATGGTCTCTTTGGGTTAGTCTCAGTCCAGATGGTGTAGGAAATGCAGTCACACCTACATGGCATAGTCCTATTTTTGTCAAGGGTGATGCAAGTCTTGCGAATAATGGTATCAATTCCTATTGTTCATTGAATAATGGTCCAGGTGTATATTTTGGAACACCAAATGAACCCAATCATTTATATATCCTAATGGACACGGTTGATACACCGGCAATTAATAGTTCTAATTTGATAGTGGATATTTCAAACTTGCCCGTCAATTATTTCCATTTAGCAATTCGTTGTCAAAATACATTTTTGGATGCTTATATCAATGGCACACTTGTAAAGCGTCATAATTTGATGAATGTCCCAAAACAAAATTATTATGATGTGAATGTGTGTCCTTATAATGGATATAACGGGTTATTGTCCAATCTACAATATTTTAGCAAGGCATTGAATGTTGTCGAAATCAATCAGATTGTTCGTGCAGGTCCAAATACAAAAGACGTGACACAGGCATCATATGAACCACAAATGATTAATTCTATTTCTACCTCATGGTATAACAGTTTCTTATAAACTTATCATAAACCTTTATGACAAGTTCTCAACATTTAATAAATGAGTAGTAATTCACCAAGTGTTTGTTCGAATCCTGCATATTTAAATTCTATTAATCAAAAATCGCGATTTCAGTTATTCAATATTCCAGCGAATAGATATGATAATCTAGCACAAAACCCTTATTTGAAAATCAATCCCGCAACTGGACAACCTTATACGAAAACAGAACTCGATATGCGAAGAAAAGCCGAAATCCTAAAATATAATAGTAATCGTATGTCGTCACAAACAAATAGTCTTACAAAAGCCCAGATTTTCGCTCAAGTTGCCAATGGTTCTTATCAAAAACGCACATATTCACAAGAATTCATCAATCAAAATACGCAAAATGGGGTTCTCAATATATGTCCTCCGGGTGTTATAGTAAAAACACCATCCAGTGCTTCTGATGTCCCTGGTAATATGCTTCTTTATGACGACCCTGCAATCCCCCTTTACAACTTAGTAAATGATAACACAACCGCATCTTATGGATTAATCAATCCGGTTCTCGACCCATATGGAAACGGATTTCAATATACAAACGAGTACAATATTCGTTCAACGCCTACTATTTTCACGGTTTATATGTTTAACAATACTCAACCAAATTATAGGTTCTCTTTTTCGACACCATTAATGTTACAATTTTCCGGTGGATTAAATTCTAGTATTTTACCAACAAATATAACCAGTCCATTCACATTCCAAATTTTATTAAATACGGTTTCTTTAAATATAAATTACAGTTATTCACCAATGACCCTTAACAATGGAATAACATATAACATCAATGGTTATCCTATTAGTGGTCAAACTCTTTTCGATATTAGTGTTAATCCTCAATATGCGGCTTTTAATGGTTCTTGTTATTTAGGTAGTATAAATGTATCAAATATTGTTTTACCAGTTTCTTTAGGTTATATTTATGATTTTCAACTATCCATTTCTTATTCTATTAATTATCCTTCAAATAGCACTTATCAAACCTATTATTATCCTCCGTCAATAAATACAGTATTCAATGTTACAAAAGGCATTACTCCGAGCCAAACCAATTGTATAATAACGAGTCGTAATCCGCCTATACCTCCTAATATTCAAATAAGACCATTAATAGTTAGTGGTGTTCCGTCTTCATAATTCTTTATTGGATAATAAATAAATCTCGCGAGGAAATCGCCATATAGCATTAGGACCCCAAGAAGCCACATCAAACTTCATTTCTAATAAACGGTTCTCGATATATGTCAAAAAGAATGAATATGCGTTATATAATCCCTCCATTCTCTCAATTGAGACCGGTAAATGTGTTCTGTTTCCATGATACATAAAATCATCCAGTAGAAATTCAGGATGGTCCAATGGTAAATCATAGTGTAATGGATTATCAAATGGTCGATTATATAGTGTATGAAATATTTTATATATTTTATGTAAATTGTTGAGAACATTTCGATAAGTTCTCACATCTTCCGTATGAATAAGTCGATATATGATTGTATCTTTTTGACAACCGACTTGTTCTCTACATTTAGCCAATAACCACTCTAATTCTGACCTGGCGCATTTAATATCTATTTTGTTATTCGCTAATGCATCACGTTCTCTAAGAAAAGTAGCATAATCTTTTTCTACTCTATTTTTTAGAATAGGGATTTGGGTTAATGGGATTGTATCATAATAGTGTAATAATTCCTTTATGACAATATCGGGACAGGTATCATCCGGTGGATTATCCAAAGGGTTCTCAACAAAAGGGAACAATTCGTGTGTCAAAAAGGATAATTGCTCAGGAGTTAAATCAGTTGAAAGATATGAACCACCACGGACATTGTCAATACCTTTTACTAACATTTGCTTTTTGACATATATATCGAGGTCTAATGGATGGTTTTCGGGCCATTGATCGATTATTTTCAAAGGTTTGAATTTTTTTAAATATCCATATTTGAGAACTGATTCTACAAGAATTTGATTAGGATAATCAACGGGGGGTTCTCTCGCTAATAGAAAATATTTACCTTGTTCAAGCTCTAACAGATAAATTGTTCTTTTGGACATTTATAAAACATAATAATAGGTTTTTATTATGTTTTCTTTATGATTTATTTATTTATGATTTATTCTGGTCTTTATGATTTATTCTGGTCTTTATGATTTATTCTGGTCTTTATGATTTATTCTGGTCTTTATGATTTATTCTGGTCTTTATGATTTATTCTGGGAAAGATTGGGGTTCAAACACTGTTGTTGGCTTGGGAAAACTTGTCCAGAAAGACATTTGTCTTGGTCAGAAACATTAATACATCCACGTGTGCCATTGTATTCGCCTACTAGACACCAATTTGATTTAGAGGTGGAAGGAGTAGCTTGAATAGGACTGGTGCTTTGGTCCGGAACAGGAGATTGAGGAGGTTGTGTAGGAGGTTGATTAATATGTTGGTCTAGTTCGGCACCGGCTGAGCGACCGGATGCTTTAAGAAGCAAATCTCCTACAGAATGAACAGTTCCATTCAAAATATCAATACCTGTTTTGGATGTATCAGAAACAACATCGGATGAACGGTCTAATAAATTACCTGAAGCATATCCTAAATCAGCTAACCCTTTTGAAACAATTGGACTGAAAATATCGATAAAATTCTGGAGAGCATTTCCAAAAATATTAAAAATATTTATTCCTAAAAGCGATAAAATTAGAACAATCGACAATATGATAATGAGAACATTCTTTGAGATATCACCTGCACTTGTAACGGCAGGTTCGCTAGAATATCCAATAGAAGATGATGACGGTATTGAGTTATCCATTATATTATACAATTATATTATCTTCGGAGAGCATTCGTTTAGCCTTTTCTTTTATTGTATTAAAGTATTATAAATGGGATTTTTCAGTTTATTAGAGACATTCTTTTTTATTAGTTTAGCCATTACGTTTGTTTTGATTATGATGCTTGTATATCATTTCAAAGGACGTCTTGTTTTATTAGAAGAGAAATGTAATACTATGTTTGAAATTATGAATTCGATGGTAAAAGAGATGAAGAATATTCGTGATAGTGTGAATACTCCTCCTTCTGATCCTACATTTGATGGCCCAGCATTTACAACATCTGTGCCTTTTGGAGGTGCTGCAAGTGGTCTTTTCCCTCCTGAATTATTTCGTATGTTTCAAATGAATGGTTCTCAACCATATGATGGCGAAGATGATGGTGAAGAAGATGACGAAGATATTGGCTATGAAGTAGTAGATGATGAACAAGAATTCAAAAAGATTGTTGTTTCTGATACCGAATTATCTGATGACGATGAAGATGATGACAATGTAAAAGTCATTTCTGTAGATATGAATGATATCGATGAATCTGAACCTTTAGCGGATTTAGAGGAAGAGGATATTGTTTTGGACGATGAAGATAGTAATGAAGATATAAATGAAGATATAAATGAAGATATAAATGAAGATACTAATGAAGAAATGAATAATGTAAATTCATCTGAAAAGGTTGATTATAAAAAGATGGATGTGTCATATTTGAGAACAATGGTTCTCACTCGTGGTTTAGCAACTGATACAAAAAAAATGAAGAAGTCGGAATTGATAAGACTTTTGGAAGAATAAAGTTATTATAAATCAAAATATTATATAAGATATATATAATGTTTCAATCAGAACCTACATCTTATGCCACTGCATATTCAAATCAAACAGAGTCATTGCCTCCTTCGGCATTAGGATATCATTCCAATAATAAATATGAAGGGTTTCCACCTCTTATGTCAGATGGTCGCACTGTAACTGCTTCTTATCAACCTGAAGCCGTTCTCAATGAACATCTTTTGAGAGAAATCGGTGTTGAATCAAATTGGCAATATCGTCAATATCTTACAAAGAACGCTAAGGAAATTATGAAATATAATTGTATCCAAACCGCAACTGATTCTGGATATTTGAAAAGATATGCTGACCTTACATCTGGTAGTTATTCCACCCCTTTTATATATCCTTCTTATGAAAACAAACAGAAACCTCAAGGATATGTAGAGAGTGATCTTAAAGAATTATATTTATCAAGAGACCAATTACAAGCCCGTATGGTTGCTCCTGAAATTACTCAGGCAGAACTTTATAAAAATAAAACTGCTAAGTAAATACATCCGTTGTTCAAGTAAAGTACATCCGTTGTGCAAGTAAACGGTAAATACATCCGTTGTGCAAGTAAACGGTAAATACATCCGTTGTTAGAAAATTGATTTATTTTTATGGATAAAAACAAATCACACACCCACTCCCTATTAAATGAATATTTTATCAACTACTGACAATATCCTTTTGGATACTCCCGATTTTATGCCGCCGCCACCACCCACACTAATAGACCTTCCACATAATCCCGATTTTAGTTTTATGGATAAACATTCAGGTATGATGCTTTCTCGTGGATATAATGTCATCAATCAGTTAGAAGGATGGAGAACTCTCACATACTTTTGTGGAACTTCATTTATATTTTCAAAACGTAGTGATATACTTAGACTAACTAATGCTATACATGAAGACTGGGATGGTCATTCTGGGTGTTCTATGGGATGGGTTATGCGCCAACTCGAACAAATTGCTAAAAATGGATTTACGAATTACAAAGAAGATTTTTGTAAAAAAAACAGACAGTAATTAGGATAAATAATTTATACATAAGAAAAATAACTATATATAAAATCCTTTTTTATGTATATCACAAATGAAAATCATCAGTTTCGATGTAGGTATCAAAAACATGGCATATTGTATTTTTGAAACAAATCCAAGTTCTCAAGTAAAAATATCAGATTGGAAAGTTCTCTCTTTAATAGGAGAACCTGAAGAAACACCACAATGTAATCATACAATTTCTACTAAAAAATCTAAAACAACAGTCGAACCATCCATTTGTGGTCATAAAGCTAAATACAGTCAATCCCAGACATTTCTTTGTGACAAACATGCAAAATCCTTAGCAAAAGATAACAAATGGTTATTGCCAGAGCCACGATTTAAGAATGTCAAAAAGATGAAATTGGAAGAGTTAGTCGGGCTAGCAACCTCATTTGGGTTCGCCTATGCTCCTTCCGAAAAACCGAAAAAACCAGATGTTCTCTTATGGGTTGATAATTATTTATCTAAAAACTGTTTGGTGCCGGTATCTAGGCGAACATCGAAAGCAGGTGATGCCGATATGGTTTCTTTAGGACAAGCTATGAAAACTATTTTTCGCGATTTATTGCCGGATGATATTTCAGTGGTTCTCATAGAAAACCAGATATCTCCTTTAGCAAATAGAATGAAAACAGTTCAGGGAATGTTGGCACAATATTTTATTATGCGTTATGAAGGGATTCGTATCGAATTCATTTCTTCTGCAAATAAACTAAAAATGTTCTCAAAAAAGGAGGATAAAGATGGCGATAATAAAAAAGAAAACAAAAAAGAAGAAAACAAAAAAGAAGAAGAAGAAAAAACCGACGCTCAGAAATATAAAGAACACAAAAAAGATGGTGTTTTTTATTGCCAACAAGTTCTCGATAAAAAAATCTTAAATGGTGGAGAACAATGGGTAACTTGTGAAAGAAAAAAGAAGGACGATTTGGCGGATTGTTTTTTACAAGGAGTATGGTGGCTTAAACGTGAAGAAATAATAATAACCGCGTAAGACTTAAAAATAATTATTATAAGAATATCATAAATGGAAGTCATCGATTTGGGATTAAGTGATTTAGACGCTATTTCAATCAATCTAGACGACCCTTCTCCATCTATGGGAGGTGGTATCGAATTATTGATGAATGAAAAGAAAAAGGCGCCATCTGGCTCGATGAATATCGATTTAGGAGAATTGGACAAATTAGAAAATGAATTGAATAACTTATCTGCGTCGGCTTCTTCTGGAGGAGATAGTAAAACTCTTGGTGGATTAGGGAGTTCTTTTTCGAATTTTTTTGGTTTGGGTTCTTCTACATCAAGTGGTGGAAATGAGACTAAAACCATCAATGACCCCTCTTCAGGAGGAGGAGCAGAACCAGCACTCGGCCAAGCAACTGTTGATAGTATGGGAAATACTAAAACCTGGGATGGGTTCTCAAAAATCAATGAAATCCCTCAATCTACTTCAAGAGGTGGAGGAAACCTCTCTGACCGTGAAAAACGTCGTAAGAAGCGTATGATGATTAAGAAGATAGAAGAATGGTATGAAAAGGGGTTGATTAAAAACAATCCGCATTTCACATTAGAAAGTTCTTATGAAGAAATTGAAGATGAATATGAAACTGCATTGGAAGATAAGCGAAAGAAAGATTCAGTTAAATTACAAGGATGGTGGTTTATGACAGCCGTGAATTCCCTTGAATATGCCAATGCTGCGTTCAATCCATTTGATATCAATCTAGATGGTTGGGGAGAACAAGTCAGTGAAGATATCGATTCATATGAAGAGATTTTTGCTGAACTCCATGATAAATACAAGGGTGGTAAATTATCACCGGAGATTTCACTAATTCTTCGTTTAGGATTTTCGGCAGCCGTTGTCAATTTCACAAACAAGGCACTTTCATCGGCTACGCCGGCATTTAATGATGTTATTAAACAAAGCCCGGAATTAATGAAGATGTTCACCAATGCAACTGTTTCATCCATGTCTCAAGCCAGTCCTGGGTTCAATATGGCTAATAATTTGATGAAAGAAAACCAAGGACAAGGTCCTAATAGAAATATGGGTCCTCCACCCGCTCCAGTAGAAACAAAATCAATGCCTAATATGGGACAAAGACCTGGAAATAATACTCAGATGTTCTCTCCACCTCAAAATAGACCCGATTTAGCAATGGGCCGAGGAACAACGGCTTCGCCACTAATTCCACCACCAGGACCAGTCAGTGGCCGTAGCGAACCAGTTCCACAAGTATCTCGTGGTATTTCCGATAATCAAATACAAAGACCCGAAATGCGTGGCCCTAGCACAGATATTGATTCCATATTGTCGGGATTAAAGACACGTGTTGTTTCTGACCCCATTATCCCCCCTTCATTTAATTCAGAACCAGAGCCGTCGAATAATAACGCGGCAAGTGAGGTTTTGAGTGAATATGGAATGGATTCGATGGTTTCTGTGAGTAGTCTTAGAGATATGCAAGGAGGTAATATTCCTAAGAGATCGAGAAGACGTAATAATAATTCCCGAGGAAATACGGTTTCACTTGATATCTAGAGTAGTGGATTTTATCCTGGTTATACACATTGATAATACTTGCATTATTCCTTTATGACAAATAGAAACCATCAAAATAATTGAAATTGTCGGATTAGATAAATAACAGCACCATCAGGAATGGTTTTTATTCGAAATACATCTGCCAAAGGTTCTCCATTATAGGATAACCTTTGTTGAACCGCCGAAATCTCCATTTTTTCTTCGATATATTTTTTTAGTCTAGCAACTGTCCATTCTGGATCTACATCTTCTATTGGGGTTTTCACATTATTTATCGTTTTTATAAAGAGTTTCATATACAATAAATACTATAAAATCGAATAATAACAATATAATGAATATATTATACCTATCAAATGGATTACTCTAAAAAATCTCGTCAGGAATTAATCGGCCTTTGTAAAGAACGCAATTTGAAGGGATATAGTAATAAAACAAAACCCCAAATCATTCATATGTTGAATGAGATAGTTCCTACAATGACCAATACACAAGACATTCCTATAGTAGATAGAACGGCTCGGAATAAAATGATTGATTTATTTGCAGGAACGGGAGCATTTTCATATGCATTTGAAAAGACAGGTAAAGTAGATTGTATTTTTGCAAATGATATGGTTGAAACTTCTAAACAAATATATGACAAAAATTTCTCTCACGTTCTCACACTTGGCAATTTGAATGATATCAAAGTAGAAGATATTCCGAAACATGATATATTAACAGGTGGGTTTCCTTGCCAACCATTTAGTATCGCTGGAAGACAAGAGGGGTTTCAAGATGTCCGGTCGAATGTCTTTTGGAAAATATTGGCTATTATTGATCATCGAAGTCCTATGTGTGTTGTTCTCGAAAATGTCAAAAATCTAGTTTCACATGATGACGGCAAAACATTCGAAATCATTAAAAACGAGTTGTCAAAAAGAGGTTATCATATTCGATTTAAAGTATTAAATACTGCAAAAATAACCGGAATTCCTCAACATAGAGAACGCATTTATATTGTTTGTTTAAAATCCAAGGAAGTCTTTGATAAATTCACTCTGGATTTTCCGGATGTTAAGAAAAAGGCGATTACAGAGCTATTAGAGGATATTGTTGCAGATAAATATTATTATACTGATAAATCATCTACATGGGATTTAGTAAAGGAGAGTGTCACAAAAAAAAATACGGTCTATCAATACCGACGTGTATATGTTCGCGAGAATAAGAGTAATGAATGTCCAACACTAACAGCAAATATGGGTAGTGGCGGACATAATGTTCCTTTGGTGTTAGATAATAAAGGAATAAGGAAATTAACTCCTAGAGAGTGTTTTAATTTTCAGGGGTTTCCTACTTCTTATAAATTACCTGCTTTGGCCGATTCGCATTTATATAAACTGGCCGGAAATGCAGTTTCTGTTCCTGTTGTCGAACTCATCTCTAAACGGCTTCTTTCTCTTCTTTCACAAGAGGAATGAACCCATCATTTACATATATCTTTCTTTGAATTCTTCTACTGTCATTATAGGTATCCCATTTTTATTTGCATATTCGGTTTTATTAGAAACATCTTCTTTTGATTTTACAATGAGAACAAAAACGTCTTTTTTCATATTATCTTCAAAAGACCCTCCTTGATTTGTCACAAAGGAAATAATGGATTGGTCTCTCACTTTGGTCATCACTATTTTTTTACCTGTAAAGGGGCCTTCGACGGTCTCTTTTGCAGTTGGGGTCGGAATAGGTTTTGTTAATTTGGCTTCTAATCCGGTTTCCTTCACAAATTCCATGAAATCTGGTATGTTTTTGACAAACTCGCGGGCATTTTCGGGGCCAATTCCGGGGATAGATTTCAATTTGGTCTCTTTCATTGCGGGGTCTTCTGGGGACGTGAGAATATCCGGATAGGCTTCTAAAATAGGTCGGATTTTGCGTTCGCCTAATCCGCGACCTAATTTTCCAGAGGCAACCATAATGGTTAGAAGGGAAGCAGCATCTACTTTTTCTTTAATACCATCGGCTAATTTATTCGCAGTTTTCTTTTGAAATCCTTCGACTTTCTCGAAATCCTCAGCATTCATCTTTAAGATTTGAGCGATAGTCGTTTTACCAGCTTTGTATAGCTTATGAATATTCCCCTTTGCTAAACCATCTACTTCAAGTGTCACAAAGAATGCTGTTATATTCTTCTCTTGCACACCTTCGTCTTCATGCGGTTTTTCTAATAGAATATCCACATGGGTTTTATTCCATATATAATCGACAAGTGGCATTTTGGCCTTTTCTGCAGGAACCGTTACAGATTTAATGTATGGGATAACATCGCCAGAACGAACCATCGTAATGACTGCGCCAATTCCGATTTTGTTATCTTCGATGAATTTTCCATTAAATCCAGTTGCATATTCGATTTTAACACCGGCTAATTGGATGGGTTCTATTCTCACACGGGGTTTTAAATACCCGTCTTTACTTGCTTCCCATAGAACATCCACGACTTTGGCTTCTGCAAGTTGGTCAGAAAGAACCATTTTGAATGCAAACGCATGGTCTGGATTACCTGATACTCTCTTGTATATTTCATCATTTGTGACAATAACACCGTCGATTTCGTATTCATAATTTGCACGCCAATCCAGGAGGAGGTCAGAAAGATATGAATTAGATAGAGTATCAACAGTCTTGTTTTGGACAACCTGGAACCCATTTTCATGTAGGGTCTTTAATTGTTCGCTTGGTTTGAGAACCGGTTGAATAACCTCGTATGTAACAAAATGGAGATCCGCCGATTTTTCGTCTTGTGATTTTCTGTTGATAATTCCTGAAACTAAATTACGGGCATTGGCAAATTCTTTTGCATATTTATTTGAAAATACGGATTTCGGGATAATAAATTCGCCACGAACAGCCATTCCTACTGATATTTTTGGAAGATTGAGAACATTTATTAAATGTGAAATGTCTTGTCCTACACAACCATCGCCTCGAGTATATAATTTATATTCTCCTTTTTGACTACATGTATAAAGCCCACTGACACCATCTAATTTACAAGAGAGAACATATGGACCCGTATATTTGGTCATCCATGAGGCTAAGGCCCCAGAATCGGGTTTGATTTTGTCCATTGAGGCCATTTCGAATGGGAGTTGAACTTTGTTTTTTCCTTTGATAGGAGCACCTATCGCACATATGGCTTCTGATTTTGGGTATTTCTTTTCTGTATATTCCTTTATGATATCATATTCATTGTCTGTAAAGAGTGGATTTTCATTGTAATATGCATCATTGGCATCTTGAATGAGTTTATTGAGAACCTTTTCTGATAGTGGTTCTAAAACAGGAAGTCCCTTGGCCTTGAAATCCTTTACAATATTCATTGTGTTCTCTCCGATAGATATATTTATTTCTTTTTTCATAAGTGTCTCATCTTTATTATGTTCTCTCTTTCTTGTTTTCTTTTCTTTTATAAGAGTAGGTTCTAAAATAGTTTCTTCGATGGGGGCTTCTATTGGCCTTTCAGGATTGTCAGAAAGACGAATATCTTCACTTATTGTTCTTTGGGAATCAATGGAAGGACTTTTTTGAGAACTTTTCTTCTTAGGTTCTCTCTTTTTTCTTGTTTTCCTTTCTTTTTTGGGAGTGGGTTCTAAAATAATTTCTTCAGGATTGTCAGAAAGATGAATATCTTCACTAATTGTTCTTTGTGAATCAATAGAAGGACTTTTTTGAGAACTTTTCTTCTTAGGTTCTCTCTTTTTTCTTGTTTTCTTTTCTGTTTTCTTTTCTTTTTTAAGAGTAGGCTCTAAAATAGTTTCTTCGATGGGGGCTTCTATTGGCCCTTCAGGATTGTCCGAAAGATGAATATCTTCACTGATTGTTCTTTGTGAATCAATCGAAGGACTTTTTCGAGAACTTTTCTTCTTAGGTTCTCTCTTTTTTCTTGTTTTCTTTTCTTTTTTCTTTTCTTTTTTGAGAGTGGGTTCTAAAGTTGATTCTTCGATGGGGGCGTCTATTGGCCCTTCAGGATTGTCAGAAAGACGAATATCTTCGCTGATTGTTCTTTGTGAATCAATAGAAGGACTTTTTTGAGAACTTTTCTTCTTAGGTTCTCTCTTTTTTCTTGTTTTCTTTTCTGTTTTCTTTTCTTTTTTTAAAGAAGCAACATCCGCAAGATCGACAACCTCTGTCAATATTTGTTGAGAATCAAAAGGAATATTTCCTTTAAGACCCTTTTTTGGTATCTTTTTTTGAGAACCTTTTATAGGAACCATTTCTTGGGGGCTATTTTCTATATATTCAGATATTGTTCTCTCTGAAGAAGAGGATGAAAAAGTATTTGTAATAGGAACCACAGCACGCCCATCGACACGTTCTTCAGGAGATTTATATTCAAGACCGAGAACATCGAAAATATCACGTTCATCCTTTATAATACCATTATAAGCCGGCGTGAAACCATGTTCATTCATAGAATAACCCATTTTAAGAGCATGCCCTCTCATAACCACATTAAACGCCTTGCTTCCAGTAAAATAGAGAACAGAAAAAGGATATTCTTCTGGAGTTGCAAATAAAAAATCGACTCGTCTATAAACTTTCGAACTAGGTATTTTGGCAATAACAAGACATTTACTTTTCCCACGAGAGAGAACTTCTACTATTATTTTCTTTTCTATGAGAACATCTAAAAATCGGTCAAAAAATTCCGGATCTATGGCTGTCAAAATAACATCAATATCTCCTGATGATTGTTGGCCACGTCGATAACTGCCTACAATTTCATATCTGGCATCGTGTTTTAACTTTATAAACAATGTTCTCAATAATTTGTCATAAAGAATAATTTCAGAACGGGGTATTCGTTTCAAGACATCATTATAATATTTAAGACCCGTTTTCTGAACACTATTGAGAACCTCATCTTGGCGTGCCTTCAAATCATCAATCGACATAATACCCTTTTTGACAAGTTCGCTAGCTTTTTTGGGACCAATTCCATAAACATTTATAAATATGTTCTCTGGACGACTTTCATATTCTTCTAATGCCTTTATTTTATTCGTATCTAAATATTCTTGTAGTTTTTGTTTTATAGTTGTTCCTATTTTTGGCACATTATCAAGATCTTTTACAGAAGTTATTGGGGTTGTTATCCCAAGAATGGCTTCTTCGGCTGCTTTATATGCTTTTGCACGCATTTGTTCTCCTATATTGGACATTGCTGTTGATAGGCGTCCTAAAAGTGTGGCGAATATTTCATTATATGACATTTATAATATAGTGAGAACAGATTTTCTATAGGACAAAAAGGGATGAAATTTCATGGTGAGGACTGAAAAAATTGATTTGCTTTTTTTATAATCGATGAGGAGCACAATTTCCCCCGAGTTACCCTTTGATATCCTAAAATGAGCACTACTACTACTACTGTTGAGAATGTGATTGTTCCTGTTGAAATTCCTCCTACTGAGGAATTGACTGCTGCGATTGTTTCGGCAGCAAAGCCTAAGACTGTTCGAAAATATAATAAGAAGGTTCAGTTGCCTTCTATTGTTGAAGAAATTATTGAAAATTTACAAACAGGTAAGTATACACAAGAGGCTCTTGTCGAATTGGCTCGTGTATTTGGTCGCGAGTTCGTCCCAGACGAAGAGCCAGCACCAGTCAAGAAGGGAAGAAAGCCTAAGGAAGCTGGAGCTGAAAAGAAACCGAAGAATAGAGAGACCGACCCTGCAGCTTCTTCTGAAGAAGCACCCGTCGAGAAGAAGACTAAGAAGGTTACAAAGAAGAAGGTAGATGAAGTTCCTTCCGAAGAAGCACCCGTCGAGAAGAAGACTAAGAAAGTAGCAAAGAAAGTAGAAACCGAACCAGCGGAGGAAGCACCTTCTACACCAGTTGAGAAGAAGACCAAGAAGGTGACAAAGAAGGTAGAAACCGAACCAGCGGAGGAAGCACCTTCTACACCAGTCGAGAAGAAGACCAAGAAGGCGACAAAGAAGGTAGAAACCGAACCAGCGGAGGAAGCACCTTCTACACCAGTCGAGAAGAAGGCCAAGAAGGTGACAAAGAAGGTAGAAACCGAATCAGCGGAGGAAGCACCTTCTACACCAGTTGAGAAGAAGACCAAGAAGGTGACAAAGAAGGTAGAAACCGAACCAGCGGAGGAAGCACATTCTACACCAGTTGAGAAGAAGGTCAAGAAGGTGACAAAGAAGGTAACTATCGATAGCGTTGTTGAAGAGACAACTAATATTCCAGTTGCACGTCCTGCAACTCCTCTTCTACCAGAAGAGCCAGAAGAGCAACTTCCCAATTTGGAGACACGCCTAGAAGGTTTCTCTGCAGATGATGAACTAGAAGAAGAAGAATTATCCGATATTGAAAATGATGAATAGATAAATAGTTAGATTAGTAAAGTAATTATAAAAGAATATAAAGTATTTTTTTTCATAATTTTATAATGCGTTTCTTATATTTTTACTCTCCATTTTACGAGTTTTATCATCAACATATACAGAATACTCTTTCTCAGCACTTTGAATTAGAGCCACATCTAATAGAAGATATAACTGAAAGGGAAAATAAACAAGACCATCATTTTCAAGGATTAACTATCAAACTAGACCTTATAATAGACGCAATAAAAAGATATATGGGAGAAACGATTATTTTTTCCGATGCAACTATTTTTATAAATTCAAATAAAGCACATGAATTACCGAATTATATGTTAGAGGACTGCAACAAAGATATTTTATTTGTGAATGAAGGAAATAATGGACAAAATATAGGGGTTATGCGAATAAAATGTTCAGAAAAGACACTGGAATTTTTTAATCGTTCATTAGAATTAATGAACCAAAATATAAAAGACCATGATCAAAACGCAATTAAACATATTCTATATCATGAATCACAAGACCTAGATATTACATCTGGATATTTTAGTGATAGAATTATGTGTCAATATTTTTATGAACATTTGCGCGAACACTATTATATATTCAAATCATTTATTTCAAATAGAAATAAATCTGCAAATTTTAACCAAAGACTTCAACAGTTTTATGATTTAAGACTAATTGATGATGAAACTTATAATAAATGGACTATCAAAAATGAAAATCAAGAAGTTATTTTATGGTAGAAACAATATAAAAACATTGCAATAAATCATATAGAAAATATGTCGTCGTCCTTTGCAGAAGTATTAGAAGAATTTCTTGAACGAATTTATAATAAAACCTATCCTATGGCTATTTGGATTTTTATGAAGACTTGTCGATTATATAATATGATTAAAGATGGAGCAAACGAAGTATATAAGTCGAATGAAACTATCCGTAATTCAGTAGATGAAGTAGCTTATCAATATCAATCCGTATATTCCTTTGTGACCAATCAGAAAATCGAACCAAGAGAGACGATATGGTTATCAAACTGTTGGATTACACCAAACATGTCGAGTCTTACAAAATATTATAATTATGTAGAAAACAATGGACATTTTTTCACGCGTTTTTTTTCGAATGACCTTTTTGATGAAGGTTTTTCACATTATGCTATAAAATATTTAGAGGCCATTTGTAATAGGAATGAATCAAAGAGTGAAAGTTACAAAATAGACCCGCTTATTGTCATAAAGACTTTATCCCCAGATGACAGGATATTTTATATTGTCAGACGAGCGATTATCCCATTAGCACCATTTCTTAATAAGAGGTCTATAAATAAACTCATTTCAGTGGAATATAGTCATCCTGATATGAACGATACTATTGAATTAGTCATGAATGATGAATGGTTTATTCAGGGCAATGAATTATTCACACCCACATTCGTATTACGTATGCTAGAATATCAGTCGAAATCATTCCTTTATGACAACCAATATAAAATTCGCATTATGGATTCTGAATGCAATATTTTAGAATTTGGTGCTGACCGTTATATGTTAATAACGGCGGATGGTTATGAATGGATTCCATACAAAGTAATAACACCAATATTTGATGATGAGGAGGGGTCAGAAACAGATTATGAAGACAATTAAAAAATGAATATTGTAAAATAGATAAAAATGAATATAAAGATTTTTATCTATATAATCCATAGGTGTTTTTGATGGATACACTGAGTATTCAATCCCCAAAATACGGTTTGAATGATAAATGGAATTTATATTACCATTTACCAGACGATAAGAATTGGGATGTTAGCAGTTACACTACTATTTTGGGAGATATTCAATTCGCCGAAGAAGTGTTGGCTATCAATAAAATGATACCAGAGCCAGTCATTATGCGATGTATGTTGTTTTTGATGCGTAAAGGAATTGCACCTATGTGGGAAGATCCTAAAAATAGAACAGGTGGGTGTTTCTCATATAGAATTTTGAATAAACAAGTGGCTGATGTATGGCGAACATTAATGTTATTAACATGTGGAGAAACTTTGACAACAAATCAGTCTTTAAGTAAGCATATTAATGGGATTACAATAAGTCCTAAGAAAAATTTTTGTATTGTAAAAATTTGGTTGGATACAACGGCATATCAGGACCCTACATTTATAAAACAAATTACAAATTTGCCTGTTCAGGGGTGTCTTTTTAAGAAACATGAACCTGAATTTTAGACATAATTTTATACATCTATATTGTATAATGTCAAGCGATAATAAAGAAAATATTGAAGGGAAATTAGGAAAAATCGATGTTGAACCAGTAGTAGGAGAAAATCATTCTGAAAAATCAATATCATTTTTCACAGAATGTGAGGATGGTTCTCTTTTTGACAAATATAAAGAATTAAGCGAATATAATTTGAAAAAAGAAGATGAAGAATTATTAGTAGAAGCAGTTGTTGCTTTCTTAAATGGTAAAGTTGATATTGAAGGTGGAAATACAGTAGATGATTATTCAGATACTCTTTCAACCGATTTACAAGATTCGAAATTTATAGAAATGATTATAGACCGTTATATGGAAATAAATGGAAAGAAAACACTTTATGAGCCGATTACACATAAGACAAATCCATTTACGTTTAGAGCTATGGTTGTTTCAACACCAGTTAAAAGAACTACCAAAAAAGCAGAAGAAAAAATAATACCTGTTATAAATGATGAAGAAGAAGTACCATCAGAATATAGACTTAAAAGCCAACCAATAGCAGGTGGAGGATTAACCGATATAATGAAACCATATACTCGTGTAAGAAACCAGATGATACGTCTAAGAAAAGCCGAAATTAGAAAGAATATTTATAGAAAATTATTTGCAAAAGATGGCAATCATCTATTGCCTCATGTAGAGCATTCAGATGATTGTTATTATTTAGGGCGAGGACATTTGAATACATTTTCAGAAAGCGCCTATAAAAATATAGAAAAACAATCCAATGCCATTTTGTCAAAACGTGATAAAATTATGGATACTGTAAAAGCACGTGGGCTTAAGGATGATGATAGCCATGTGTATAAATATTTTAAATATTCATTGGAATATTTCACTAGAAATAAACTTTTCACACCGTTTGCATCTATTATACTTTTTATTCGCAACTTTTTAGAAGAAAATAATGAAACTCTTTATAAAACTGCATTGGCTTCACTAACCAAAAAAGATGAAAATACTGATTCTTTTACAAATAAATTGAAGAAAGCCAGTAAATACACCGATATTTCTAGAATTGTTTCAGCACCATATTTCGGATTAATTACTCCTGCTTTACAATATTTTCATAATTCGGAATTAAAAATGATCCAAGAAATCATAAAACAAGACCAATCTGGGGCGCCTCATTATCGAGATAAATCCAGAGTGAAATTAAATGCCTATTTCCTTTATAATAAATGGGTTGAATTACTGTATTATATATTTACAACAGGATTAGCATCTGTTTCATTGTATGGTATTTTCCGTGCTCCAGCATCGTTGGCTAAAATTGGTTTAAAATCGGTTTTTGGTAAAAAAACAGTTTCTAGAATAACACGAAAAGGCGGAAAAACCAAAAAAAATAGAGGTGGTTCTCTCTATGCAGCCACACAATTGACTGGTGCTAGTGCCACTGGTACGGGTCTTGTTATTTTTATTATTTTAGTTATTATATTTTTATCTTCTGATTTATCATAATTATATCTTTATGACATTTTCCATAAACATCATAAAGAAAACATATATATTTTAATAGTATGGTAATAAAAACAGAAGAATTTGTTAATAAAGCAAAAATGATACATAAAGATACATATGATTATTCAAAAGTTAATTATACAAATTCAAATAATAAAGTTATTATAATATGTAAAAAACACGGTGATTTTGAACAATTACCTTCTAATCATTATAAATATGGTTGTTCTAAATGCGGGTCTGAAAATAATAAAAGAAATAAAGAATTAAAACAAAAATGTAAGAATGATTTTACGAAAAAAGCAAATTTAGTTCATAATAATATTTATGACTATTCAAAATCAGAATATATAAATGTTATATCAAAAATAATTGTTATATGTAAGCTTCATGGTGAATTTACTATAACACCTAATAACCATTTAAGAGGAAAAGGATGTGCTGGTTGTGGAAAAGAAATGAACAGAATTTCAAAAATTAAATCATTTAAAGAATATTACGATGATTTTATAAAATTATACAATGATAAATATGATTATTCAATGGTAGAATGGAAGGGAGGAACTCCACGAATAATTGTTATTTGTAAAAAACATGGACAGTTCAGTGTTAGTCCGTATTTACATAGAAAAGGCACGGAATGCCCAAAATGTGGAAATCAACATTCTCCTATTAGTATTACTTGGTTAGAGTATATGAAAATAAAATATTCGATAGATATAGACCATGCTGAAAATATAGGAGAATATTTTATACCTGGTTCTAGATATAAAGCAGATGGTTATGCTAAATCGATAAATACTATATTTGAATTTCACGGAGATTTTTGGCATGGAAATCCTAAGATATACGAAAAGACATTGCTTAATCCGCGTCTAGGTGTAACTTATGGAGAATTATATGAAAATACATTACAAAAAACAGAATATATTAAAAAAATGGGTTATAATATTATTGAAATATGGGAGAGCGATTGGAAAGTTTTCATTAAACATGTGAAAAATATACAATCTAAATGGAGAAATAAACGTTTATTATCCTAATTTTTGATCACCATAATAATTTACGGGCTAAATTATTCGCACTATATTTATCTTTTTTCCAGTCACCTTTTATATTTGCACTTCGTGTCAAATAATTACGACGACGGGTCATATTCTTATGTTTTGTTACGTCTTCGTATCCCATCTGGCCAAAGTGCACAGTGCGACCTTCCGGTGTCTGAACCATATATTTTTTTTCACGTCTTGTAGATAATCCTAATTTAGCAGTCTTTCCAAGGTATTTTTTCCCCCTTCGAAAAACCGTTGTTGGATTTGAATAGTTCAAAATATCCTTTTTTTGACTTAAAAGCAATCCAAATTCTTTATTCTCTACTGTCATATAGAATGACAATAGATATTTCTTCCATCATTTGATGTATAAATCACTTGTTCTACAGGTTCTCTACATAAAGGACATACTAACCCCCTATCTATCATTTGTCTTATACATCCCCTACAAAACCAATGAGAACATTGAAATGTAGCCATTTCTCCTCTTGCAAAAGTTTCACCATAACAAACCGCACATTCAAATCCGTTAGAAACATCCGCATTAGGAAGTTCCTCATATAAATCTATTGCACGCAACCGTTCTGCTTCTTCTACACCAGTTTTTGCACACATTGTCCAATAGCGTGCATCGATTGATAATCTCTTTATGACATTCTCCGAAAATGAATTGTAATGAGTTTGCAATAATTCGCGTGTTTTATATCCTAAAAACAAACAAATATATTGGGATTTCGTATACATTTTAGAGAATTCTTCCATATTCTTAGGATCTATCACATTCCGCATCAAAAACAATAAATCCCCTATAGAAAGTCTTGTCATATGATGCTCTTCTGCTAATTTTTTTATTTTTCTGTCTTCATATAGTTCTACCGAATATATTTGTTGAAGCTTGTGATAAATCCAATGATTAACGGCTTCATCCACGGTTTGCGCCCGCAATGAATTACAATGGTAAGCCACATGATTTTCTTTATGACAAAGTAAGCATTCTGTCATATTTTCTTTGAATATCTTTTATTATTCTTTGCTATAAATATTCAATTTTGTCTAATCATATATTATATGCCTAAAACGCAAAAGAACCGACCTTCCGAACATGAATTCACGTATCACGGTATCAAACATTGGTATGAAGCCAAATTCGAAAAACTTGGCTGGATGCTTTTAGCTAAGAGAAATGGATATGCCGATAAAGTCATGACATATATCAATAGTGTGAAAAGACTTCATGCAGCAATTGACCAAAAAGCGAAACAAATGAGAGATAAAGACAAACGCGACGATTTATATATCATGAAAGCCGATGTTGAGACACTATTAGAACATATCAAAAAAGATTTTGAATAATAATAATAATATAAAATTGAAACTAATCTTATAAAATAAATAGTATACACTATATAAATGAAACCGTTTTTGAAATGGGTTGGCGGTAAAACGCAAATTATTGATGAAGTTATTGGTTCTTTTCCTCCTGTTATAAAAGATTATCATGAACCGTTTTTGGGAGGTGGTAGTGTATTACTCTCTGTTATAACTTCGCCACGTGTCAAAATTACAGGTCAAGTATATGCCAGTGATATTAATCCCTTTTTGATAGGTCTCTATATTCATCTTCAACAAACACCAGATACTCTTATTTCTGAATTGAATAAATTATGTAAGGAATATATTAGTTGTCCATTAGATGGAACTGTAGACCGAAATCCCGATTCATTAGCTAAAGCACATACTTCACAAGAATCATATTATTATTGGATACGAAAACAATTCAATCTTTGTCATAAAGATAAAAATGTATCGGTTTTATCTAGTGCTATGTTTCTCTTTTTGAATAAGACATGCTTTCGTGGATTATATCGTGAAGGTCCAAATGGGTTCAATGTTCCTTTTGGACACTATAAAAATCCAGGGATATTCGATGAAAACTATTTACGTGAGATTTCCAGAGTTATTCAAAAAGTGCAGTTTCGATGTCTATCCTTTGAAAAAGCATTATCATTGATTGGTCCTTCTGATTTTGTCTATTTAGACCCGCCTTATGCTCCTGAGACAGAAACGTCTTTTGTAAAATATTCGGCAGATGGCTTCTCTTGTCATAAAGAATTATTTGATTGGTGTCGCCTAAGAGCAACAACATTTCAACCTGGTGGATTTGTAATGAGTAATGCTGATGTCGAATTCGTGAAAAAAGAGTTTCGCTTACCGGGTGTTGATACTCGAATATTGTCTTGTCGCCGTGCAATTAATTCTACGAAACCTGATTCAAAAACAAATGAAGTAATTATATCATATTTACCTGTGTGACAATCTCTTCTTTCATCGGAACATACTGTTTCGCAAACTCTGGACGCAAATAAAATGCGCGTGATGTGGAACCATGTCCTGCACCTTTTGTTCTATTTTGAAGTATTTTACCTGTTTTTGATTCGAGAAGACCCGTCTCTAAAAATTGAGCACGAATTGCGGCATAATCCTCCTCTAAAACTTTAAAGAGGTTCGCATAATTTGGGTCAGAAAGGTCAATGATGATTGGTTGCATGTATTTTATCTCATCTCCGATACGTTCGTATGGAACGAGAAGCATGCGACCCATTTTTTTACAGCATTTAGACCCCTTGAAATCATTGTTGCGCAAGTCATCCGTAGATAACATGGTGACAGCAATTGTTTCCTTTGGGACAATACTGCCGTTTTTTAGACGTTTTACGGGGAACATCTTGAGTTCTCCGTCGGCACAATCAAGACAAGCAGAACTCTGGGGAATTCCTAATAATTTCTCAAGGAATACACCCGGAAGTCCCTTGTTTGTTGTCACTGGAAGAGTATAACTCGTATTTACGATAGGAACCATCTTATCGTAAATTTCTTGGATTGTAGGTCTGCTTACGCTTTCCATTGTTGTTGTTGTTGTTTGTGTTGTTGCTTTTTGGTTATCACAGAGGATAAATTGTGCTCCCCATTTCAACCAAAAAAAGTAAATCAATTTTTTCATTTTATATCAGTGAAGAAGGGGGTTTTGAGAACAAAAAGACCCCAATTATAGGGACTTATGATGAAGGTGGTAATGGCGCCAAACATAATTTAATTTCTCCCAAAGAAGCCACATCATATTTAATAATCAATGGTAGGTCATTCCCCAAATACATCTCTAAATGACTACAAAGTGGCGTGCATTTAATAAAATGACTTAGGGATTTTAGCGAAAACTCGCCCTGAATAATCCTAGATGCATCTGTTTTCTGAATAAAATTCATGCATCCATCCGATTCCGTTCGAGAAATACGAGAACTAGCGAAATTACCTTCACAAGAAAAAATGAGTTCGCTCCCTACAGATTTGATTTCAATCCTATCTGAAATACCATTCAAATCTCGAATAATTTTCTGGAAATCAGCTGTAGGCAAATTAATAACTGTCGAATATTCCACATCGGGAACAATAAGTTCTTCTGTATCCGGTTCTATTAATCTCAATTTCTGATTATAACACTGTTTGATATCACCATTGTCGTATTGCAATCCTAAATGTGAGACAATCCCCTCATGATAATCGGTTTTTTCAATATACATTGTCAATGTGTCATCATTCGACATTGTCGTAATGACTTTGAATAAATGTAGAGTATTAGCACAAATAATAATCTTGTCCGGCCCACATGAATACTTTTCGAATTTATGTGCATATAATGTCACATTCACCAAAATAGTATGTGTCTTGTCGAAATTAATGATTTTCAATCCATCCTTCGTAAAAGTAATCGTTGCATCCGTCAAAATGTCCTTTATTGCGGTTATTGTATTGCGAACTGGCTGTATCTGGACTGTTTGAACGGTTAATACGTTATTCGATTCGTTCATTTCTATTATATAACTTCTAAAAGTATTTTCTATATCTTCTTTTTGACAAATATTATTTTATTCATTTATCTATCCATTTCCATACCCATTTGCCCATTTTCCGGATGGGTCTCCAAATAAATGTTGCAAACACATAAAAAAGAAAAATATCGGCATCCGTTGCATAAAGCACTAATCCAGCAACTATTAATACTACTATCCATATCATCCATTTGGATGCGTCTATTGACGAATCGGTAGATACAAATTGTTCCTTTATGACTTCTTTTGTATTTTCATTTACAAACAAATCATCATATCTTTTCATACCATCATCTACGCCATCTAATGTGAAATCCACTTCAGAGTTATAAAAATTTTTCATCCATTTTAATAATGCCGGATTGACATTATAATGATTAAAACGGAGAACTTTTGGGTCTTCATATTTTATTTCGTATTTGACTTTTATATCATGGACTGTTTGAATACCTACAAAATCGGAAGGTCGCAATATGTTTTTAGGCGCCCAATCAAACCCGATTTCCTTATCTATACATTGATATTCCTTTATGACAACTCCCGGTTCTCCATTTTCTGATTCTTGTTTAATTAAAAAACGGTCTTTGAATTTTTTTTGACAAATTCGAACACAAGAAATCGATGGAGGAAGCAAATCGAAATATTCAGGGATATCGATATTCTCTTGACTAAATACAAATTCATCCAAATCCATAAACGCCACCCATTCGGTTTCCGAACCATATCGTTCGATAAAATCTTGAATACCTTCTTTTTGACCATATATGATTTTCCCATCGGCATCTTTCGGTTGCCATTTTACATAGGTTATTTTGTCGCCATACGTTGTCATTATGTTCTCCCATTTTTCTTCTAGGTTCTCAACTTCATTCATTTCAAACCCATATTTATTTGTTTTATCATTACTTCCATAATAGCCATTACTTTCTGAATTGTCATAAAGGTAAAAATGGTCAAATCCTATGGCTAAATGGTATTGTAAAAACTCTTCTATCCAGTCTATGTTCTCATTCATAATGAAAATAGTATGGAATGAAAGAAAATGTTTTGTCATTTAAATATATATATTATATGACAAATATGACAATTGCCGGATTTTTATTAATTATATTCTTTTTGATTATTATTGTATGCTCTATTGGTTGGTCAGAAAGATATAATATGAATTCATCAATTGAGAACTTTGATAACGAACGTCCTGCTATTCATTCGCGGATTTCTGATATCTATTATATCAATTTGGAAAAACGTGCCGATAGAAAAGAAGAGTTTTTAGATAATTTTTCTGGTATTGATGAGAACCGTATTCATTTGGTAAAAGCTCATTATTATCCTGAGAATGGGGCTGTAGGATGTTTGATGTCTCATATAACGGCTTTGAGTCGGGCTTTGACTGATGGTTCGGATACCGATGACAACATATTGATTTGTGAAGATGACTTACTAATAAAAGATATGGATTATTGCAATAAAATGTTGGACCTTTTGTTCTCGAAAATTAAAAATTGGGATGTCATTATGTTTGGACAAAATACGATTGATTCCATAGATACTGGTATTGAAACCCCTGAACACGAAAAAATCATAAAGATTAAGAATTCACAGACTACATCCGGATATCTGATAAAACGGGGCTATATTCCCAAATTGTTGGATATTTATGCAAATGATCTTACAGAATATATGAAAACTGGTGAATGGGGAAATTATTTTACGGACCAATCGTGGAAAGTATTACAACCAGTTGATAACTGGTATGCGTTTGAACCGAGTATAGGAGTCCAGAGACCATCTTATAGCGATATACAAAATGGTTTTATTAATATTGAAGTGTAGAGTATTTACACAATTATATCTTTATGACTATTTTTGATAACTTTTATACATATATAGGTGTAATGGTGGATGACGGACTGGTCCCTGATGGAGTTCCTGATGGAGTTCCTGATGGAGTTCCTGATGGAGTTCCTGATGGGGTGAAAGGAACGGCTGATGGAGTGCCTGATGGGCTGGTCCCTGACGGGGTGAAAGGAACGGCGGATGGGGTACCTGATGGGGTTATAATAGGAATATCTAATATTAATTGGTTCATGCCAGATATTATTTGTAAATTTGCCTGTAATTGAGTTTGGTCTGTTTTAGAAATCAAACTCGATGTTGTCATTGTAGCAATTTCATTTATGACTTTCAGTAATTGTGGTTGAATGGTTTGAAAAGCAGAAACAGGAACATTCTTACAATTTCCTTGAGAACATAATGTTCTATCATTTTGAATACTACTTATAGCATATGATGCCAGGTCAATATCATGTATGATATCTGATTGATAAGGATAGTTAGGATATTTTTGGACAATTGATTTGATATCCATCCCATAATCTACAGAGTCTCCTCCTCTCAAAACTTGCGCTATTTCATTTATAGGCACTTGAGAAAATCCTTCTATTTTCTTATTTGTCATAAAGAAGATATATATGAATACTCCTACTAAGAAAACAATAGCTAAAATTATGTATTTATTCATATAGATTATATCTTCATTTTATTTTTACGTGTCTGATTAGCCAACTTCATCGGTCTTGACTTTTTAGAACACCCCTTTTCAAGAATTTTATAATCTACTATGGATGCTGGACCACCAGTTAGGGCCGACCCTAGACGAGCATATCCCCAACTCTGGGCGGTTTGATTAGGACGACTTCCAGATGAATAATAAGCACCTTCCCCCTTGTTTATTATTTTCTTTAGGGCGGCTTTATTGCATCCAGTTGCTTTTTCTAGAAGCTTATTCGGTTGCATATTTGGAACACCATATAAATTCATCGCTCGAAAAACATGAGGTGATGGGCGCGACTTAAAGGATGACAATTGTGGTCTATCAATATATTCACCTTTAGGATATGCTTTTCTGGATTTATTTATGAAAGCTTTTTGTTTCATGGCATCTTTTTTTGACAAAGTTTTTGGAATATATCTTTTGGGGATTTTCATATACGTTCTCCTGATATTTTATTGAAAGAATAAAATATCGAGAGAACTTATATGAACGTAGACGGAAGACCTATTCTAACTGAATTAAATAATAGTGTTTTAAATTCGACAAATGCCATGCCTTTGAAGGCTCTTACTAGTGATAATGAACAATCTTTTGAAATTGATAGAAAATTATTCTTTAAAGCCTATCGACCAAGAACGAATTTTGCTATTCCTCAAGTCAGTCGTTCGATTGTTCAACGAAGTGCTCCAGCTTTGCAACATGGATACATCATTGATGGCCCGAAAACAACTCTTCAGAAAAAATGGATCGGAGGTAATCGTGATGCTTCCAAAACAACTATGGCTCGACGTATGAGAGCCACTGGTCTGGCTCTTAGTAATACTGGTCCTCAATCCTTCAATACGGTGAATGATAGAAATCCAGTGATTGAAGCTAGAGCACGCGTTCGTGGAGGAGGTTCTCGGGTTCCTCTTAAAGTTGTCAATCGACCTGTCACATTTAACCCTACCTTACAAGCATCACCTATTTATTACCGTATTATTTCAGCGGGTTTTGCTGCTACAAATCAATCTTCACCATATATTGTTACTGCTTCCGGAACAGCTACTGGAATGTATCCTGGATTTTATGTTTATGACCCATTAAATAATACTCAAGGAACTGCGTTGGTTTCTACTAAAAACTCGTTTCTACGCAGTTGGAATGTTCTTACTATTGATAGAACTACTGGTGGTACAACTACACGAACATTTGATGTATTCAATGTATCTTCAGCTGAAGCTGATTTTAGAAATTATTTGAATGGATTAACATCTAGTGTTATTGTTGTTATTGCTACATTGGATGAACCAGAAACATCTGTTGGAAATCCCTTGACTTATGGTCTTACAACTGCCTATACTGTAGGCGCAGTTCAAAGGTGTGGTGCTTCTAGTAACTTTGGTTCAGCAAATAATGTAAGCCACCCGGGTTTTATAAATTATAAAGGTTCGTATGTATTAATTGGTATTCCAGGAATAGGTATGGGTAATGGTATTGAGAGATATCAAGGAATTAATAATGGCAACAATGGTGATCCCAATGCATTCCTCGATGTTCGAATGTATGTATTGGCAGGACAATATAAATATCTTTCTGGTTGATAATTATTCATAAATAAAAACTAATAAGAGTAAAGATATGACAATTATCCTTGAATATAGTGTTCCTTACTACCAAGAAAAAATAGCATAAAATAATTATGAAAAATATATTTATATAAATAACCTACTTTGAAATATAATTCTCAAACTCATATTTTTACACTTTTTTACATTTTAAATGCCTCCCCGCCCTTCGGGCTCATCTATTCGATTTAAACCCTTGAAGAATTAAAATGGGACATTTTAATTCTCCAAGGGTCGGATATCAGTAACGATTTGAAATGACGCCCCTCTGGGGCGTCCCATTTTAAATCTTCACTGGTATAAAACTGGTGTTTGTAATTCAACTTATATTTCATACCAACCGGGCGGGGTTCTCCTTTTCCATGACGCAAGCCGCTTTTTGTCAGGAGATTGATAATACTTGCGATAAGCTTCGACAGCGTCTTCTCCCTTATATTCGTCGGGCATGGCTTGGGCGAAGGGTGTAAGACCCCTCTCTGGAAATAGGTCAGCAGAAGGTGCCGCTTCACGTAGGTGCTGAGCAATCTTATATGACGCGTGGACTTTCGTTTCTGGATGACCATAACGAAAACGCCATTCCTCATGCATGGCATCGACCATATCCAGAGTCCAAAGATAGTTCTCTAAAGAAGTTCGTATCCAAATACTCACAGGATGATTTTTATGACTGATTTTATATATCCCACTCTCGACACCCTCTTCTAAAGGGTCCAGAACGCGTTTCGCGGTAGAAAGCATTTGAACCGCCTCTACAATCATTTTCGAAATATGTTTATCAAACATCCACTCGGCACATTCGCGGAAACAAAGCGACAATATAAATAGATTCATATTCAATGTGTGCCCTCATTATCATCATAAAAATTGGAATCAATTTTGTGATTAGCCACCTCATATTATGTCATATTGTTCTCATTTTTTTATTGAAATACCTTTTATGAAATCAAATATTGAGAACCTATGAAAACTATATTCATATTATTCCTTTAAGACTGTCCTAAAGAAATAATGTTCTCATTTTCTCATTGAAATACCTTTTATAAAATCAAATATTGAGAACCTATCAAAACTATATTCAATTATTCCTTTAAGACTGTCCTAAAGAAATAATGTTCTCATTTTCTCATTGAAATACCTTTTATAAAATCAAATATTGAGAACCTATCAAAACTATATTCAATTATTTCTTTAAGACTGTCCTAAAGAAATAATGTTCTCATTTTTTTCATTGAAATACCTTTTATGAAATGAATTATTGAGAACCTATCAAAACATTATTCATATTATTCCTTTAAGACTGTCCTAAAGAAATAATGTTCTCATTTTCTCATTGAAATACCTTTTATGAAATCAATTATTGAGAACTTATGAAAATTTTATTGAATTAGTTCTCTCATCATATTTTCCAACAGCCACTAATTCACCTCTCTTTTCTTTCGCCTTCTTATAACTTTCCATATCATATACTATCAATGAATTCTTATCAACGGCATATTTCACATCCCCCACTTTAATTGCTTTCAACTCCATCTTTTCGGTTTTTCGGGCTGGTTTCTCCTGTGTATCACGCTCTAATGTTGGATAAGATGCGAAACTCTGAGGTTCCACGCGACCAAATCCATAACATACTAATGGTTCATCCGGATTATTGTTATATAGAGAACAATCCATTGCGGTTTCTTTAACTGTTCTCAAAACCTGTTTTGTAATAGAGTCTTTAATATGTGCTATTTCCAACATATACTGGTCTGTCGTAAAAGGAATAGGTTGTTCAATTTCACGTTTCTTTTTCTCATCATAAATTTTGTAAGCCAATTTACTGAGGTCTTTTATTCTCAATTCAATATTTTTCTCTATTTGTTCTGGAGTGGCTCTACATAAATAAATAAATACTTCCACTGTTCTCAATTCCTCCGGCAAATCTTCATGACTACAAATACGTCTAGCACGACCAACCACTTGGTCAATACGCACCATATTCCAATAAGGCTCCATAACATGAACATATCTGGTATTTCGCAGATTAATACCCTCTGCCCCAGATGCCGATATCATTAATACCTTTATGACCTCTCCATATAAGTTATCAGCATTACGTTCTCTAATTTTTTCTACAATGGATGGTGGCACTAAATTCCAAGCGCCATTATAAATATTACGAATAATGTCTTTTTCTTCTGATGTTTCATCTCCGGTATAACGAGCAAATCGGGGTTTCTCGGGGTCTTTTTCATAATCTTTTATTTCCCATTGTCCTCCAGTTTTAATCAATTTGAATTCGACAAATCCATTTGATTCAAGAACTGCCTTGAACAATCCTAATCCTTCTAGAGTTTTAAATTGACTATAAATCAAATGAAGCCCTCGGTTCTCTTCTTTTTTGATATTTCTGAGAACTTCTAAATATTTAGGACTATAAATACCTAATTGGTCTTCTGTCAAATATTCTTTCGACCTCTTTCTTGAAGGGTCATATGTCAAAAATTTATAAGTTTCGGCAATCTTTGATTTTACGACTTCCATTTTGTCTTTTATCTTTGCCCTTTTTACAACTTCTTCTGGGTCTTCTTCCTCTTCGAAAAAATCGTCTCTGGATTTCAATTCCTCTTCAGAAGCCGTATCGAAATCATGAAATGCTTTTATCATTCCCATTATTTTACCCATTCCCATTGTATCATCATCTTTGAAAATTGGTCTAGGATATTCTATAGGAAAAACGAAATTACAAGCCGACCTGGAATAAATACGATATGTGCTAGAATTTATTTCCGAATCTGGGTCACTAATATGTTTTAATTCTTTTTTGCGTCTTTTTCTTTCTTCTTCTCTTTCGACTTTTCTTATTTTCTCATATTCTTCGAATTGGTAATCACTCATATTCACATTTATGATATTGTAATTATCCCCCTCAGGGGTTTTCACAAATGATGGTAATAATTGTTCTTGAGCAGAACGGAAATAAGAAGTAAGTCCTAATATACGACGCTTGAGAACATCCGTGTTCATTAGTTCTCCCTTTTCTCCATTTATAAAGTTCTCAAAGAATATCTTTTCATCATCCGGCAGACATGTATTCTTTGTGATTTTCGGCTTACCAACCACTCTTATATCCATATTATTTAGGATTTTTATTAATCTTGTCTCAAAGACATGGTCGCTTATATTTCCCATTTCATCTAATCGTACACCTGCATAATCTTCTAATGCTCCTCCGCCCGATAGACCACCTTCATATACATTGTTTAATTCATTGTATTCTCTTTGACGAATAGTATCTTCATCTTCTGTTATAATGTTGTCTATATCGTCATCGTAAATTTCATCGACTGGTTCTCGAACTTTCTTTGTTTTATTTGAGCCTTTGGAAGCCCGTTTTTTCTTACTTCCACCTCTTCGGGGTTGTCTTTCGGCCCTTTTATAAATATTTACAAATCCAAAAGGGTTTCTGGTAATTACCAATTTGTTTGTTGAGTATTCGACATAATCATACATAGTAAGACCTTCTTCTCTAAAAGCATTCATTAGGATTTCTGTGTTTATTTTATCCGTTGTTGTTGTTTGTAATGTGAATGTCCATGTCTTAATATATCCCCTCAACATATTGAATAAAATAGCAATTTCTATAGGAGTATTGATAATAGGTGTCCCTGTCAAAAAGATAATCTTTGCATTTGTTGCATCCATCAAATCTTTGTAAAGACGAGCCGCAATAGAACCGCGTTTTTTACCCGTGTTGGCTATTCGGCTTACTAAATTGTGTGCCTCATCCACAATAACCACTTTGTTATCAAATGGATTTATTCTTCCACCATGTGTTAATTCATCTAAATGTCTTTGTTGAAGCCCATTGTAATTGATATCCAAGTATTTATTACGTATCATATGGTCGATTTGTTGATCGACGCTTTTTTGGTCATTGTCTGAAAGAGAAGCAAAATTAGGTTGCTTTTTGACATTCATTAACCAAGCACCATTATGTTTTCTGACATATTCTATATCTAATCCTAATACTTGGGCTAAAAGAGGTCCTCTGCGAATATCGTCCCTTATAGATACAAACTCCCAATATTGATTCTTTTTATAGAGAAGATCTCCACATTTCTTGAGTTCATTGAAAAAATTCATTTTTAGAGATGCAGGTGTCATCAAAACCACTTGTTTTCCTGATTTCATTCCTTCAGCAATTCCTATAGATGTGCATGTCTTACCCGACCCTAAACCGTGATATAATAGTAATCCACGATAAGGTGTATATAAATTCAAATAATCACGGACGACTAATTGATGTGTAAGAAGTTCAAAATCAACTGGCCCAGAAGAACTATGGAGTGTCTTACAGGATAATTCGGTTGCTTTGGCTGCTATTTTCTCGCTATATGGACGGAATAATTTGGCCAACTCAGAAATGTATATTTTGCGATTATTCATATAATATGAACTAGCCGGAACAGCATATTTACCCGGAGACGGAAGTCGGTCTTTTATTAATAAATCCCCGATTTTTGCGGTTGATAAGTCAAATGGTGCCGTTTTAGATTGTGTTGAGACTTCTTTTCCCTTCTTGCGCCCCCTTTTAATAGATGTTTTGTGTTGGTCTTCTTCAGGCTCTTTCTCGATATCTACCGTTTCAACTGGTTCTCTTTCTTCAAGGTCTATATCATCTATTTTTGCTTTTTCTAATTCTTTGTCAATATTCATTTCAGGTTCTTCAACATCATCTTCGAGAACATTTCTTTCTGGGGTTTCTTCTACTACAGGTTCTTTTTCTGTTCTCCCTTTCTTTTTAACCGGTTCTTTCATGATAGGCGATTCATCATTATTCTCTTTTTCTATATCATTCCCTATATCATTCGAAATCGATTTAGATAACAAAGAACTCTCTACCGGACGTTTTAATCGCATTAAAATCAGATTACGGTCTACTAAAGTTTCATTCGTCTTGTTTGTGAATTTCAGCTCTGGGTGTTTTTTCTCTTCTATCTTTTTCGATGGTTCTTCTTGTTCTCCCGGTTGTCCCGGTTCTTTTAGAGAACCTTCTGTTTTCTCTAATCGTCGTTCATTTTCTTTACTTTTTGTTTCATCTTCATCTATTCGTAATTTCGCAATGAAATCCGGGTTTTTCTTTGTTTCTTTCTTTTTTTGTAAATCGGATAACTTAAATACCGTTGATTGCATATACTATATCATACTAAATTTTTATAAGTATTTACATACACACTTATAAAAAGTAATCAAAAAGTAATCAAAAAGTAATCAAAAAGTAATCAAAAAGTAATCAAAAAGTAATCAAAAAAATAATATTGATATCCCATTCAATCAATACATCTTTATGACATTCTATAAGACCTCAACAACGAATTATATTTTGAAGCGCCATTTCACAAGCCATTTGTTCTGCTTTTTTCTTTATTTTATGTTGCCCTTCGCCTAAAAAGACAAAGACTCGTCCATCTGCCGACATCTTTTGATGAATATCCTGGAATCCTGAAAATGAACTGATTGCCACGGATTGATGATGCTTTAGTCCAAATGCAGGTTGTCCTAAACACAAATATACACCCATATGATAACCTGTTTCGGTATTATGCTCTGTCACATCCATATAATGTGGTGTTACTTTGAACTCTTTTTGTATTCTTACTTGTAATATATTTTTGTAATTATCGTCATTTTGAATTAGATTCATCCAATCAACGTGTTTCTCGAAAACGTTCTCTACAAAGATCTGGACCATTTGGAAGCCTGGACCTGTCAAAAATATATTACTGAACCAGCCATCTTCGTCTTGGACCTTTAGATGATTAAAATCTAAAAACATAGCTCCTAAGAATGATTCGAAAAGACACCCTAGTTTTTTTAGATTTGTTCTTATCTGTTTGGTCTCAGCATTCGACGATAGGATTACCCATTTGTGTAACCCCATTTCTAATGCCAATCTGCCAATGGCTTCATTTTTGACAAGCGCTATTTTCTTTTCTGTCATGAAGCCCTCATTTTCTTTGGGGAACCGGCGATAGAGATAATATTTAGTAATACATTCCAAAATACCATCGCCCACGAATTCCAGACGTTCGTTCGATTTAGTGTAAAGCGGAAGACAATCTGTCGGTTTAGGCACAATCTCAATATTGTTTTGCGCGTTTTCTAAGGCTGGACGCCGAACATAAGATTGATGAACGAAAGCACGTCTATATAAATGAAAATTGGTCACTGGAAGTTGAATTCCATATTTCGCCAGAATTCCCTCCACTTCTGGTTGCGTTATTTCTTTATTTAGGGGATTATAGGGGTCAAAAACATAGACTTCCTGCCCGTTTTCTCTCTTTTCAATGTGAATATCATCGTCGTTTAGCAAAGACATATTGAACGGGTTTTATAGCGGGTAAGTTTCTTATATAGAAACAATTCAATTTTCTATGTGCTTTATTCAATATATTATTGTTTATGACACCCGTTACAAGAAAATATATATTTAGTGTATATATCCATGGGACTTGCTAACGCCGCTAAACGTGCCAGATACTATACTGCTACAGCTAATCAGAACCAGGGAGGTGGGCCCTCCAAGGCTGGTCTTCCTTACCAGGTTGGCCGCATCAGCTGGACACCTATTTTCCTCCAGTGCAACCAGGTCCAATACAGATGCTGCAAGTTGAGAACACTTCAAATCACTGCTAACCCTAATGTCCGTGAATCCAAGCCTATTGGAACACCTGCTAACATCTCTTACTGGCGAAATGGTGCTAACTATTAAGTTCTTTACTTTTTCTTGATAAAGGATTTTAGTATATTGTTATATGATTTTACATATAACAATTTCATTCAGTAGAATCATAAAGAATATAATCATAAATTCCTTTATGACTATATTTGAGAACATATGATAAGACGTGTTTTTTGTTCTATTCCAAAGAAAATAAATACTTGTAATATTTGTAAAAAAGTTCTCGATGATTCGTTCCGAGATATGGTTCTAAATGACAATCAAATAATAAAAGATGAAATTATTCGACGAGACCATTATCTTAAACAATCAATAGAATCGAGAACATATATGATGGGTTATTTTTTAGCATCTGGTGCTACTTTTTTGGGATTTATACAAGCTATCCCTATGTATACAACTTCAGTTCCATATATGTTTGCGGTTTCTTCTGGTTTATTTCTATTTACCTCTAAACTATGTGCTATCGATATGAAAGATTTTTATGAAATGTATAAAGAAGTTGATAATGCACTTTTGGAAAAACAATACAAAAACAATCTCACACACAAGTCATAAAAGAAAACTATGCGTCTAATTATCGATAATCGAGAACATGATTTAATAGAAAAATGTCAGCAAATTATCAATCTAAATCCGAATTATACCACTATAGAAACCGATGTTCTCCCAATTGGCGACATTTTAGTGAAAACAGATGAAGGCAAAGATGTTATGATTGTCGAAAGAAAAACACTGCAAGACCTTATTGCCAGTATTAAAGACAAGAGATACGAAGAACAAAGTCATCGACTTAAAAACGCCAGTGGATTTGCACCACATAATATTTTTTATTTAATAGAAGGAATGTTCTCAACTTTGAGAACACCCCTCGAAAAAAAACTGGTTATTTCGGCAATGGCATCTTTGAGTTATTTCAAAGGGTTCTCCATTCTCCGAACATCTGGATTGCAAGAAACTGCAGATGTATTGATACATATGGCCGACAAGATAGACCGCAATTTTATGGATGGCAAATTACCTTGGTATCTCAGCAGACCATCTTCTTCATCATCATCTTCTTCTGAAAATCAACCCCAAACCCCCTTATCTACAACCGAACAGAATATACTTCTTTGTGACAATCCCGAGAACCCTGAGATGAAACCAAATGGAGAACCTTCGTATTCTGGATTTGTAAAGAAAGTCAAAAAGGAAAATATTACACCGGATAATATGGGGGAAATTTTGTTATGTCAAATTCCGGGGATTAGCACACTTTATGCACAGGCAGTCCTAAAGGCATTCGGCGGGTTCTCTTGTCTATTAGAAAAAGTAAAAGAAGGGTCGGCCAGTTTTGATGATATCACATATGATTGCAAGGGGAAACCAAGAAGGATACCGAAAACATGTGGTGAAGAGATTGTTCGGTTTTTAGGGAAAATATAATTAAAAATTGTATATAATGGAACCAATATATACAGTTGTTACGAATGGACCATATAAATTTAAAATAAAAGATAATACATCAATCTACGATGGAAGAATAATCGGTCGAACTATGAAAATAGTAGGAAATTCTTCCGATTGTATCGATATATCTATAAGTTATAAAGATAATAGCCCTATTTTAGCATGTATTCCATATATATCTTATGACCCTGAGTGTTCTATCGATAGACCGCTTGATAGGGGCCGAGGTTCAGTTACCATGATTAGGACATTATGTCAATATGTTCATCGACAATTACCAACTATAACTGGGATTATGTTTGAAGATAAATCAAGCATAGAATGCGCAACAGAAGATGAAATACAACAAAAAGGTTCAAGAAATCGAAAGAAAGGAACACATGTAAGACCGGTTCCATTATATTATTTTTCATTAGCATTCAATGGAGAAACTTGGTACGAAAAATATTTTCAGGCAAGACAGTTAAATACCGATAAACATAGAAAATACAAAGCCAAAATGGAAGAATTAATGCATTCAGTCGAATTAAAAACATCCATATCTTTTTTACGGTTCTTAGAAATTATTACACCATTTTGTATCGAAGATACGCAATCAGCGACTCCTTCCTCATTTATAACTGCCCGCGAAGCGGGCGTTTTGAATGAGAAAATGCGTAACACGTCTTCGCCAATGATACCAGATGAACTTCATCCATATTATATGGGTTCGACAACATTCGGTGATTTTTTTCAATCAATACCAAAACAACATAGATGTAGATTAGTAGGTGAGTGGATTTCAATATTTATGAATCATTTTTTAGCAGGATTGTTTGATAATACTGATTGGGTTATTGACCTACCCCTTTCCACTGTAGGAGGAAAAAATAAATCTAGAAAATATTATTATCCTAAAGGGAAAATCCGACATACGAGAACATTTCGTGATTTTGGTATAGATCCGACGGATATATGAGTTATCCATACTTTACATGTCTTATTATTTCTTTATGACGAATTAGAGGGTGGTGTTGCCCAACTAGGCCATGTAGTCGTTGTTGGTGGAGGAGGTGAAGAACTCGCTGCAAATGGACTAGAGGTTGAATAACAAGGCGACTGGGTTCCATCGACGTATATGTTTGGATAATCTCCGATAGTAACAAATTGTTCTCTTTTTAGTAATCCCAATTTTGCTTGATACCATAAAGATGCAAAAAACACGATAACCGCTAATACACCGATGACGACATAAATAGTTTTCATATATACTTTATTCATATAGTTCTTTGAGAACTATATGATTTCTTTTTGACTACCTTTTTGACTACCTTATGAATGGTTATTTATTTTCCTATGCAAGACTATGCAAAGATACTTGTTTGAGAACTTAATTTTTGGTCATGAATATTATCTGACTTTTCTTGGAAACGATTATTGTTTGAATAAGGAATTATTTCATCATCTTTATATTTTCCCGAATCGACTGCTTGTTTTGTATAAAGAACTCCACCCCAGTTCTCATCCATTGGGTTGTCTGAAAGAGTTTGTCCTTTATAGGTCGAATCATGAAGAGCGTCTAAAGTGGTATATTGACCGATGAACTGGCCCGTAGGGTCAAACCCAGCATATTGGTTCTGGTTCCATGGTCCATGTTCTACAGATGCGTCTGTTATCTTGATGGGGGTTTGGTCTGTAGGGGATTGCGTAGGTAATCCAGCTTGGGGTTGAAAGACATCGGGACGAACACGAAAGACAGATTTGCCTTGTGTATTGTTCTCTTCTTGAACAAAGAGAACCGGACAATGAATACCTTTCTTTCTTTGGCCGTCTAAATAATTGATATATTCGTCTAAATTATAAAAAGGGAGCGGATTTACACCTGGTATCTCGGGTAATCGAGAATTATATAGGAGAAGAGAGTTCCCGGATTTGATTAATAAATCTGGGCAATCAATCGTTGTGGGTCCTTGAAGATCTTCTTTAGGATTAAAACCTTCTTTATAAGATAATTCAGTTAAGGGAACAACATGAACTTGGTGTGTAGCACAAAAATAAATTCCACTAACAAAAGACATTATTAAGAAAATAAGAAAAACTGTTGTAATAGGTTTCATTTATAATAGGGAACGAAATAATTATTATACCATTGTAGAATTAAAAATATTTACTGTATAAATAACGTAATAACGAACAATAAAAAATACTATATAATATAATAGTCAAAGATGTCTATAATACCAGGTAGTGATTGGTCAACACTTTTGTCGTTGGATTATAGCATATCTTTTAATGCTTGTGCTTTATCTTCTACAGGCCAATATAGTATAGCATGCACATCTTCTTCTGTATATTATTCATCAAATTATGGTTATACATGGACGGCGTCTACAACAACCATTAATAATAGTATTTTATCAGCATCTATTTCAGATACAGGTAATGCGATTGTTTCTACATCATTCACTGGTTCAACATCATATATATGGTGTTCTACTAATTATGGACAAACTTGGACACAAAGTAGTAATACTTTTACTGGTAATTTAATATCTACATCAATATCTGCAAATGGCACATATGGTATAGTAGCAGTTCCCGGCAGTAGTTTATATTATTCTAGTAATGGAGGCAGTAGTTGGAGTGTATCTAATTCTATTACAGCAAATTGGTCTTCAGTTTCAATTTCTGCTAATGGAACATACGCACTGGCTACTGTCATTAATGGTGGGATTTATTATTCTATAAATAACGGTCAAACATGGGCAGTTTCTTATTCAACTGCAAATCCATGGAACTCTGTATCATTATCTGCTAGTGGCGGGTATGCACTTGCATTAAGTTATACTAACGGTATTTATTATATAAATACATCTTCAGGAACGTCTTGGACTACTGGATGGTCACAAATAAAACCAATTCAACTACAATATATAACAGGTTATATAAATCAGAACAATCAATCAATAGCTGGATTAGCAATAGCTGAAACTAACTATATATTTTGCGCTACTACTAATAATGCGGCATATCTTTCATCCGATGGTGGATACAGTTTTATTGGTGAAATTGGTAATAGTGCGGCTTGTTATCAAGTTGCTTGTGATAAAACCGGACAATATGTTTTTTATACAAACACACAGTCAGGGACTATTGGTCTGAAATATTCAACAAATTATGGAATTACTCTTTCAAATATAACAGATAGTAATGGTAATCTTACATCTGGTGCTTATCCCACGCAAGTAGCTTGTAGTGCAGATGCAAAATATGTGTATGTATTTACTACTTCTAAATTATGTTATGCTAAAGACGGAAATTATCTTACTTGGTATAAATCGACTATAAGTATACCAGCAAATGTATCAGCTTATTATGGTTCTATGACATGTAGTGATAATGGGAAATATGTATACTGTAATATGTATATTACTAGTCCTCTTTCTACACAGATATATTTTTCAAGTGACTATGGACAAACTTATAATGTATTAACTAATGGTAATCAGGGGTCATCTTTAATAGCAGGTATAAAATGTAATAGTGTAGGAGATGTTGTTTATGCTTCTGTAGGTAGTTTTGTAACACTTACTAATAGTGGGGTCATTTACATTTCTACAAATTATGGGCAAAATTGGAGTACTATAAATAGTGTAACATATAATTGGCTATCTATTTCATGTAATAGTTTAGGAAATTTTGTTTTAGCCGCAGCTTATAACGGTCCTTTATACTATTCATATGATTATGGGCAAACATGGATTAATAATACCACCACATGGACTAGTAATAATAGTAGTCAAAAATGGTACTCTGTTGCAGTGACCCGTAATAGTAATAAGTTCGTTGCGGGATATGGTAGTTCTGGTGGTATATATGTTTTTACTTATTCTATTCCTACTTACTCTATTAATTGTGTTAGTATTTCCGATTCAGGAAATGCAATTACGTGCGACGATACTTATTCATATTATTCTACTGATTATGGAAATACATGGAATAAAGTAAAGAAACCATCACCATTTTTTAGTGTTCAATTATCAAAAAATGGTAATTATGCTATATCAATTTATCAAAATACAATAAATTCTTCACCAACTATATCTGCTCTATCTTCTACATTAAATTTATCTATTACATCTCCACAGATGTACTATTCATTTAACCATAGTGATAGAAATATAACAAATAGGCTAATTAACTGGGCATCAGGAAGTCCTGTTTATGATGCAAGTATGAATAGTTCGTTGAATGGTTCGTATATTTCAAGATTAAATTATCAAGTTGATATGGGTTCTATTGAATTTCCCAAAAATGTTATAGCAATTCCTGGTTCAGGTAGTGGTACGACAGTGGGACAGTTAACCGGTCTATCAATTTCTCAAAATGAATTAAGAGCTATTGCGTGCAGTAATATTACTACTCCTGGTATTTATTATTCATATAGAATTAATGTAAGTAGTTCTTTTGGATTTAATAACATACCAAATTCACCAACCCGTGCATATTTTAAATGTGGTTTAACTGCCGATGGAAGACGTGGGGTGACATGCGTCTCAGGGGGTCGTGTTTATTTGATAAACTGGACCGACGTAGCCCCCTCGTTGGTAGGTACAACATTGGATGATATCTCGCGCAACTATACTGGATTAGCGATTACATTAGATGGTTCAAGAATGGTTGCTTCTACAGACACAAATGTATTTTTTGCAACTTGGACTGGAACAAATTATACAGCTTTTACACAAACATTAAATACATTGACGACACCATTCTATGGTATTAGCATTTCCGCAAATGGTGATAGAATTGTTTATAGCACAAGTAGCATTACAGCAACTTGGTATCTTTCTTATTGGAATGGAACAAATTATAATGATGGAGTATGTTTTAGAAGTTCTTCGTATACTGCACGCAGTTCATGTTTTAATAATGATTCATCTATTTTATTTTTATCATATAATAATCCTTCTACTTATGCTGTTGAATCTTGTGTATTTGATATTTGTAGTAATTCATATGATACATTTAGTAATATATTAACAAACATGACTAGTGTAGATTGTTTTATTATATGCTATATTGATCATTCTAATACTGGAACTATGTATTCTTTTGCTGGCACTACTTTACATCAATATACAGCAAATTATACAGTAGCAACATCATCTACTCAAACAAATTATATAACATTACCATCATTTGCAACTGATAATAATGGTTATAGTGTTGCTACATGGTTTCGGTCAAATTATAATTACAATCCAGTTCGAATATTCGATTTTGGAAATGGCGCATCACCTAATAATAATATAATGTTATATTTTAGTCCATATGGAAATGGAACTTTATATTACAGTGTAACTACAAATTCTATTGATATTTCAGGAGGACCTTTACCACAATATTTTATAAACGATGGAACGTGGCATCATGTCGCGATTACATCAACATACGTGTCTTCTGGTTTTTCAAATGTTATTATTTATTTAGATGGTCAAGCAATATATAATACAAGTAATACCTTCCCTTATCCTAGTAATATTACTCGCAATTTAAACTATATTGGACGTTCTAATACATCAACTGACTATGCATTTTATGGAAATATAGATGATTTCCGATGGTATAATACTGTTTTGACACCTGCACAGGTATCTCTGATTTATTCCATGAACCCTATTATCAATAATAATATTAATTACCAGGCATGCACTATTTATAGGTCATCAATTACGACTAATGTTACAAGTAACTGGGGTTCTACATCAAGTATGGGAATAGGCACAACATACTATTATTGGATTGACCCAAATGCCGTATCAGGAACATATACTACCTTTGTCAATTACCCAAATCCTATTAAATTTTCATATACATATAACAATACAGGAAATCTAACACAAGCAAAATTGTATTTAATGGTTGATGATATTTGCTCTGGTATATATGTAAATGGAACCCAAATTACAGGTGTTAGCATTGGTTGGAACATAACAATCACTCCTACTACTATATCTTTAATACCAGGTAATAATTTATTTGAATTTTATTGCATTTCTTCCGGGGGCGGTGCAATGATTGCCGTTTATGTAACATCTACCGCAGATGCATTTTTATTTAATACAGGAACTTCGACTACCGGTTGGACAGCGATAAAAACAGGATTTTTTTATAAAAATATGCCAATAACATCATTTATTCCAAACGAGTTTGGGCTTATTAATTATAGGATTGCTATACCAACCACTACGTATAGAGCCGGCGGGTATGATATAAGTCTTAATAATACATTTAATATGATTTCACCATATAATACACTTGGATATTTTACTAATGGGGTAGACTTAGCAACTTTAGAATTTAGACCTTATTTTATTCAACCAAGCAGTGGTTGGTCAATTGGTTCAAATATAGTTTCAAATATAGCGGTAACCTATATTACATTTACTAGCGGAACTGGTACGATTACGTTTTATAAATCATGCACTATACAGATTTTGGTAGTAGGTGGTGGTGGTGGTGGTGGTTATCAATATGGAGGCGGCGGCGGTAGTGGAGGGGTTATTTATAAAAGTTCGTATTCAATTACAGCCGGAACTAGTTATACCTGGACTGTAGGTACTGCCGGTAGTGGTGCTACTTCTTCAAGTAGTATTGGGAGTAATGGTGTAAGTTCGGTTTTTAATGATCAAACCGCAGTTGGCGGTGGTGGAGGTGGCTCAGCTAATTTATCAACAGCTGCCGGAAGTGGTGGTTCTGGTGGCGGAGCGGCTACTAGTGGCGGAGCTGCTGGTTCAGGAACAGCCGGTCAAGGATATAGTGGAGGTTCCACTGCGACTATTTACCCAGGTGCAGGTGGAGGTGGGCCAGGCGGAGCGGGATCAAATGGCACAGGAACTACTATAGCTGGTAATGGTGGTGCAGGTTTATCTTTATCTATAACAGGAGTTTCACTAACATATGGCGGTGGTGGAGGCGGAGGTTATGGTGGTTCTTCTAATAGTACCGGTGGCAGTGGTGGAGGCGTTGGTGGTAATGGAGCGTATTATTATAACGCTTATATAAATGCTACCAATGCAACTGGATATGGTGGAGGTGGAGGTGGGAGTGGTGGTGCTAGTAATACTACTCCTGGTAATGGTTCTGCTGGTGTTATAATTATACGATTGACCTAATATTTTCTCATCTAAATATATACCATGTCCCCCGTAATCCTCGGCAAAGTTTATGCCAATTGGTGCGGTTATTGCAAACAGTTAAAACCTGAATGGGCAAAACTCAAAAAAATGTTACCAAAAACACAATTCGTCGAAATCGAAGAAAAACAAACCAATAAGAGAGCCCGTTTAGAAAAAAAACACAATTTACAACTCAATGTTAGTGGATATCCAACCATCTTCAAAATCCAAAACAATCAAATCTACTATTATACTGGCCCGAATAGAACTGCTCAAGCCATTAAAGCTTGGGCCTTTCCTTACTCATCTTATACTCGCAAAAATAAATCCAAGAAAAATCGCACACGTTCCTATCGTGGTTTTTATTGATATCTTCGTATAAGACCCCATAAAAAATTATATACATTTATATATAAATATATATGAGTATTCAAGTTGTTCCTACACCTTTAACCACCATTATTCCCACTATTTATAGTTTCAATTACAATGTTAATAATTTTCAACTCAACTCATCCATTACATTCAATGTTATTCTTTTAGACCAAAATGCAACACCTCTACAAGTAAGCCAAGTAACACTTGCTGGTGCTGATTACCAAAACTGGGGCAATAATGACCAATATGTAATTACATACATATGTAATTCTTTAGGACTAACTCAGCTTAACCCTCCATCGACTTCTTCGAGTGTTCCTGTAGTTCCTGCTCCAGCACCTGCTGACCCTGCCCCTGTAGATCCAGCACCTACAGACCCTGTCCCTACAGACCCTGCACCTACAGACCCTGTTCCTACAGACCCTGCACCTGTAGATCCTACAACAGTATAATTTTATATGCTTCATATACATCATATAAAATTGAACCAACATCTATCTAAAAACACACATATATACACATCTAAGTAAGATATGACAACTACTGAAACAAAACGCACTGTGGGCAAATCCTTTAGGCTTCTCGATTTCCATACTTTCGATCATTCCGAAGATGATGATACTGGTTCTCTCGGCTCTGGCTCATCCGGCTCTAACGGAACCACCGCAGAGTTCTATATCCAAATGTTCGGTCTAAATGAAAAGGGCGAGACCGTCTCTATCACTGTCACCGACTACAATCCATTCTTTTATATTAAAGTCGGCGACCATTGGGCATATCCTGCCGCACAATCACTTTTAGCAGATATCAAAAAGAAACTCGGTAAGAACTTCGCATCCTCTGTCCTGACAGCCGAACTTGTCGACCACAATAAACTCTATGGCTTCTCAGGAGGTAAGAAATCCAGGTTCGTAAAAATCACTTTCGCTAATCTTGCTACTTTTAATAAAACCAAAAATCTTTGGTATCAATACGACCAAGAAACCAATCAGCGAAAACCTAAGCCATATGTTTTCAATCAAACCCCGTTAGACCTTTATGAAAGTGGTATTCCACCTCTTCTTCGTTTCTTCCATTTACAAAACATCAGTCCATCTGGATGGATTCGAATAAATACACCTAGATGCCAAGTCCCGCCAATAAAAACGACAACTTGTCATTTCGAATACATTTGCCAAATCAAACACATCAAACCAGCACCCGAAAAAGAAACCCGAGTTCCTTATAAGATTTGTAGTTATGATATAGAAGCCAGTTCCTCTCACGGCGATTTCCCTCTTCCTAAAAAGACATACAAACGTCTTGCAAGCAACCTCGTCGATGCATTCCAACGCCAACAATCTTCTTTTGGAAATAATATAACCACCAAAAAGAAATTCTTGACAAAAGGTATCTTGGCGGCATTCGGCTACGACAAACTCGACGATATCGACCGAATTTATACCATAGAAAAAACAGACAAGGCCGATATCAAAACCAGGATAGAAACCCTTTTGGAAACACCTGTCCCTACTGATCCTAAAGAAGTCCAATTGGATACTATCGAGACACTCTTTGAACGTATGGCCGCAACTACTTCTGCCGATGCTTCTAATGGGCCAGATGCAGATGCCGATGCAGAATCCGATACAGAAGACGCCGAGGAAACCACCGATTTATCTGTCAAAAAGAAGCCAAATGTCAAGGCTACCAAGGCGAAAGCATCCCCTACATTATTCCTTTATGACTTTCTTTCGAAGGACGATGTAACAAGGGAAGACAAAATCAATACTACAAATGTGCTTCTTACACGTGTCTTTCCAAAAGTCGAAGGCGATAAGGTAACCTTCATCGGTTCAACCTTTTTGACATATGGTCAGGATGCCCCTTCGCTAAATCATTGTTTGGTTCTCGATACATGTGACCCAGTTGAAGGAGCCGTTATACAATCTGTCGGAACCGAAAAAGATTTGCTTCTACAATGGTCTGCTCTTATCCAAAAGGAAAATCCGGACATCATTATCGGATACAATATCTTTGGGTTTGATTATGAGTTTATGTTTCAGAGAGCATTAGAAAATAATTGCGAAGAGGCTTTCTTGAAGTTGTCCAGAAAACACGGCGAAATCTGTGGAAAACACAACGGCGACCGTAGTGATTGGGTTCTCGATAAAACACAAATAAAAATCGCCAGTGGTGAATACGACTTGAGATATCCCGCCATGACTGGCCGTCTTCAAATCGATTTATACGCTTATTTCCGCCGTGATTTCAATCTGTCTTCTTATAAATTGGACGATGTTGCCGGTCAGTATATAAGCGACGAAATAAAAAAGACGGAAATAACACCAGAAGGAAATACCCGTATTTACAGCAAAAATCTGGCGGGTCTTCATATAGGCGATTTCATCCACGTAAAAATCAATTCATTCTCGTCGGATTATTTCAATAACGGCCAGAAATTCAAAGTAGAAGCCATTGATTATGGTGTTCTTTGTGACAATAAAAAATACAATGTTATAACCGTGGCCGGAACCCATGAAATACCCGAGCCTACTGGTTCCGTCGTTTCAGTCGATTGGGGTATGGCAAAAGACGATGTAACTCCTCAGGATATTTTCCGATTGACCCGTGGTTCGTCGGCAGATAGGGCAGTAGTAGCCAAATACTGTATTCAGGATTGTAATCTCGTTCATCATCTCATGGGCAAACTCGATATCATAACCGGATACACCGAAATGTCATCGATTTGTTCTGTTCCTATCAGTTTCCTTGTATTCAGAGGTCAAGGCGTTAAGCTTACTAGTTATGTTGCTAAAAAATGCCGTGAAAAAGATACTCTTATGCCTGACTTGGATAAATCGACGGGTAATGAAGGTTATGAAGGCGCTATTGTCCTCCCTCCTAAATGTGCCATGTATTTCGACAATCCGGTTGCATGTGTTGATTATTCGTCTCTATATCCCAGTTCTATGATATCACAGAATTATTCACATGATAGTAAAGTATGGTCGAAGGAATACGATATGGATGGGGTTCTGAAACGCGTTTCAGGAGAAAGAGATAAGGCGGGCAATTTCATTTATGACAATTTGCCAGGATACCATTATATCGATATGGAGTTCAAGACTTATCGGTATATTCGTCCTCATCCAAAAGCCCTTGCTAAAAAGACACAAACAGGGACAAAAGTGTGTCGATGGGCACAACTTCCGAATAATCAAAAATCAATTATGCCTAGCATTCTCACTGAACTACTCGACGCAAGAGCGGCGACAAGAAAGAAAGCGAAGACGGAACCGGACCCTTTCATGCAAAATATTCTCGATAAAAGACAGCTCGGATACAAGGTAACTGCTAATTCGCTTTATGGACAATGCGGGGCCAAGACATCGACCTTTTATGATATGGATGTAGCGGCTTCTACAACAGCCACTGGACAAATGATGATTACTTATGCCAAAAGAATGATAGAGGAAGTTTATGGGAATTCCGTTTATGAAACCGCTCAAACTACCCCTGTCAAATGTAATGCAGAGTATGTATATGGCGATTCTGTTGCGGATTTTACACCTATTGTAATTCGAAGATGTCATAAAGGAATAATATCATATCCTCTGGAGTATTGTATTGTAAGTGAATTGGCTGAGAAATATGGTGGAAATAAATGGGCGGTTTGTAATGAAGTTGGAAAACAATCGAAAGAATTTTGCGAATTAGATGACATTGAGGTTTGGACAGAAAACGGTTGGACCCGTGTATATCGTGTCATTCGGCACGGGTTAGCTTCGCATAAAAAAATGTTCAAAATACAAACTACAGAAGGTAGCGAAGTAGTGGTAACGGACGACCATTCTCTATTGACACCTTCAGGAACCGAAATATCTCCGAAAGATTGTTGTATAGGAACCCAACTCTTATCATGTCCAATAGATGGAACTCCTAAAGGGGAAACTATCGCTATTATGGAAGAAGTCCAATATGAGGGTTATGTTTATGACCTCACTACAGAAAACCATCATTTCGCAGCTGGCGTAGGCAATCTTATTGTTCATAATACTGATAGTGTATTCTTCACTTTCAATCTAACAAATCCAGAAACTGGAGAAAAAATCCGCGGAAGAAAGGCACTCGAATTAACCATCGAAATCGCACAAGAAGCAGCTAATCTTTGCACGGCTCATCTGAAACCACCCATGGCATTAGCATATGAAAAAACCCTCATGAATTTCACGCTATTGTCAAAAAAGAGATATGTTGGTATGCTTTATGAAGACGACCCCGATGACGGATATCTCAAATTCATGGGTCTCGTTCTCAAACGCAGAGACAATTGCGACCTTGTCAAAGATGTATATGGAGGTGTCTTACACGAACTTATGAATGGGTCGAATGTAAAATCAGCCATAGATTTCCTTTATGACGCTCTCGAAAACTTGATTCAAGGTCGTGTTCCAATGGATAAATTGGCCATTACAAAGGCCTTAAGAGGCGATTATAAAAATCCGGCAGCGATTGCTCATCGGGTTTTGGCAGATAGGATTGCTCAGCGGGACCCCGGAAATAAACCCAAACCAGGAGACCGTATGAAATATGTATATATAGTTAATAAATCGGCCAAACTACAGGGTGAAAAAATAGAAACTCCGGAATTTATCATAGAGAACAATTTAAAAATCGATTATACGCATTATATTACGAACCAGTTAATGAAACCTCTTCAGCAACTCTTCGGATTGGCCATCGAACAAATCTGGGAACTACAAAACAAGAAGCCTGCAATAAAGACATTCAAAAAGGATATGGACTTATTACATGCAGAAACCGGCGGAGATATCGAGACATTCATGAAACGGAAGGAGAAATATACATCGGCCAAGATCAAATCACTTCTTTTTGACAAATTCTTGGAAAAAATTTATAATCAACAGAATGGGGTCCGCACAATGGGCGAGTTCTTTCCTGGAAAGGGGCGTTAGATATGATTTCAATAGGTATTAAAAAAGAATATTTTATAAAATGTTCTCAAAATACTTTTCAAAAAGATATTTACGGAGAACCTCTCAAAATTTATTTTTCAAAATGGTTTTATAAAAGTCATCCAAAAGAGTTTCTAAAAAAGAATATTTTATTAAATGTTCTCAATAATTATCTTTTTGAAAAGTATTTTCGAGAACTTCCCAAAATTTATTTTCCAAAATGGATTTATAAAAGTCATCCAAAAGAGTTTTCAAAAAGAATATTTTATTTAATGTTCTCGAAAAATACTTTTCAAAAAGATAATTATTGAGAACCTTCCCAAAATTTATTCTTTCAAAATGGATTTATAAAAGTCATCCAAAAGAGTTTTCAAAAAGAATATTTTATTAAATGTTCTCGAAAATACTTTTCAAAAAGATAAAATGGAGAACCTTCTCAAAATTTATTTTTCAAAATGGTTTTATAAAAGCCATCCAAAAGAGTTTTCAAAAAGAATATTTTATAAAATGTTCTCAAAAATACTTTTCAAAAAGATAAAATGGAGAACTTCCCAAAATTTATTCTTTCAAAATGGTTTTATAAAAGCCATCCAAAAGAGTTTTCAAAAAGAATATTTTATTTAATGTTCTCGAAAAATACTTTTCAAAAAGATAAAATGGAGAACTTCCCAAAATTTATTTTTCAAAATGGTTCTGAAAAATAAATACCCCTAAAAAATTTTTTTTAGCGGCCTTCGGCCGCCCATCATAGCCATCAACAATATTCCTTTATGACAATATACGAACCATCATAAAAATTACAATCTATAAGCACCACCTGAAATATCAATAGGAATATCAAATGTATAAATTAATTCATTAAAAGCAGAATTTGCAGGAATACGTTGAATTTCACTATTTAAGAAACCTCGAATGGCAGTAGTTAGCATCGATGTTAAATTGGATGCAGGAGGTGAAATCGGACGTCTTTGTTCTCGAATAAGTTCATCAATTACTTCATCAAACTCACTTTCCTCATTTTCTTTTTCTTCCTCTTCCTCATATCTCCTAGAAGAAGCTAGTGCAGGCTCTGATTCACGAATATCAAATCGACATACAGGACAACGCACATTTCGCACAAACCATTCTTGAATAGCGGCACGTTTAAACATATGACCACAATGACGAATACGACATACTTCTTCTCCTTCTTGAAAAGGCTCTAAAGTAATAGAACATGTCGAATGTGGCAGGGAGTTGTCATAAAGAATATTCTCTGTTGCTATCGCAATTTGGGTTCTCGATGGTCTTACTACAACATCTTCAAATGTGTTTATGAACGCATGACCTTCGTCTCTTCTCTGAACAAAATCACGGATAGTTGCACTGATTGGATAATTTCTGGAATATGGGTTCATAATAGGACGTCTATGAATAGGTCGTTCGTTTGTATATATACGATTGGACAAACTATGTGTCAAATATGATAAATATACGCTCATATTAATATTATAATCGTGCATATTATCTCCGTAATCCCTCATATTTCTCTGATAATGATACATGTTCTCATGAATATTACTATAAGAGTTTCCTGAAATGTCCATCTATATAGACATAAAGACTATTTTTTATATAGATTTAACTAGAGAATGAGCAAATTTGTAGGACTTGCGAATTTAGGAAATACTTGTTTTTTGAATTCGTGTATTCAGGTTCTCAATCAAACAGAAGAATTATATAAAATAATAACATCAGGAAAACCAGTGAATGAAAGTTCGCCAGATACGATTATGTTAAAAGAATGGATAGATTTAAAAACAGTCATGTCATCTGGAAATGGAACATTATCGCCGAATAAGTTCGTTCATATGGTTCAACAAGTAGCACAAGTGAAAGGTCGAGAACTTTTTACAGGATGGGCACAAAATGATATCAATGAATTCTTGCTTTTTTTGATGGATTGTTTTCATAATAGTCTAGCGAGACCAGCAAAAGTCCAGATTAATGGAACACCTGAGAACCAGACGGATCAAAGAGCAATTATTTGTTATCGTCTAATACAATCAGTTTATGCCAAAGAATATTCTAAAGTTCTCGATGTTTTTTACGGAGTTTATATGACAGAGATAATCCAATTAGATGGGCAACAAATTCTTTCTATGAAAGCCGAACATTATTTTGTGTTGGACTTACAGTTATTCTATCAAAACCAGATATGTAATAACCTTTATGACTGTTTCAATTTGTTTATTCAAGCAGAACATTTGGAGGGGGATAATGCGTGGTTTAATGATGCAACTGGCGAAAAACAATCGGTATATAAACAAACAAATTTCTGGAGTTTTCCCGATGTTTTGGTTATATCTTTGAAAAGGTTCTCACCGGATGGTGCCAGAAAATTACAACATGTAGTGGATTTTCCTTTGGAGAATTTGGATCTTTCTAAATATACGAAAGGATATCAGTCACAAAAGAATATATATGATTTATTTGGGGTATGTAATCATATGGGAGGTGTCATGGGAGGGCATTATACCGCATATGTAAAACATATAGACCAAGGCGGTTGGTTCCATTATAATGATACGATTATTGAACCTGTTCCAAATCCCAGTGTCATTGTTTCTCCTAGTGCGTATTGTTTGTTTTATAGAAAAAAAATACCTTCTTGTAATATATAATGAATGACATACCTATAGCCACCCTAGCAAATACAGGAAGTTTTTCAAGTGTATTTACGAATTCAACACTTATATATTTGTTGATATTTTTAGCGATATATGCAGGAGTATATTTCGTTTTAGGTATTATTTATGGCGGTTCTGCTGAAAGTGGGCCATTGAGAATTGTGAGAATAATAGATATTTTGGTTTTCTTATTTGTAGTCATTTTCTTAGTTACTACTTATTGGAATACTAGCCCACAGGCATTCGGTTCTCAATTGAGTGGCTCTTTAAGCAGTTTCAAAGCATTTGCTGAGAACCCTTTTTCGATTTTCACTGTTGTAGTGTTTTTATTAGCATTTTATGCTGCGATTTATCTTGTTAGAGTCCCTATGGGTTCTGTTGCTAAACCTATAACGGTTTCCGTAGTTGAAACGGCTACTATTTTACTTTTTGTAGGACTTTTGATTATCGATTTTTTCAAATATTTACTGAATATTGATTTGTTGAATTTTACTTTGGACCCAATTATTTCGGATTTATCTACACCTAAACCTACAACTAATGGAACCCCATCAAGCACACTTCCTGCTATTTGTTCTGCAACAACACCTCCGCCACCCGGAGAAGTTTTCAATATCAGAAATAATTTATATACCTATGATGAAGCTCGTGAAGTATGTTCGATTTATGGTGCGAAATTGGCCACATATGACCAAATCGAAAGAGCATATAATGATGGTGGCGAATGGTGTAATTATGGATGGAGTGAAGGCCAAATGGCTCTTTTCCCTACACAAAAAGCAACATGGGAAAAATTACAACAACAAACTGGAGCAGGAACATGCTCTGGAAAACCTAATCAGAAATGTGGTCGTCCGGGGATTAATGGTGGAATCATAAAGAATCCAAATATAAGATTTGGGGTTAATTGTTATGGAAAGAAACCACAACCAACCGATGCTGAAAAAGCCCTTATGGAAGCAAATGTAGATAGTAAGGTGCCAGAGACGCAAGCAGACCGAGAGTTGAAAGCCAAAATGGATGTTTGGAAAAAGAATGCCGATAAATTTTTGTTGATTAATTCATTTAATTCAAAACAATGGTCAGAATAGAAACGCCCCCCTTAGAATTTGTCATAAAGGAATAATATGACAAGTTCCTTATGTGATAGGAAAAAAAGTTATATAACAGAACAAACAATGAATATATACCGTTAAAATGAGAACACTCCATTGTGCTTCTAATTTCGTCGCTATATAATAAATTGCTGATACAATCAAAATCAAAAAAATGACTTTGAAAATAATCTGCACCCCTGTAAAATCCCCCATTTATATTATTTGGTTATTTTCTTGCGAGTATTACGTTTTTTTGATGTAGTCGAATTACCAACATCCTTAGCGGATTGATAGAATAATCGGTCATAAACATCATTCTTTATGACTCCTTCATCATCAGTATTTTCTTTATTGTCTCGCTGAGAACTTTCAGTAATGTCATGAAAACAATGTAAACCAAGAGGAACCGCTAAATTGTCAAAAAAAGAATATATTTTACTATCATTCAATTGGTCTGGTTTTTTTTGTAAAAGTCCAGTAATGGATAATCCTCCTACAATAATCTCATCCGGTTTCTCACCCGTTTCATTTTCTAATGTGCCGTTTTCTAACATATTTCCACCGGTTTTTATATTTTCTGAAAACACATATAGTTCTGTCATATACTATATGTGTTGTTATTTTTATTGTTATTTTCGTTATTGGTTCATTTTTTCGGAGAACTATAATTACGCCGAATATCCTTTGTGATTTTTACCTCGCGGTTCTCATGTAAATAATCCATAATACGTTCTACTTCTTTCGGGTCAGCTAATAATTTCTCTAAACATTCTTCGACATATCCAAAAGAAATAGGTTGATATTCACGTTTTTCATAAAATCGCAAATCGCCATCGCTTATTTCTATCGTGGTTTGATTTAGTGCATTTTTTTCGGCGTATTGATAAATTTGGCCTGCTAATTGCGATTTTAATTCACGCGCTTTTTTGACTTTTTCATTCGTTGTCTTGATTTGAGTATCTATAGAAACCCATTTCTGAATGTTCTCAACGAACTTTTGTCGTTCTTCTTTTTCTGCCATGTCTTTTATTTTTAGAAGATATTTTCTTTTTATTGGTTTTCCTTCGACTCCTCCTGCCACCCGCTACTGCATGTGTTTGCGAATCAGATGAAATGTTTCCAGGAATAACCGGTTGCAACATAGCATTTGCTTGGTTCATTCCAACAGTTGTTGATATCTCGGACATTTTTTCGGGATTTAATAAAGAAGATGCGTTTGTCAAAGCAGGCGAAACGGTAGATGCGGCTCCTCCAAATCCACCAATACCACCAGACATCTTTCTTTTTGACCCACCTTTAGTTGTTTGTTGAGAACCATTATCAGGAGGAACTCCTGCGGGGTTATGTGCAGGTTGAATTACATTACCCTGTCCAGCTGTTTGGTTTGTTCCCCATACATATACACCATAATCGGCAGCACCACCGCAACCGACACCACCAGACATTTTTCTTCTTTGTTGTCTCATTTTATATATACCGAGAATTTATTCTCCAATGCTGAGATAGATAGAGTTTATAAATAATACGTCACTTTATGTATTTCATGTTTTCGCAATAATTTCCATAAAATACAAAACATGGCTAATACCATAAAGACAATAAATAAATTATAAAACGCAATCATCCATATATACACATATAATTCATTATAGATCATACTAAAAATGGGTTTCATCATTTCTCGCACATCTTTTTTCAGACTTTCATCTGTAAAAAAATCAATACAAGTATCTCGCAAATTCTTCATTGTTATAACCATCTATTTTTTGTCATAAAGAATAACGTATTCGGGTATTCGAACAAAGGGTTTAGCGATATTCGTCCACAAAAATAAATAGTTGTATGGGTGTATCCTATAAATGATCCACGAACCCACAGATAAATTCGAGTTCTCTAAATTGACATTATGTAAGCCCATATCAAATGCTGGTGGTAGTTTTTTCATTAAATATGCTGTAGGCGAACAACCGCTTTATATTCAACCGCCGAAATGTTATATTAAGCAAGTAGTTGCAAAAACGGCAGGTAAAAAAATGTATTGCGACCTCGTTTTCCAACAGGAAAATGATGCATTCATTCGTTGGATGGAGAATTTAGAAACACATACACAACAACTTCTTTATGACCATCGAACAGAATGGTTTAAAACGGATTTAGAACGAGATGATATCGAACAGTCCTTTACATCTCCTATGAAGGTTATTAAATCGGGGAAACAATATATTGTTCGGGCAACTATTCATCAATCTCCTTCATTGCGAATTTACGATGAAGATGAAAAAGCCGTTCCTATTGAAGCAATTGTTGAGAACACGAATGTTATGGTTATTTTAGAAATACAGGGAGTCCGCTCTGGTTCAAATTTTCAAGTGGATATTGAAATCAAACAAATGATGGTTATGAAACCTACTGAGATATTCAATACTTTTTTATTTAAAAAGAAACTTGAGACTGTTCAAAGAGAACCTGAACCGATTCAACATAGAGAACCTGAACCTATTCAACAAAGAGAACCTGAACCAATTCAACAAAGAGAACCTGAACCGATTCAACAAAGAGAACCTGAATTCATAATAAATAAATCAGATACTCCAGAAAATATAGTCATTGAAACGGATATATTAGAAGAAACTGCCGATGATAGTGGTTCTCTTTGTGAAGTAGATTTAGAGATATCTGATATAGGAGATGAAGCGGTTAAACTAAAGGAACGTAAAGAAATGTATTATCAAATGTATCAAGAAGCCCGGCAGAAAGCAAGAGTTGCAAGGGATTTAGCACTTTCTGCCTATTTAGAAGCAAAACAGATTAAAAATAAATATATGCTCGATGATATTTTGGATAGTAGTAGTGATGAATCTGGCGGAGAAGAAGATGATGATTACGAAAAAGATGAATAAGTCTCTGTTTAGCAAAATTAAGATTTTTCTAAAGAAAATAATTTTATCCGACTGTTTATATAAAAGCAATGTTGAAAAGTTTTTCTCGTGGATTTTCCAGTGGCTTCAAGAGTTTTTTTACAATTGAACGTGTCTCAATTTTAGTCGTCTTTCTTATTTTGGTTTGGGC
>Ga0164296_1000316_pt1 | contig 59809 bp, 60 predicted proteins | sample GEODES057metaG_FD_113533 | JGI IMG/M metagenome (GOLD analysis project Ga0164296, IMG submission 113533) | Dystrophic lake water microbial communities from Trout Bog Lake, Wisconsin, USA - GEODES057 metaG | ecosystem: Environmental > Aquatic > Freshwater > Lake | place: USA: Trout Bog Lake...
CCTCCCGCAGGATGCGGATGATCTGCTCGGTCGTGTGATGTGTCTTCTTCATGATGGTTTTCCTTTCGTTACCCGAAAACCATCCCACCCACAATGGCCTAGTTCAGAGGGGCCCAATCACGAACACATATCTGAAAAGAGGCCATTTCTTCCAGTCCTTAATCGTGTTATCGAAACAATTGCCGCAAATACCCCATGCGTGGAATCTAACATTGGTAATGTGCTTATAGAAAAGAGGCTCGCAAAAAGCGCTTTTAAAGTATCGGGTATTTTCAGTGCCGCAGAAGTAACCGGACGCTTATGCCCATTTATTAACGAACAAGGAGACCAGCAATTTTATATCGTCCCTAAAAATTCCACCCTTGTTGTTAAACAAATTTTACAGTTAGCCAGAAAGGCCATTTCACATTGGGGCGTTACCACTATCGAAGATGTTGCGGCTGAAGTCAGTGGTGTTTTCGGGAAACCAATTACTAGTAATTTTGTAGCTGCTGTTGTTGGCGCACAGCCAAGTTTCGCTTGGTTAGATGAAGCATCAGGCTGGTTTTGGTTTAATTCGACAGCGCGCAATGCTTTATTGAATCAAATTGAAAAGATTCTATGTATATGCGAACACATTCATGTGACTGAACTTCGCTCTGGTGTTTCGCGCAATCGTCGCCGCGAAGGATTCGCACCGCCACAACGAGTCTTACTCGCATTATGCAAACAAGCGGGGACATACAAAGTGGAGGGTAATCTTATATGGGCTGACCCACCGCTGGACTATTTGAAAATCCTCTCTGAAACTGAAAAAACTTTTGTGTCAGTATTCCGTAAGATTGGGCCGCTTGCGGGAGTTCATAAACTCGAAGATGAATGTATGCGTCAAGGGATGAATCACGCAAGTTTTTGGATGAGCCTGACAAATTCTCCAATCATCTCAAGATTCGCTCGTTGTGTTTATGGATTGCGCGGGACTGAAGTTTCTCCCGGTCAGGCAGAATCTGTGAATGTCCAATTTCGAAAAACGCGTGTGCTCTCTGACTTTGGTTGGACAAAAGATGGCAAAATATTTCTTTCCTACAAATTGTCATCAGGGACGCTGGCAAACGGAATTGTTTCTGTGCCGGCTGGAATGAAAAAACATCTTTCTGGTGCTTATGACATCCATGTTGCAGAAGGTGTGCCTATCGGACGGTTAGTCATAAAAGATTCACAAGCATGGGGACTTGGCCCTCTTTTCCGGCGGCGTGGTGGTGATCCCGGCGACTCTTTACGAATTGTGTTTGACCTCAAATCAAAGGTAGCCGTGGCTGAATTGAGTCAATCGTCATTAGACGAAGACGACGAGATTAGTCCATTGGAATCAACTACCACTTCCCATACGGCATAAGTCAGCACATAAAAAAACAGCCTCCATTGCTGGAGGCTGTCGCGTTTTCGGATTTATTGCCGACCGTGGCTCACGGCTTTGGTGTCGGCGGCGTTGCCGGAGTTGCGGCCGGGGTCGGCGCGGGTGCGGGTTGGTTCGGGCTGGCGTGGCTCGCGGATTGGTCAACTATCGTCCGCGCGTTCTGGTAGTCGCTCACGAACCTGGCATTGGTGTCCGCAAACTGTCCAATCAGGCCGTCGAGAATTTCTGACAGCGTTTCATCGGCGGCGTCAAACGCGTCGCTCAACTGTTGGGTGGCGGTTTTGCCGCTGGCAATGCTCTGCCGGGGTTTGCCCATCAACCCGCTGAACGCGGTGATGGCGGTCTGCAACGCGGTCAACTTGGCGGCGGTCACGCCGTAGGCGGCGAGGGCGGCCAGGTTTGTATTCGCTGCGTTGTGGATGTTCTGACAATCTTCCACAGCGTCGGTGTCCCGCGCGCCGGTGAGGTCGGATTGATTAAAATCCACCGCACTGGCGAGGGTGTTGTTCTTGGTTTTTACGGCATAAGCGCGCACCGCCAGAGCGATGCCGATGGCCGCTGTTGCCATCGCCACTTTAGACGCTTGCTTGTCCTGCGCGATGCCGCTGGTGTCCAGGTTCTGGCTCTGCGCCAAAGTCTGGATGCTTCCGATTTGAGTGTTCAACCCCGCATATCCGTCCGCGAAAGCCGTCAAGGGTTGCCAAACGGAATTGTTGGCATCCAAGACGGCTTTCACAGCGAGATACATGTTTAGTTTGTTCTGCTGTTTTGTGGTCATGTTGTTAAATGCGGAGGGCGAAGTCATTTCCGCCAGCCGCCATTTAACATTTTAAGGAAGGCAAAACGGCTGGCATTGATAATTTTGCAGCATTTTTGGAATCAAATCGGCGTAAACTCTTGAAACATAAGCATCCGGCAACCGACAGCGGTGATAAACCAATCGATAGATGACAAACAGGATCTGGCAGATGGGGAAAAGCCAGCGTCAGTGATCAAAAGGCAACAGCACAAGGCGATAAACCGATTGGAAGATGGCATTTGTCCGATGACAGATGGAATAAACCATCCGAAAGAAGCAATCCGGCAACTGGCAGCGGTCGTCCGGCAGTTGGCAGAACCGATTTTTCAACCGCCAGTTTCCCTCCGGTCAGCCGCAGACAGAATCAGGCGGGTGACGCTTGGGGAAAATAAAAAGGCACGGAGCAAATCGCCCCGTGCCTTTTTTGGTTTCAAATTTATTACGCCGTGGCCGTGGCCGCTTCGGTTTTCCACGCCGCGATGTTTTCAATGCGCTGGCGGCGTTTGCTGCCGTGCAATTCAAATTCCACTTCGTCACCGACTTTGCGATTGACCAAGGCCATCGCAATCGGCGTGAGGTAGCTGATGATGCCGTGGTCGGGATCGGAATCCCACGCGCCGAGAATCGTGAAGGTCTCGGTCTGATTGGTCGCGGGATCGGCCACCTGCACAATCGTCCCCGGTCCGACGACTTCGGTGCTGGCGTTGGAAAAATCCTGTCCACGCGCGCGGTTGAGCGCGGCTTCGAGGTCTTCTTTCTGGCGCATGAGAATTTTTTGCATCTCTTTCGCCGCCTTGTATTCGTGGTTCTCGCGCAAGTCGCCGTAGCTGCGCGCGATGGCGATTTCCTTGGAGTTCGCCGGAATTTTTTTCTCGACGAGTTCCTGATATTCGGCGCGGCGGCGTTCGAGACTTTCCCACGAGACGAGCAAGCCGGCTTCCTGCTTGGTCTGTTCGCCGCTGACGAGCACTTGCACGGCGGGATGCGCCTTGACGAGGCGCGCGAGGAGCGAACGCTTGTCCATGTCGTCAAACACAGGCGACAGTTTCAGCGCACGGGTCAAATCTTTGACGACTTCGATGTCGGCGGTGGAAGTGAGTTCCACAATCAACGCCTGATCTTCGAGAATAAAATCGCGCAAGCGATTGGAACGCTTTTCCTGGAATTGATCACGTTCCATCGCGGTGAGCATCGCGCGGAAAACTTCCGGGCCGAGGATATCCACAAAATCTTCGTTACGTTCGCGGCCAAACCACAACAGCAGTTCGGTGCTGGCGGTGTGCTGGTTGATGTGTTTGGCGAGCGTTTCCTTGAGCGCTGCGAGCTGGCCATTTTCAACGAGGACGGCGGCGATTTCGCGCGCGAGCTTGGCGGAAACAAAATTCAGCGCGCTGCGAAACACTTCGACCCATTTGTCAGGATTCGCGGTCTTGAACGATTCGAGCGCGCGGCGATGTTTCGCGGAAGGAATCGCCTCGATCAGCGGACCGAAACGAATACCTTCCTGCGACCAGACTTGCGCGACAGAAACTTCACCGGCGACCGGCGTGACGTTCGCCGCGGCGCGCAATTCGTCGCGCGCAAAAATGGCTTCGAGTGCGACTGCAGGTTGCGTGCGCTGATGCGACGCGATGTCGGGGTTCAGCGCGGCGATGACTTCCTGCGCGCACGCGGACTTGTCCTTCAGATCGGAAATGCCCTTGATAATTTCAGAAACGATGAGGATGCGCGCCTTGAGACCTTTCGCTTTACGGAAATCGGCGAGCAAACGATCTTGCAACGACGTTTCCTGCGCCTGATAAACAACCGCTTCGGTTTTCTTGGCGGGCACGATGAAGTGACCGTCTTTCTTCATTTCGCGCTTGGCAGTTTCCCACCATTTTTTCCAATCATCCGTGATGACGTCGGCGAGCACGGATTGAATTTGATCCGTCGTCGCTTTGCCGCCAAAGCTGTTCAGCACAATTTTGATGAGATCAATGTGATGCGCCGCGAGATGGCGGACGGCATCGAGATCGGTCGCCTTGCGCGCGAGAATGTGATCCTTCGGCACGGGTTTGAGCGATTCCGCGGCGAAACCCAAGTCCATCGGATGTCCGGCCTTGCCCGGAAAATCAATCGTGAACCGCGCGAACACCGTGTCCACCGTTTTGATGCGGCCAAAGCCCCAGCTCCGGTGCGTGCAGCAGCCGGCTTCCGCCAATTGCGTGAGCGCCGGAACGTGCTTGCCTTCAATTTTCCCAGTTGCTGCCAGTTTTTCGAATTCGTCTTTCATAATAAATAAAATCGTATTTTTGTCGTCACGGATTCACTATGACTCCATTAAACGTGGTGAACGAACAAAATCCAAGACAAATTGCGGCGCGCGTTCTATCGCAGCGCCTGAACAACGGAGAATTTACCGAAAATCTGCTCGAAACGGCGCTCGCGACCGCGCGCCTTTCGCCAGCCGATCGCGGCTTGTGCCATGAACTCGTCTGCGGCGTCGTGCGCTGGCAGGCCACGCTCGACCGGCTTATCGCGCGCAAGACGACGCCCGGCCGTGAGCCGCGCCCCGCGCTCGTGAATCTGTTGCGCCTCGGCCTCTACCAGATTTTTTGGCTCGACCGCATTCCGCCGCACGCCGCCGTTCACGAAACTGTCGAGCAAGCCAAGCGCTCCGGCTACGTTTCACAATCCGGTTTCATCAACGCCATTTTGCGCGCCTATCTCCGCGAATTTGACGAAGTAAAAAAAATTCTCGCCGACATGAAAATTTCCCAGCCCGCGCTCGGCTGGTCGCATCCCGAATGGCTCGTGGAACGCTGGCGCAAAAATTTTGGTGACGAGAAAACTCGCGCGCTGTTGGAATGGAACAACACGCCGCCAAAAACGTTTGCGCGCGTCAACACATTGAAAACTGACGCCGCCAAACTCATCGAACGCTGGCGCGAGGAAAATGTGGAATACGATTTTGTCACGCGCGACTGGACCGGCGAGAATCTCGCCTTCGAATTGAAGTCGCATCCGCCGCTAAATTCGCTCGGCAGTTTCCGCGCCGGCAGTTTTTATCTGCAAGATCCCAGCACCTTGCTCGCCCCTGCTCTGCTTGGCGCGCAGCCCGGCGAAACCATTTTGGATTTGTGCGCCGCGCCCGGCGGTAAGACCACTTTCATCGCGCAACAGATGAACAACGAAGGCAAAATCGTCGCGCACGACACGTTTGCCGACCGCTTGAAATTGATCCGCGAAAACTGCACGCGCCTCGGCGTCACCTGCGCCACGGCGACGGCAACTTTCAATTTTGAAGCGGCAACCTTCGACCGCATTCTCGTGGACGCGCCGTGCTCCAACACCGGTGTCATGCGCCGCCGCGTGGATTTGCGGTGGCTCATCCAGTCCGCAGAAATCGAACGACTGCGCGCGACGCAACTCACTTTGCTCAATCAGGCTGCAACGGTTTTGAAACCCGGCGGCGTCATCGTTTACAGCACATGCAGCTTGGAACCGGAAGAAAATTCCGAAGTCGTAAAAGAATTTCTCGCGAGCAATCCAAATTTTAAATTGGAAGCCGAACGCCAGCTTTTGCCATTTGCGGACAACGTGGACGGCGCGTATGTTGCGCGGCTGAAAAATTTAACCTGAATTTATTTATGGAACTTGATCTCGAAAAAGAATTCGCCCCGCGCGCTTATCAATTACTCGTGAGCCTCGTCACGCCACGACCGATTGCTTTGGTGACGACGATTAGTGTGGATGGCAAAGTGAATGCAGCGCCGTTCAGCTTCTTCAACGTCATGGGCGCAAACCCGCCCATCTGCGCCTTCGCGCCGAGCGACCGCGAGAACGGCGTGCCGAAGGACACTGCGCTGAATGTTCGCGCCACGCACGAATTCGTCGTGAACCTCGTGGACGAAAAAATTGCCGAGGCGATGAACCAATGCGCCGCATCGCTGCCGTTCGGCGAAAACGAACTCGTCCGCGCTGGCTTGACCGCTGCGCCGTCGTCAGTCGTAAAACCACCGCGCATCGTGGAAGCGCCCGCGAGCTTGGAATGCACCGAGTGGGGCACACTACAAATCGGCGGCAACCGCATGGTCATTGGCTTAATCAAGCGCATTCACCTGCGCGATGAATTATTTGACGCAGAGAAAAAACGGATTGTGACGGAAAAGTTTTTCCCGATTGGCCGCATGGCGTCGCCGCATTGGTATTGCAAAACCAGCGACCGTTTCGAGATGAAACGGCCGGACTGATTATTTCCAGTCGCCCCAGAAATTTTCGAAACTCTGCCGCTCGCGCGCAAGGCGAACTCCTTTTTCGTCATGCCAGCAAATCGCGGCGTGACCGTGCGAAAAATTCGTTTCCCACGGTAAGTGATACGCACCAGCATCGAGCCAAAGCAAATGGTCACCCGCTTTTAAAGAGCGCGGTAGCGGAATGCGCGCCAGCTGGTCGAACGCCATGCACGTCGGGCCGTGAACAGCGGTGAGAACTTCCGCGCCACCGCGCGCGACCAACGGAACGAGCGCGTGTTGTTCCCACACGGACATCAGCGCATTCAGCGTGCGACCGCCGTCGCAGATAAGTTGGCGCACGCCGCGCCGTTCCTTCACGTCGAGAATTTTTACCACCAGCACGCCGCTGCCCGCGCTGACCCAACGACCATTTTCCAACCAAAGCTCGCGCAGTTCAGGAAATAATTTCACCGACTGCCGCAGCATTTTGGCGAACGAACGCAGACCGAATTCGCCGTCATAAACTTTGCTGCCGCGCGTAAGCACATGGCGCACGGGAATACCGCCGCCGATGTCGAGCTGCAACGGACTGAACTTCGCCGCGCGACAAATCTCTGCAACTTCGGCGATGGCGCGCTCGAACGTTGCGACGGAAGAAATATTCGAGCGCAGATGAAAATGGGCGGTCTCCGCCCGCACTTTTGCGCGCTGCAATTTTTTGAGCGCGGTCACCGCCTCAGCCGGCGCAAAACCAAATTGCGTCGGGAACTGCGGATTTTCCGGATCAAATTCCTCGCTCGTCAAAATGCGAATACCGCAGCGCCAGTTGAGTTTTTTGGCGAGCGGCAGCAACGCCGCGAGCTCGGTGGCCGAATCAAAATTGACCGATAATTCGCGCAGTTCAAATTGCGGGAGCCAGTGATGTTTGGCCGGTCCGTTGACCAAAATATTCTCCGGCGCGAAACCTTCGGCGAGCGCGGCGCGTAGTTCAAATTCGCTGACGACCTCGATGCCACGCCCTTGCGCGCGCCACCAGCGTAACAGCGGCGCGACGGGCTGGGTTTTGCACGAGAGCCAATGGCGAAAGGATATTTTTGGTTTGGGATTCCGCGTTTGGGATTGGAAACCAGCAGAAACGAGTTCGGTGTCCAATTCAGAAATCCGTTCCGCGATGGGCAGCGCCGAAAAAATATAAAGCGGCGTAGGTGTAGAAAGCGAAAGCGCCTCGCAAACGAGGCGCTTCCATAATTCAATCGTCTCCGGCGAATGACCAAAATTGAGCGGAGCCGGAGTCTTCATGGTGACGAGTCCGGCGCGGACTTCACATGCCCATGATTTGATAGCCGCCGTCAACGTAGATGACTTGGCCGGTGATCGCCGCTGCGCCATCGCTGGCGAGGAAAACTCCGGACGCGCCGAGTTCTTCGGGCGTGCAGGTGCGCTTGAGCGGCGCGTGCGCTTCGTAATGCTTGATCATTTCGCCGAAGCCGGAAATGCCGCGCGCGGCAAGCGTGTTGACGGGACCGGCGCTGATGCAGTTCACGCGGATTTTTTTCGGACCCAAATCGTAGGCAAGATAGCGCGTGCTGGCTTCGAGCGAAGCTTTGGCGACGCCCATGACGTTGTAGTGCGGCACGACTTTTTCCGCACCATAATAACTCATCGCCACGATACTGCCGCCATCGGGCATCAACGGCGCCGCGCCGCGCGCGAGGGCGACGAGCGAATACGCGCTGATGTCGTGCGCGATGCGATAGGCTTCACGACTGGTGTTGATGAATTCGCCTTCGAGCGCATCTTTCGGCGCAAACGCGACGGAGTGCAGGAGCAAATTTAATTTTCCAAATTTCTCACCAACAGTTTTGAAAACATTCGCGATGTCTTCATCCTTCGTCACGTCGCAGGGCTAAATCAACGTGTCCGCGCCGAATGTGCCGGCGAGTTCTTCGACGTTGTCCTTGAGGCGTTCGCCTTGATACGTGAACGCCAGTTTCGCGCCTTCCTTGGCCCACGCTTGCGCGATAGCCCACGCGATGGAGCGTTTGTTGGCGACGCCGAAGACAATCCCAGTTTTTCCTTCAAGTAGTGGCATAAAATAATTTGTTGAACGGCAGTAAGCTTAATTCTTTTTCACTATGACGCGCAAAGAAAATTCACAGCCTCGACTCGCGCGCGGAAAATATTTATTCTGCGGCGATGGACACCAATGTCATTGCCGACGGCCTCATCCAGTATCTGATGCTGGTCGCGCTGCTGACCTTTCACGAATACGGCCACGCGTGGACCGCGTGGAAATGCGGCGACGACACCGCGCGGCTGCAAGGCCGTGTCTCGCTCAATCCCGTCGTGCACATGGATCCGATTGGCACGGTGGCGCTGCCATTGCTGATGATTTTTATGCCGGGCGCGGGAAGATTTCTTATCGGCTGGGCCAAACCGGTGCCGGTCAACCCTTACAATCTCAACCATCCGAAACGCGATGACATTCTCGTGACGATGGCCGGCCCGGCGATGAATTTACTGCTCGCCGTCGGTCTCGTGGCGTTGGCGCGCGTCGGCTTAATGCTCCATTCCGGCCAGATGATTGATTTCTGCATTCAAGCTGCGGGGTTGAGCCTCGTGCTTTGCTTCTTCAACCTGATTCCCGTTCCGCCGCTCGACGGCTCACACGTCATGCGCGTCGCGACCGGCATGAGCGATGAAACCTACGCCAACTTCGCGCGCTTCGGTTTCATCATCATCATCGTTCTGCTGCAAATTCCGCCGGTGCGGATGGCGCTTGGCTTTGTGACTTACGGCACGCTGGATTTGCTAACGCGAATTTTCGGTGTGGGCTGATTAAAAAATTTCGCCCGCAAAATTCTGCTGCCGCAGTGCCTCAAACAAAACCAACGCCACGCAGTTGGATAAATTCAGGGAACGCGATTCCGCATTGAACATCGGGATGCGCAACCAAGTCTCGCGATGCTGCTCCAAAAGTTGTTTTGGCACGCCCGCCGTTTCACGACCGAAGATCAGATAATCATCCGGCGAAAATTTTGCCTCGCTGTAACGTTTCGGTCCGCCGCATTCCACGAACCACAGCTTGGAAGTCGCCGGAACTTTTTCCACGAACGCATTCCAGTTCTTCCAGCGCTGCCACGTCACCTGTTGCCAATAATCCATGCCCGCGCGCTTAAGTTGCGCGTCGTCGAGCTTGAAACCAAACGGCTCGATGAGATGCAGCACGGATTTCGTGGCTGCGCACAAACGCGCCACGTTGCCCGTGTTCGGCGGAATCTCCGGTTCAAGCAAAACGATGTTCATTTTTATTTTTGCCACAGAGACACAGAGCGCACAGAGAATTCATTCCTCGATTTTACCTCTGTGAACTCTGTGACTCTGTGGCCCATAAAATACTTTCCACAACACCAAGCCGTGCGCGGGCGCGCTCATGCCCGCCACGCGGCGGTCGGCTTTTGCGAGCATTATTTCAACTTCAGCCGGTGAAAATTTACCCATGCCGACCTGAATCAAAGTGCCCACGATGCCGCGACACATCTTGTAAAGAAAACCGTCGCCCTCGATGATGAAAGTGAGTTGCGCGCCAGATTTTTTGATTTCGCAACGCGTCAGATTCCGCACCGTCGTCGTGCGTTTGTAACCGGGATTCGCCGCAAAAGATTGAAAGTCGCGTTCGCCGACAAATAATTTCGCCGCCGCACGCATCGCTTTCAAATCCAGTTTGCGCGGAACGTGCCAAGCCGTGTGGCGCAGCAGCGGATTCATCCCAACTGAACTCCAGACGAAGTAACGATACTGCTTGCCCGTCGCGTCGAAACGCGCGTGAAACTTCGCCGGTTTGCGCACCGCTGATTGGATGCGGATGTCGTGCGGCAACAGCGAATTGATGGCGATGGGCAAGCGCGCCGCCGGAATCCGCCGCACCTCGACCGCCGGCACTTCAAAATGCACAACCATGCCAAGCGCGTGAACGCCGGTGTCCGTGCGACTGGAACTGTGCAAGCGCGGCGCGCTCGGAAACAATTTCGCCAGCGCCTCCTCCACGCGTTGCTGCACGCCCAGACCGATGCGCTGCCACTGCCAGCCTTGATACGCCGTGCCGTCGTAAGCGATGACGAGTTTGAATTTAATTAACGCAGACATTTTTTAGCCACAGATTTTCTCAGATGAAACACAGATGGGAAGAAGCTTTGACACAGATTGCACAGATTTTCACTGAGTGAATCCGTGTTAATCCGTGCAATCCGTGTCTAAATAAAAATCTGTGTTTCATCTGTGTGCATCTGTGGCTCAAATTCCGTCCAGATAGCTCTGCAACAAAATTGCCGCCGCCATTTTGTCCACTTTCTCTTTGCGCTGGTCGCGCCGCACGCCGCCTTGGATCAAAATTTTGTTCGCCTGCGAACTCGTCAGCCGTTCGTCCCATAATTTTATCGGCACGGTGATGGCGGTTTTCAGAACGCCGACGAAGGTTTCCACTTTTTGCGCCGCCGGGCCGTAACTACCATCCATGTTGCGCGGATTGCCGATGAGAATCAGATCCACTTCCTTCTCAATGAGAATTTTTTTGAGGCGCTCCAGAAATGCGGCGAACGGTTCCGCGAGAATAAATTCCAGCGGCTGCGCAATGGTTTTGGTTTCGTCGCTCACGGCGACGCCGATGCGCTTGGTTCCGTGATCGAGGGCGAGGATTCGCATGGCGGATAATGTGGCAAAGTTCGGACACGAATCACACTAATTTTCACGGATTGAATTCGTGACAATTCGTGTGATTCGTGTCTAAATTTTTTCCGCGATGATTCAATATCTCGATTTGCTCCGCCACGTGCTCGAACACGGCAAGTTCAAAGCCGACCGCACCGGCACCGGCACCTATTCCCTATTCGGCGCGCAAATCCGCTGCCCGCTGCGCGATTCTTTTCCGCTGCTCACCACAAAAAAAGTTCACACCAAATCCATTTTCTACGAGCTGCTCTGGTTTTTGCGCGGCGACACGAACATCAAATGGCTCAATGATAACGGCGTGACTATCTGGGACGAATGGGCGGACAAGGACGGCAATCTCGGCCGCGTCTATGGCGCGCAATGGACGGACTGGCGCACCGCCGACGGTCGTTCGCTCAACCAGATTGACGACGTCATCGCGCAGATCAAAAAAAATCCCGACAGCCGCCGGCTCATCGTCAGCGCGTGGAATCCGGGCGAAATCCAGGGCATGGCGTTGCCGCCATGTCACTCGCTGTTTCAATTTTATGTGAGCGAAGGCGAGTTGAGTTGCCAGCTTGACCAGCGCAGCGCGGATATTTTTCTCGGCGTGCCGTTCAACATCGCCAGTTACGCGCTGCTCACGTTGATGGTCGCGCAGGTGTGTGATCTGAAGCCGGGCGATTTCATCCACACCTTCGGCGATTTGCATCTTTACGCGAACCACGTTGAGCAGGCGAAGTTGCAGCTTTCCCGCGAGCCGCGTCCGCTGCCGCAGGTGAAATTGAATCCGGCGGTGAAAAATATTCACGACTTTAAATACGAGGACATTGAAATCGTAGGCTACGATCCGCATCCGGCCATCAAAGCGCCGGTGGCGGTTTAGAAAATTATGGGACGTCGGCGAAAATCAGACGACGCGGTTATCGCTGAAGGCATCGCCGGAATTGTTGTGCTCGGCGTTCTTGGTTGGATGTTTTCACCAGAATTTCGTGCATGTGTGATTTTAGTTGCCTGCATTTTATTTGGTTGTCTTGTGATTTGGATTGGCTACCGCATTTTCAAAAGCAAATCTTCCAAGCCATTTTCAGAGCCGCCGCAATTCCCAATCATTCAAAACAATCCAAATACAAACACGCCGCTGACAATCAGCGAAGAGTGGCAATACCATCAGCCAATTCTAGAACTTACAATCACCGAAAAATTACGGAAAATTGACTGGTTTCAATTTGAAAAGTTAGTTGAGTTGATTTACCAGCACCGTGGTTATTCTGTGCAGCGATTGGGCGGCGCGAATCCTGATGGTGGCGTTGATTTGATAATTGAATCGGCAACAGAAAAATTTATCGTCCAATGCAAGCATTGGAGAAAATGGTCGGTGGGTGTGCGCCACATCCGTGAATTTTTGGGAGCGATGGCAGACAGCGGAATTCCGAACGGAATCTTTATCACGCTGACTGGTTATTCCGGCGACGCCAAACAACTTGCCGACAAACATGGCATTCAAATTCTGAACGAATCAGATGTAATCAATATGTTGGAAGATTCCGGGCTTGCCGATTCTCAAGAAGTTACAGAGTTGTTTTCCGATTCAAAAAAGTATTGTCCGAAATGTGAAAAAGAAATGGTTTTACGAACAGCTCGTTTGACTGGAAATCAATTTTGGGGATGCTCTAATTATCCGCGTTGTAAATTTATTTTAAATCTCGAATGAAACATTTCAAAGCCATTGCCGCGATGTCGCTGAACCGCGTGATTGGCGCGGGCAACGCGATTCCGTGGCATTTGCCGGAGGATTTTAAGTGGTTCAAGCGGATGACCTCCGGCCACGTCGTCATCATGGGGCGTAAGACCTTCGAGAGCCTCGGCGGCAAGCCGCTGGCCAACCGCATCAATATCGTCCTAAGCAGGCATCCGGGCCGGTTGCAGACGAGTTTGCCGGAAGTTTTCGGCAAGGCGTGGGTCGGGCGCGGCAAAACGAACCTGCCGGACAAGCCCACGCAGTTTGAGCTGCCGAAAGTCGGCGGCGCGGCAACGGTGGATCTGCGTATCATCAAAAATTTCCTGAAGCTCGACCCGGCGAGTTCGCCGCTGGAATTTTTCATCTGCGGTGGCGCGCAAATCTACAAAAAGGCGCTGCCGTTCTGCTCCGATCTTTATCTGACCGTGGTAAAACGCGAGGTAGAGGGCGACGCATTTTTCCCGGCGTTCGAGGACAAGTTTGATCTGGTGGAAACGATTCGCGACGAGCCGGAATTCAAGATTCTACATTACCGGCACAAGGCGCTGTCTGAACCGGCAGCATAATTTTTGAAATAAAAAAAACCGGCGGACTGTTGCCAGTCCGCCGGTTTGAATTTCGTTTAAGGAATTATTCCTTGTCGCTGGTGTCGAGCGCGTCGAAGGCGTGTTGCAGGGCAACCAAGTCTTCGCCGGGCTTGAGCGAGTCGAGAATCTTCTGCTCTTCCTTGATCTGCTCGTCGGTGTAGCTGGCGGCCTTGATGGACAGACCGATGCGGCGTTCGTTCTTGTCGATTTTCACGACGCGCGCGCTGACTTCCTGACCGGGCTTGGGCACGTTCTTGATCTTGTCCACACGTTCTTCGCTGATCTGCGAGATGTGGACGAGACCGTCGATTTCGTGTTGCAGGCCGACGAACGCACCGAAGCTCGCGAGCTTGGTGACTTTGCCGGTGACGAGATCGCCGACTTTGTAGAGCGTTTCGATGTTCGCCCATGGATCAACTTCGAGCTGCTTCATACCGAGCGCGATGCGCTGGTTCGGACGATCGACTTCGATCACGGTGGCTTCGTCGACGTCGCCCTTCTTCATCATTTCCGAAGGATGATTGATCTTGCGGGTCCAGGACATATCCGAGACGTGCACCATGCCGTCGATACCTTCTTCGAGTTCGACGAACGCGCCGTAGCTCGTGAGGTTGCGCACCTGACCTTTGACCTTGGTGCCAACGGTGTATTTCGCCGCCGCGCCATCCCACGGATTGGATTCGAGCCGGCGAACGCCGAGGGAAATTTTCTGTTCCTCGCGGTTGATGCCGAGCACGATGGCTTCAACTTCTTGATCCTGTTTGAGGACATCGCTCGGTTTGGCGACGCGCTTGGTCCAAGAAAGTTCGGTGACGTGAATGAGACCTTCCACGCCGGGTTCGAGTTGCACAAACGCGCCATACGGCACGAGGCTGACAACCTTGCCTTTGACCTTGGTGCCGATCGGAAACTTCGTTTCGATCTGGTCCCACGGATTGGCGAGCTTCTGCTTGAGGCCGAGGCTGACGCGTTCTTTTTCCTTGTTCACGTCGAGCACAACCACGTCGAGTTCCTGACCGACCTTGAGAATTTCCGACGGATGGCCGAGGCGACCCCAGCTCATGTCCGTGATGTGGAGCAAACCGTCGAGGCCGTTCAAATCAATGAACGCGCCGAAGTCGGTGATGTTTTTGACAATACCCTTACGGATGTCGCCCGGAACCATTTCCGCGAGCAGCTTGCCGCGCTTGTCGTTGCGCTCGGCTTCGATGAGTTCGCGGCGGGAGAGAACGATGTTCTGACGTTCCTGATTGATTTTGACGACCTTGAATTCGTAGGTGTTGCCGACGAACGTCTGCAAATTTTTTGGCGTGATGACGTCCAACTGTGACGACGGCAAAAACGCTTCGACGCCGACGTTGACGATGAGACCGCCTTTGACGACCGCGGTGACTTTGCCCATGACGCGGCCACCTTCGTTGCAAATCGTGAGGATGCGATCCCAGTTTTTCTTGATCTCCGCTTTTTGGTGCGAGAGAACGACCGTGCCTTCTTTGTTTTCGAGCTTCTCGATCAGCACATCGATTTCCTGACCGACGACGACGGAGGCCGGTTCCAAAAATTCGTTGAGCGGGATGATGCCTTCGCTTTTGTAGCCGATGTCCACGAGGACTTCTTTGGCGCGGACTTCGATGACGGTGCCTTTGACGATTTCGTTTTGGGCGACGACTTGCTTGCTGCTCTGTTTCAGAGCCTGTTCCATGGTGAGCATAACTTTACTATGACTGAACTGCGGGAGGCTTTTCATTCCGCGAACGGCGGAACTGGAAGACTCCATTGCCTAACTAACAAACGCTGCGGGGGCAACGGAGGTTAAGGGTTAGGTTATTGGTTAACTATTTTTTCTCAGCCTTAATGAACCATCCGCACACGCGGCGTTCAGGCAGGATGGAGAATACGGAAAACGCGAATAATGACAAATAAAAAATGCCCCCGCCGTTGAACAGCGAGGGCATTGCGAGATTTCAGATTATTATTTAGCCGCTGCTTGTGCGCGCAAAAGGCCAACCTCAACTGTGTCGTAAAGACTCTTCCAACACAGCAGACTCTTGCCGACAGCATTGGGTTTTCTGCCGTATTCTTCGGCGTATGCGAGAAGAGTTTTCACCAACTCATTGCTTATGCCATTAAATACTTGCATCGGGTCAGCCACTTTCCATTTGGCTACTTCACCTGAATAATCAACAAGCGGGCGCATTGCTGCAACGATGGGATACAAATACCCAGTCGGCCAACCTGACTGCACTGTTTTTCCTGTTACAGGCAACTCGCGCGGTCCTGACAATTCTTTCATCGCGCGCCCGCGTGATTTTCCTTCACGAGTTCCATTTCCATTCTCTCCTTCGGCTTTAAGTGCCTGAAGACCGCCAATCCTTCGGCGAGCTTCATCCACTTCAATATGAATTTCTTCGCATAGACGAAGGAAATCTGGTGCAAGGTGAACAATTTTACCAAAGCCATTTTTCCACGCATCAGTGACGTCTTTTTTCTGCCACTCGTCGGCGTAAATTTCTACGCACCCAGCACGAGACGTATAGGCTTTCATTGGATGAGATGTTCCTTCTGCATACGAAGGATGAAACAAGGTGCAGACGGCTAAAACTTCTTCAACCGAAATCGGTTTGACTTCATTTTGGCGGAAAGCAACAAGCTCTACGATGCCTTCTTTTTTAAGTTGAGTCTGCAACTCCTTAAACACGCCTTCGAGTGAATAGATGGCGGAATCTCTCACCGCTGCCACGGAATTTCGCGCCGATATGATGTCCGATGAAATCTCATCGTAACCAGCCAACACCTCGATATTCACGAAAGCATTCGGCGAATCAACTCCGGCCTCTTGTCGCTTACCAAGCACTTGTTCAATCGCACGAAAAGTATGCCCACCATCAATGATGCCGTGCTTTTTGGGATCACGGAGAAGGATGGTAAATGTCTTTGTGTGCGAGTCATATCGAAAGCCATTCGATAAGACAGTTATCCCACGATTGAGCGGGTGCATGGTATCAGGACGCTCATCAAGCGTTCTCATTATCCCTTTTGCAATCACCGAACCCATTTTTTGGTCGCGGACGTTTGCCGCCAACCAATCTCCAAGTCCGCAGCCTAAAACTGTGTTGACTGGAACACAGATAATAGCTCTGGATTTTGATTTTGGTTCAATGGGATCAACCAAGACACGAACTTGGTCGGGATGAACGGGGAGTTGAACGGAGGTGTCGCTGCTAACTACGCTAGTTTGTGGACTAGTCATTTTTTCCTTTCGCGGTTTCGCTACGATTAGAAGTTTTTTTGGGCAAGCAACAATTAGCTCACTCCAACACAAACCGCTTTATCTAATCGAGGGTTGCGCGCTTTTGCCAACAAGCATTTTCGCTGCAACTGAAATTAGTTATAACGGAAACTATTTTGAAAAGCAAGATTTTTCAATTCGTCCCCTGCGGCATCACCGGCTTGGTCAGCGGCGGCAGTTGGTTCGGCGGTTTGACAATCGGCAGTTCCGTCGGCTTGGGCCGGCGCGTGCCACCCAGCACCACCACGTCGCCGTTCTCATTCACCGTCAGGCGCGGACGCGAATAAAAATTGTCGTAATAATCCGTCACCGCTACCGTGCCATCCGGATTCACAATCGCGTAATTGAACGACTGCGCGCCGGCCTGCCACAGCACGTTCAAGCGGCTCTGCCGGTCCACCTGCGCCTCCGTGTGGCTGAACGAAACCATCGGTCCCAGCGGCGTCACTTTGTAAACCGTTTCTTCCGACGCGTCGCTCACCTGCACATACAAACGTAATTGCGCCTTCAAATAATTCGCCTGTTCCAAAGTGTATTTGCGCACTTCCGGCACAGCGTTCGTTCCGTCTTTCACGCCAAAATCCTGCGCCCACAATTGCGCGCCCGCAATCACATCAAAATGTTTCGGCTGGCTCGCAAGTTGCGCGCTCCGATCCTTGATGTGCAACGTCGCGATTACATGATAACGACCCGGCTTGGTCATAGCAAAATACGGTTGAAGATCCACGCGCTTGATGGCGAGCTGCGAGGTTTCGAGATCAAATGCGCCCTGCACCGGCACCTCGGCATTTTTGATGACCACAAAACCGTCGTCCGCTTCGACATTGAACGTCAGCCAGTCCGCGTCCGCGCCCAAATGTAATTGTTGGCCGGAGCGATTGGTGATTTTGACCGCGAGCGGAATGGCTTCGCTCGGCAGGAAATAATCCTGATCCAAAGACAAATCGATATCCACCTGCGCCGACGCGCGGAACAAAGCCATGACCGCAAACGTGAACACCAGTAAAGTTTTCATGTGATGGTGGACAAGTTAAACCGCCCCACGTTCGAGGCAACCTTAAATTCCCTCTTGTCATCTGGGAATTTCCTGATAGGTTTGCCGTCCTTTTTTATGAAAACGGACATTCATCCGAAATATGTGGACGCCGAGATTCGTTGCGCCTGTGGCAACGTCATCAAGACGCGTTCCACCAAGCAGACCATCATCATCGGTATTTGCAACTCCTGCCATCCGTTCTACACGGGCACGCAGAAATTCGTAGATACCGCCGGCCGCGTGGATAAATTCCAGCAACGCGCCGCGAAAACCCTCGCCGCTCAAGCCGAGCACGCGACGAAGAAAAAGAAAAAAGCCTAGTTTTACGACCAACGCCGCCCGCAACACCGGAAATTTCCGGCATTGCGGGCGGCTTGTTTTTTGCAACCACGGATTAACACAGATAAACACGGATTAATCCCGTAAAACTCGACCGCCTTTTCCGTATCTGTGTCCATCCGTGTTTATCCGTGGTTAAAATAAAAATGGATTTACGCCCGCACATCGAAAAATTCCGCAAGCGCTTTGCCGAGCTCGAATCCTTGTTGAGCGATTCCAAGGTTTTCGACAATCCGCAAGCTGCGCAGGAATTGTCGCGCGAATACGCCCGGCTCAAAGACCTCGTCGCGGCGGGCGCAGCGTATCTGAAAACCGTCGCCGACTTGGAAGAAAATCGTGCGCTGCTTAAAACGGAGCTGCCTGATTCTGAACTCGCGCAAATGGCGAAGGGAGAAATCGCCCGCCTCGAAACCGACGAGAAAAAATTGGTGCAACAAATCCAATTCGGCCTCGTGCCGCCGGATGCAACCGATTCGCGCAACACGATTGTAGAAATTCGCGCCGGCGCGGGCGGTTCGGAATCCGCTTTGTTTGCAGCCGATTTGTATCGGATGTATTGCCGTTACGCCGAAGCGCGCGGCTGGAAAACGCAGACGCTTGATTCCAGCGTGTCCGATTTGGGCGGCTTCAAGGAAATCATTTTTCAGATCAACGGCGCGGACGTTTTCAAGCGGATGAAATACGAGAGCGGCGTTCACCGTGTCCAGCGCGTGCCCGCGACCGAAGCGCAAGGCCGCATTCACACCAGCACCTGCACGGTCGCCGTATTGCCCGAGGCGCAGGAGGTGGATATCGAAATCAAACCTGACGAAATCGAAATCAACTGCTGCCGCGCGTCCGGCAAAGGTGGTCAGGGCGTGAACACGACCGATTCCGCCGTGCAAATCATTCACAAGCCGACCGGCCTGATTGTGCGCTGCGCCGACGAACGCTCGCAGCAAAAGAACCGCATCACGGCCATGACGGTTTTGCGCTCGCGTTTGCTCGAAGCGAAAATCGCCGAGGAGAATGCGAAATACGCCGCGCATCGCAAAGACCAGATCGGCACGGGCGACCGCAGCGAAAAAATCCGCACCTACAATTTTCCGCAGAACCGCGTTACGGATCATCGCATCGAGGTGACGCTTTATAATTTGTCCGTGTTCATTGAAGGTTATCTGGATGAATTGATTGACCCGCTGATGACGCACGACATGGAAACAAAACTAGCCGCCTTACAAACATGAGTTTACCCGCCCACATCAAAGGATTGGTTTTTGACTGCGACGGCACTTTGGCCGACACGATGCCGCTGCACTGGCACGCTTGGCAGTTGATCACGCAGCGCCACAATTTGCATTTTCCCGAAGACCGTTTTTATTCGCTCGGCGGCGTGCCATCGCGCGACATTTTGAAAATGTTGTCGGAGGAACAAGGCCGTCCGCTCGACCACATCGCCGTGGCACACGAAAAGGAAAATGCCTATTTGCCGCTCATGGCGCGGGTCGAACCGATTCACGCGGTCGTGGAAATCGCGAAGGCTAATTTCGGAAAAATCCCGATGGCGGTCGCGTCCGGCGGCACACAGCCAATCATCATTGACGTGCTGGAACACTTGAAAATACGGCATCTTTTCAACGCCGTCGTGACAAGTGAGATGGTGAAAAATCAAAAGCCGGCACCCGATATTTTTCTGGAAGCCGCACGGCGCATCGGTGTGGAGCCACAATTTTGCCGCGCTTACGAGGACACGGATTTGGGGTTGCAGGCGATTCGTTCGGCCGGGATGGACGCGGTGGATGTGCGCCACTTGCGCGCGTAAATCAGTTCACCAAAATTGCCACGCGCCACGCGTGACGACCCAGACGCCGAGCAGAAAGTTCGTGATGGCGTGCGCGGTCATCGCGTCGCCCAAACGGTTTTTGCGGAGCAAGAGCCATTGATACGCCGCACCGCACAAAATGCCAGCCAGCCATTCGTTGTGGGAAATACCGAAGACTAACGCGGTGACAAAAAATGGGAGTGGCAGAAATTTATTTAACGGCACCGCTAAAAAATTCTGGCTGGCGATGTAGCGATATAAAAACGAGCGGTAAAAAACTTCTTCCAGTGGCGGGACTATAAACGTTGAACCCAAAATACGCGTGGCGATGAACAGCCACGCGAGCGCGGAGCCGCTGCCGAATTGTTCGTGAGGGTTCCACGAAATGGCCGGTTTGTTTTCCACACATAAAAACCCAAGACCGATTTTTTTGAATAGCGGATTAAGGTAATTTTGAAACAACTCGTTCTGATGTGGATAAAAATTATCCAAACCAACCCACAGTCCGAAAACGCCGACGCCGACGAGCACCGCTTCCCAGGAAAATGCCCAGCGCATTTCCGTGACGAACGAACGCATCTCCCAAATCAGCCAAGCTCCGACGAGGGTTTTGGCGAAGTAAAACCAGTAAGTTGATGCGGCACCGAATTTCCCCTGCGCGCCGGTGAGTAGCACGAAAATAAAAAAGGGCGCAACGCGAACGGCGATGGGTGAGCTACGGATTTTTTCCACGAACCGCATGGTTCAGTTGCCCATGCCGAGTTTGATGGCCTTACCGTCGGCGTCCTTGAGCGTGACGGTGAACTTGGTGATTTCAGTCACCCGGTATTGTTGGTAACGGTCGCCAACATAGACGGTTTTGCCATCCACGATGGCGCTGGGCGACGTAGGTGAATAGAAAATTCCCTGCAATCTCGGTGAGTCCGGCGGATTTAGGACTGCGGGCGGCGGCGGCGTTGGAACCACTGGTAAGGTCACTTCATCAGCCTGTTCCTTGGCGACTTCCGGAGCAGGCGGAGCAGTGACAATGGCATGAACAGAGTGGTGCGCAACCGCCCAGCCAATTATAAAAATGACCGCGAAGATTAGAAAAATCGTGATGGCTGGAGCCAGCCACTTACTCACTTCTTTGGGCTGCTCGACTGGGGGCAAGGGCGGCATGGAGCCTTGCGGGCGCGGCGTATGATTATGCCGGGCACGGGTCAAAGCATCGTTGATAAGGCTCATGCGTGAATATGTCCTTCCAGTTCGCGAATGGCGCGTCCGACCATCCAGTAATTTATGCGATTGCTGCGCGCAACGTAACCGGCCAACAGCGCATTGTCGCACAGGGCGTTCACCAAGCGCGGAATTCCTTTGCTATAATTAAATACCCGCCACACCGCCGGCGTCGTAAAATTTGGTAATCCGCGCGCACCCGCCAATGCGAGTCGGTGATGAATGTATTGCCCCACCTCGGCGCATGTCAATGCGTTCAAGTGATACCGCACCGTGATGCGCTGACGCAATTGCTTCAAGCGCGGGCTGTTCAGGCGGTCGCGCAATTCCGGCTGGCCCATCAAAACAATTTGCAACAACTTCCGATCATCCGTTTCAATGTTGGAAATCAACCTCACCTGTTCCAGCAAATCCTCCGTCAAATTCTGCGCTTCGTCCACGATTAAAACCGTCTCTTTACCCGCCAACGTCTGGCGCAACAGAAAATCGCTAATGGTGGCAACGGTTTCCATGCGATCCTTGCCTTTGACATCCAAGCCGTATTCCGTAGCGATAGCCCGCATCAATTCATCGCCGCTCAAAACTGGATTCAAAATCAGTGCCGTTGAATAACGCGCATCGAGACTTTCTAGCAGCGCGCGACACAACGTCGTCTTGCCCGCGCCCACCTCGCCGGTGAGTTGCACGAAGCCTCTGCGTTCACGAATCCCGTAGAGCAGATGGTTGAACGCCTCGCGATGTTTGTTGCTGTGGAAAAGAAAGCGCGGGTTCGGCGTGATGTCGAACGGCGACAGCTTTAATCCATAAAACTCCAAATACACGCGTGCTTTCTAGCAAAAACCCGCGCCACGCGCAAAGCAAAGGTTTTAAAGCAAATAAGAAAAACTCACGCAATCCGGCGCACCGCTTTAACCAAAGCCGCCGCTTCCGCCGGCGTGCCGATAGTGATGCGCAAATATCCACTCACTTCCGGCGCGCTGAACCAGCGCACGAGAATTTTTTGTTCCCGCAATTTCTGCAGCCACTCCTTCGCCGGAAATGACGGCGGTTTCGCGAGAATAAAATTCGTCTGGCTTGGCAAAACCTGAAAATCAAGTTTGGTCAGCTCGCGCGTAAGCCATTCGCGTGTTGCGATGATTTTTTTGAAATTGTTGCGGTAAAATTTCAAGTCATCCAGCGTCGCTTCGGCGGCGATTTGACCGAGGCCGTTGACATTGTAGCTGTCGCGCATTTTGTCGAGCGCCGCGACGAGTTCCGCATTCCCGACAAAATAACCGACGCGCTGAAAGCACAGTGAATACGCCTTGGAAAAAGTTCTAGCCGCCAGAACGTGAGGGAACTTCAACGCGAGTTTAAGCGCGTTTTCATTGGCGAAGTCAACGTAAGCCTCATCCAGAACGACCACGCCGCCTTGCGCGCGACACAGTTTTTCCAGCTCGGCAGTTTGGTAGCCGCGTCCGCTGGGCGCATTCGGCGTCGTCACCAAAGTCAGTGCCGCATTGAAGTTCCATTTTCCGCCGCGCTTCAATTCCACGACGCTCGGAATGGAAAAATCTGATTTGAGCGACACGGCATTTTTCGCCGCGTCATGAGTGTCCGCCAGCACGGGATAAAGCGAGTAGCTCGGCGTAAAATATTGAACTGTAGCTGGAGCTTTATTTTTTGCTCCTTGCTTCGGTTCGACAAAAGTCCGCACCGCTAGCGCCAAAACTTCATCCGAGCCGTTGCCGATGATGATATTTTCCGGCTTGCAACCATGGAGCTTCGCCAACTTGGCGCGCAATTTTTCCGCCGTCGGATTGGGATACAATCGCAACCGTCCGTCCACCGCCGCCTTGACCGCTGTCAGAACTTTCGGCGAGGGCGGATACGGATTCTCGTTCGTATTGAGCTTGATCAGCCCTTTAATTTTCGGCTGTTCGCCCGGCACATACGCGTGCAAATCGTGGACGAGCGGACGGATCAATGGATTTTTTTTGGCCATGCGCGAGAATTATGCCAGCACTTGGCAGTTGCCGGAAATAATTTTATACAGCGAACACTTTTTGCACCGACACAAAAATGTTTCACGCTGGGAGCGGATTATCGTTGACACTTTTTTTTTGCCTGAAAAAATCACCACAAGTTTCAGGGATATTTTGACAACACTGTTCAAATACTTAAACCACCGCCGTTTCTCCGGCGGAAACTTCCGCGTCCGTTTCTTCCTAACATGAAAAACTATATTCTCGACACCAACGTTCTGCTCCACGACCCGAATTCACTCGTAAATTTTAAGGAAAATACCGTGCTCGTGCCGATTGAAGTCATCGAGGAAATCGACCGCTTCAAGCGCGAGTCCACCGAACTCGGTCGCAACGCGCGCACGGTCTCGCGAATGCTCGACGGCTTCCGCGGCGAAGGCAGTTTGAGCGCGGGCGTGGATTTACCAAACGGTGGCAAACTGAAAATTGCTTTTGAAAAAAATGGACGTGGTGAAACGGTTTTCACCAAGGATTCCGTGGACAATCGCATTCTCGCACTTGCGGCGAGCATTCAGAAATCGCACGCCAAAGAAGTGACGATTCTCGTCTCCAAGGACATCAATCTGCGCATCAAGGCCGATGCGATTGGTGTGATGGCGGAAGATTATGAGACGGATCGTGTGTTCATCACCGATCTTTATACCGGCATGGTGGACATGTCGGTCACGGCAGAAAAAATCACCACCTTCCGCGCCAAGGGCGAACTCGCACTGGACGGCAACAAAAAATACTTTCCGAACGAATACTGCACGCTGATTGACGAAGCGAATCCGAAAAAGGCTGCGCTCGCCAAAGTGGATGCGACAGGCACCAAGTTGGTTCCGATTCTCGATGTTCGCGAAGGTGTGTGGGGCATTAAACCGCGCAATCGCGAGCAACATTACGCCCTCGACGCACTGCTTGATGACCGAGTGAAACTGGTCACACTGATGGGCAAAGCGGGCACAGGTAAAACTCTGGTGGCAATGGCTGCCGGCTTGAAACGCGTAGTGAGCGATCGAGAATTTCGCCGCCTTGTCGTCGCACGCCCAACCATTTCGATGGGCAAGGAACTTGGATTTTTGCCTGGTTCACTTGAAGAAAAACTCGCTCCGTGGATGCAGCCGATTCATGACGCCTTGGAAATGTTGAGCGACTTGAATATGGGTCACGAACATCGGCGCGCGGCGGATTTGATGCGCAGCGGCAGCATCGTGGTCGAGGCGTTGAGCTACATTCGCGGCCGCAGCATCGCAAACCAATTCATGATTATTGACGAAGCGCAAAACCTGACGCCGCTCGAAGCGAAGACCATCGTCACACGCGTCGGCAGCGGCACGAAAATTATTTTCACCGGCGACCCGTATCAAATTGATAATCCTTATGTGGACTCATCTTCAAACGGATTCAATTACATCATCAGCCGATTCCGCGATCAGGCGATTGCCGCGCACATCGAATTACAGAAGGGCGAGCGCTCGGAATTGGCCGAACTAGCAGCGAATATTCTTTAAGCTCCCAATCAAGCCGTTCTGCCCAACTTCAAGCGGCAGAACGGCTTTCCTGTCAACCGCATAAAGATGTGATTCTACAGGGGTAATATGCGTTGTTTTGTCGCTTGACATTTTTAACAAACCGAAGGAAGTTCAAGGCGAAACGGAATTATTGGAATTATGATTTCAAACGAACGCCCATCGCCTTACGGTCGCCGGCCCTACCAAAGTCAGGGTTACGGTGCACCCAAATACAACAGCCAGCCGCGTCCGCCGGTAAATGAAGACACGCTCAAGACGGCTGAGGTGCAAATCGAACGAAAATTTTTCGTAATGACTCTGAAGGAAAATCCGCGCGGACGTTTTCTCCGCATCACTGAAGACGTGGGCGGCCGCCGCGACACTATCATCATCCCCTCCACCGGGCTGGCCGATTTCAAAAAGCTCGTGGACGAAATGGTAAAAGCTTCGGAAGAAATTCCCCTGAAAAATCCGCCGCCAGAACCGGAAGCGTAAATCAAAGGTTTCTTAAAACTCCGGTGAAATTATTTTTTCGCCGGAGTTTTTTTCTTTTTCGGCGCAGCCGGTTTGCGGGTTTTCACCGGCTTGGCGTCGCCCCACAGACCTTCAAGATCGTAACGCGTCCGCGCTTCGGTGTGCATGACGTGGACAATCACGTCGAAATAATCCATCACCACCCACATGCCCCCAGTCGAACCTTCCGCGCGCGCCGGACGCAGGTCATATTCGTCACGCAGCTTGCTGGTAATTTCCTCGACGATGGCGCGCAAATGCGGCTGGCTAGTGCCCGTGGCGATGACGAAAAAGTCCGTCACGGACGAAAGTTTCCGGACGTCGAGCACGGCGATATTTTCCGCCTTTTTATTTTCCGCGAAATCGCGGCACAGTTGCGCCAATTTTTTAGAATCCATAGTTACGCGGAGTATTTAACCATAAATCAACAAAGATAGACACGGATAAATTTCTAAACGTAAAGCCGTCCATTACGAATCGCCTCGGCCACGGCGGCGGGAACTAGATTTTCGATTGGCAAACCGGTCTTCACACGCGCGCGGATTTCCGAAGACGAAACGGCGAAGGGAAAACCTCTCAACGTCCGCCCGTGAAATGGTGGCGGAAAAACTACGGCCGCGCCGCCCGGGCGCGGCACGGCGACAAATTCCGCAAGTTTGGCGAGTTCCGTCGGCTCGCGCCATTCGTTGAGCTTCGCCGCGTTGTCAGCACCGATGAGATAAAATAATTTTGCAGCGGGAAATTTTGCAGCGTAAATGCGCAAGGTATCAATCGTGTAGGAAATGCCGCCGCGTTTGATTTCCTGTTCGTCTACTTCGTAGTTTGTTTTACCTGCAAGCGCGAGCCGGAGCAGTTGTAAACGTGCACTTGCGGGAACCATTTCATTTTCAGTTTTGAAGGGAGATTGCGCGGCGGGAATGAAAAATAATTTATCCAAGCCGAGTTCCTCAATCGCTGCCTGCGCGACGAGCAAGTGTCCGAGGTGAACCGGATTGAACGAACCGCCAAAAATTCCAAGCTTCATTCTGCAACAGTTTTTTCAGATTGGCTCAAGGTAGTCGAGGTCTTTCCCGTGCGTTTCATCGAGTCCGCGCAACGCCCAAAGCGCAATCAAGACGCAAATAGTCCCGACGATGGCGGCGCTGGTCACGATGCCGATGGGCGCGCCGTTGATTTGATACGACTTCAAAAAATTGAACGCGAGCGTGATGGGCACGACGGAGCCGCGAATAAAATTCGGCACAGTCGTGGCGACGGTGGCGCGGATGTTGGTGCCAAATTGTTCGGCAGCGATGGCGACGAACACCGCCCAGTAGCCGACGCCGACGCCAAGAATCAGCATGACAAAATAGAAAGTTGCCGCTGTTTGTCCGCCGGAAAGAAAATACGCGACCATCGCGGCGAAGGTGAATAGGATGAAAGCGAAGACCACTTTTTTGCGCGAACGCAGTTGCTGGCTGAAAAATCCGCTGGCGAATCCGCCGAGCGTGATGCCGGTGTAGGCGAAGGCGATGGCGTGGGCGGCATTGATTTCACCCTTTATTTGCAAGGCTTTGGCAATTTCCGGCGAAATGGTGATGAGGATTCCGATTGCAAACCAGTTTGGCAAACCGATCAAAATGCAGCGGAGATATTTCAAAAATCTTTTCCAGCTTGTGAACAGGCAGAGGAAATTTCCGCGTGAAACTTGGTCGGAAGATTTTTTGATTTGTTTGAACATTCCCGACTCCGCCACGCTGACGCGGAGCACGAGCAAAATCAATCCGAGTCCGCCGCCGATGAAATAGGCGGTCTGCCATTTGACTTGATCGGCGACAAGGCCGGCGATGACGGCACCAAAAACGCCGACGGTGGCTACGAGCATCGTGCCGTAGCCGCGCGTTTCTTTCGAGAGCACCTCAGAGACAAGCGTGATGCTCGCACCGAGTTCGCCTGCAAGACCAAAACCAGCGATGAAACGACAGACGCCATAAGCTTCGATAGAATGGACGCAACCGTTGGCGAGATTGGCGACAGAATAAAGCAGAATCGAGCCGAACAGCACGGTCAGGCGTCCCATGCGGTCGCCGAGAATTCCAAAAGCGATTCCACCGGCGAGCATTCCGAGCATTTGCAGATTCAACAGATGCAGCCCCTGCGTCAAAACTTGATCGCCGGAAAAACCCAAATCCTGCAGGCTCGTGCGGCGCACGATGGCGAATAAAATTAAATCGTAAACGTCCACGAAGTAGCCGAGGGCGCCGACGATGACGGCGGGCTGGAGAATTTCACGGAGGGCAGATGTTTGGGATTTCATCCGAGGAAATTTACGATTTACGATTTATGATTTACGCAGGTATTGTGTTGTCTGTGCGCCATCGTAAATCGCAAATCTTAAATCGCAAATGAATTTGACCCGACATTGCCATCAGTGCGGCGAACCGTGGACGATTTCCGGCAATCCCGGGCGCGGCGAAGTTTGCATGAAATGCCGCGCAGACTTGCGTGTGTGTCTGAATTGCATGAGCTACGACCCGCGCGTGGCGCAGCAATGCCGCGAGCGGCGCGCGGAGCCGGTGCTGGAAAAGACGACGGGAAATTTCTGCGAATACTTTGAATTCGCGCGCCGGAAATGGGAAGGCAAGGATATCAAAAATGCCCGCGAGGATGCGGCGCGGGCGCATTTGAAAAAATTGTTTGGCGATTGAGTTGTGCTGGCGTGCTACGCAGCTTTTCCGTCACGGCGCGCGAGCAGATCGGGCAGACTGGAATTATCAAAAGTATAGCCCAGCAGCCGGAGGTCATCGGCGTAAACCTTGGCCACGATGGCGCGGGTTTCGTCCGTGTAGTAGGCCCGATAATCTTTATCCAGTGACGGCCCACGGTTAATTTCGAGCAGGCTTGAATTAAGCTTTAGTTTTCGGCTAATAATCTGGAAGTCAGAAGCGAGATTCTCATAATAGCCAATGAAATCAACGCCGAGGCGATTCTTTTCTAGGCAGATGTAATCGCTTTGAGGAATAAAATGTCGTCCCAATCGGATGTTTTTCGGATTAACCCACGCCTTCACAAACGCGTCAAAGCTGTCATACGCCGCCAGATGTTCCTCCGCCCATTTTTTATCCTTGGGATTCATCCCACCTTTTTTCAGAAAGAAAAAAGCTGACACCAGCCGGTCAAACGGATTCCGCACGAAGGTAAATTTGAAGTAGTTTTTAAAATCCTTTGGGCCGAAAACAATTTGGTATCGTTTCAGGCTGGGATGGCCGGCTTCAAAATTTTCGCCGAACAGGCTGCGGCCCACGGAAATTCCGGCGCATTTCGGGATGTGGATGAAAATACAGCGGTGCGGATCAAACGGGACGCGCTTCGTTTGCAGCCGCGCAAACTTTCCCGGTCGGAACAACCGGAAACTTGAACGGCGGAGATTGTGCCACATATCCTTTTTGAACGAGCCTACGGCAGACACCTGCGCAAAGTATAAGAGGGGCGGAAGATAACAAGGGGATTTTCTCCTGTTCAAGCTACCGGACGCCCATTATTTTTCCGCGCATGAAACTCGGCGGGTTCCTATTTTTGTGGAATAATCGGCGCAACCGGAATGCAAATTAACGAAGGCATGACCAACTACATCTACCTGCTTTATGGTGCTGATGACGACTGTTACAACGAGGCAGCTTACAGCATCGGCACGCTGCGGCAACGGATTGATGCGGCCAACTCCCGAATCATAATTTTTGCGGAACAGCCGGAACGGGTGCAAGACTGGCCTGTGATTTGCGAATCCATCGCCGGCCAATTACCCGCCATGCGCGGCAAAGCCGACTTTTCGCATCGGGCGAAACTATGCGCGATTCAAAAATGTTTTGAGAAATTTTCGGGCAATGTGGTTTATCTGGATTCCGACACCTCGGTGGGCGGAAACATCACTACCTTGGCTGATCAGATCTCCCCGGGAACGGGCATCTTGTATGAGTTTGAATGTCTGAATCCCGAAATCGGGCTGGCGGGATTTCAGACCCAGCTTGCCGATGGAATTCTCTACCGCTTCTCCGCCGAATCACAAATGTATAACGCCGGCGTCATTGGCTTGCATTATGACGACCGGAAACTTGTTAACCGCGCACTCGAATTGTGCGACGCGATTTTGAATTTTGGCAGCCGACGACATACGGTGGAACAATTTTCTATTTGTGAAACCATGCGGATTTCCAATCTTAAAGTTTTAGAAGCGCGGGGAACGATTTGCCATTATCTACAGCATAAATATTATATGCGGGCAAAAGTTCGAGCGCTGATTCAGAAAACCGGCCAACCGCCCTGGCAAATAAAAAATCCCATCCGCTATTCGCGCTGGAAAGTTTACTGGCTTAAAAAATTCGGCTATTATTGCAAGCCTCAGCACCTGTTGAAATGAAGGTCAGCGGCTTCACATTTTTACGCAATGGCCAGAAACTTGGCTATCCGTTCGTCGCGTCCATCCGCTCCCTTTTGCCGCTCGTGGATGAATTTGTCATCGCGCTCGGTCCATGTGATGACGACACCGAAAAAATGGTGCGCGAAATCGGCGACCCGAAAATCCGCATCGTCCCGACCACTTGGAACGAAAAAATGCGTGGCGATTACAGCGTTGGCGGCTTCGTTTACGGCCAGCAAAAATCCATCGCGCTCTTTAATTGCACCGGCGACTGGGCATTTTATCTCGAAGCCGATGAGGTCGTTCACGAAAACGATTTGCCAAAAATCCGCTCGGCGATGGAAAAATATTTGACTGACGCGCGCGTCGAGGCGCTCGCGTTTGACTATCTCCACTTTTACGGGAACAAAAATACCATCGCGCAATCGCCCGGCTGGTATCGCAGCGAAGTTCGCATTCTCCGCAACACCATTCCCGCGTGGTCAAGCGAGGCGCTGTTTTTCAACATCGTGGACGGCCACAAGAAATCGCGTTACCCACGCGCGGCGCACACGGGCGCGACGATTTTTCATTACGGCTGGATCCGCAGCGAAGCGCAGATAAATTTGAAATCTGCCACTGTGCAAAAATACTGGGACAACACCAAACCCAAGCCGATGGACTATTCGCAGATTGATGCCTCCGTGTTGAAATTATTTTCCGGCACACATCCAAAAGCCGTGCAAGACTGGCTGCCGTCTGCGGAAAGAATTTTTCAAGCTAATCCCAATCACCAGCTGACTGCGCGTGAAAAGAAACATCGCCGCATGATGTGGCTGGAAAAAACTTTCGGCTTCCACTTCGACAAAAAACATTACCAACTCGTGCGCTAAAATTATTTCGCCGCCGCATTTTCGTGCGCGCGGCGTTTTTTATAGACCTTCAAAACATTGCGGAAAAGCGTCTGATTGTAGAACCGGTGCAGTAAGAAATTCGGCTGCATTTCGCTTTGGTATTTTTCAAACGAAGGCACTTTATCCGTCGCGGAAAAGCCGGTTCGCGTCAGAAACTTCGGAAAGATTTCCTTCGCCGCAAAATCATAAAGCTCAATGTCCAAGCGGTTATGCTCGCGCGCCATGTCCACCATGCGGCTGTCGGCTTCGAGCGCTTTGCGGATGGAATTATCACGCGCGGTAACTTTGCGTTTGTAGCCGTAATTTAATTCGACGGGACAAATTTTTTGGAGCATGTGCAGCGACAAATCAAATTTTTCCGTCAGGCCGACAAAGTTGAATTTTTCCAGATTCATTTTCGCGCGATCCAAATCCGCTTTGCCCGCTACGCGCTTCACTTGAATGTTGGTCATCGCGTCGTCGGCGCGCAGCATGGCTTCAAACGTCAGCTTACTTTTTCCACGCGTTGCATTGTCCTGATACTCGGAAAAACTGCGCGCAATCGGCTCGCGCAAAAACGTGATGTAAAACGGATGCGGTGCAACGAACCGCATCGGGTCGCAAAGATTGTGGCCAGCAATGCTCCGCATCCACGGAAAAATTTGCGGGCGAAATCAAAGTCGCGCTGGTCGGCAACTTTGTAACCAAGATGGCCGAGATGGCAATGTGTCAGGCCGAGGCTATTTTCCAAAATGAATTGAAACGTTGTCCCGGCGGTTTTGGGGATGTGCAGGAAAAATAGCATTAAATGATTTAGCTCAACCAGTCTGGTTGTTGCCCAGACTGGTAAATGTTGGCGCATTTAGCAACCGCTTTATACCACCGCCGCCTCGCTCGCGGCGATAACCGTGACCAGTTCAAGGCTCGCGATATTGCGCTCAACGACTGGCGCGAGCGTCCACGCTTCATGGCGAAACGGATGCGGCCGACCAGAACGATTTGTATTCATCAGCATCACAACGCGTTTGCCCTGCGCCACGGCGAGATGCAACGCGCCCGTGTCGCCGCCAATCGTGAGCGTGGACAACTGCATCAGCCCGCCGGTGACCAGTAACGGCACGCCGGCAGAAATGACAAAACCCAATGCTCGCGCGGGTTTCAGTGCAGCGACATCCGCCGGCCCGCCGCCAAAAATTATTTGCCAGCCGTGCGCCTGCCAGTGTTTGGCCAGCGTGAGAAAATTTTCCAGCGGCCAATTTTTTTCGGGCGAACTCGTGAACGGCTGAAGAAATAAAGTCGGTTTTTCGGGAACCAGTTTGTTCGCTGCAAAAAAACTGCGCGCTGCGTCCAGCGCTTGCGGCGGCAGGAAAAATTCGTTACGAACCGAATCCATTTTCAGGCCGCAATGTTTTAGTAATTCCAAGTGGATCTCGGCGGCATGAATCTCGCGCCGCCGATCCACGCTGTGTGTAAAAGCACGGCGGCGACCGGGCTTGTGGACGATGCCCCAGCGTTGCGGCGCGCTGGTGATCCGAGTCAGCCACGCGCTCTCGCCGTTGCCCTGCAAATCCACGGCCAGCGAAAATTTTCCCGCGCGCAATTGGCGCAACAACCGGAAAAATTCTTTGGTAATGCGCCACGGATTCCGGCTGCGAAATACCGCGCGGTCGAGCACGATGGTTTCATCCACATCGCGAAAACCCTGCAATAACGAGGCATTTTCCTTGGTCGTGAGAAAAGTAATTTTCGCTGCCGGAAAATTTTGACGCAGCACGGAAACGGCGGGCAACGTCAGCACTACGTCGCCGATGGCGGTCAGGCGGATGACTAAAATGCGCGTGGGCGTTTCCATTTTTAGCTCACGCCCAAGGACCGCAGCAGCGCGGTGCGAAATGCGGCGCGGGAATAAGTTTGAGCGTAACGCTGCGCCGCGGCGGCAAATTGATTGGTTTCGGCAGCAGAAAGTTGCGCCATTTGCCGGAGCGTTTGCGCGAGCGCAGAAACATTGCCGGACGGAAAAGTGAAGCCGAGCTTGCGCTCGCGCGTGAGGCGACCTACCAATTGTTCGTCGGAAACAATCACGGGTTTGCCGGCGGACATGGCGCGCGACAAAACGCCGCTCGTGCCGAAATGATTCAGATACGGCAGCAGCACCGCGTCGCTCGCAGTGAAACATAGTTTTTCTTCTTCGACCGTGACGTAGCGGTCGAGCAGTTTGGCGCGATTTTGGCGAACGAGTTGCGCGAGGTCATCGGCAGTTTTGCCGGCGGGATTTTGCTGTCCAGCGCAGAGCAGAAACGCCGGCGACTCCGGTGGCAGTTGCAACATCGCTTCCACCGCAACGTGCAAGCCTTTGCGCCGCGCGCCGGTTCCATAGAATAAAAAGACCTTCCGGTCGGGCAAGATTTCCAACTTTGATTTTGCCGCGAGCGAGTCGCCGTCGTAGCCGGAGGGACAGGCATCAGCCAGAAAATAAATCGGTGCCGTTGGATTTTGCTTTTTTAATTCGGCCACCAAAAATTCATCCACGGACAAAATTTGCTGGAACCAACCCTCCCGCAGCAACCGGTTGAAACCGGGAATTTTCAGCGCGCGATCGAGCGACCATTGGGAAGTTTCGAGAATGCGTGGACGATGATAAATGCCGCCGATACGCCCACGCAATTCCGGCGGCGGGCGAATGCCAAATGTGGCTTTACGCCAGCAATCCGAGGCGATTTCGTCGAGGGCGCCAAGAAAAACATGGTCGGCGCCGCTGGTTTTCAAACAGTGCGCGACGGAGCGGGCTTTGCCATCGAGATGGCGACGACCATTGGCGTCGTAGGCGGAAATCAATTTCACTTCGCCGAGCAAGCCGGCGAGATTTTGCTCCACGCGTTCGCGCGCGCCAGGGCGCAAATCGGCGGCGATGGTCAGTTGAAAATTGGCGGACAACAAATCCTCAGCGATGAAACGCATCCAGCCGAGGTGGTGGCCCTCGGTGCGCGGTTCGTAAAACAACAGGTGTTTTTTGTTGTTGATGGACGAACTCATTTGGTCGGCGAGGCTTTGCGGTTTTGCGCTTCAAACGCTTTGAAGTAGCGGAGAAAAGTGTAGAAGCCGGTCAGCCACGCAATCGTCAATCCGCGCCAGCCATCGAGAAAACCGAGCTTGAAAATGTAGCCGCGCAAAAAGCGCCACGGTGGACGAACGAGCAGATGAATAAAGGTGATTTGGCGGTTTTCGGCGCGGCAAGTCGCGGCAAATTCGTCGGCGTAACGAACTGTTTTTTTGATCTGATGCTCGACGCTTTCCATGCTGTAATGCAACAGTTCGCCGCGCAGCCGACCAATTTTTCCAGTGACGATAATTTTGCCGTGAGGGAAAACGCCGCCCCATTTTCCGCAGCCGCGCCGCCACAAACGCAGTTTGCGGTCAGGATACCATTCTCCGTGGCGAATCCATTTATCGTAATAAAGTGTGCAGCGCGGAAATTCGTAAGCGTCGCAGCGTCCAATTTTTTCCGGCGTGGAAAATAAATTTTTTATTTCCGTTGCGAGTTCCGGCGAGACAACTTCATCGGCATCAAGCGCGAGTAGCCATTCGCCCGTGGCTTTTTCGGAGGCGGAACGGTTTTGTTCGATGTTGCCTTTCCACGGTTCGCGAAAAACTTTGCCGCCGAAAGATTCCACGATTTTGTCCGTGCCGTCGCTCACGTCGTGATTGATGACGACGATGATTTCGCCCGCCCAATCGGCGACGCTTTGCAACGTCGGCGTGATGCGATGCGCCTCGTTGCCCGCGATGATGCAGACTGAAACGGGCAGTTTCATGGGCGGCGGCGCAGCTTGCCGAGCTGGCGGTAAATCAAAAGATTGTAGAGATGGCAGAGCCGGTAGCGGAAATGGCGGTCGCTCGTGTAAGTGTCAAACGAAGCCACCTCCGAATCCGGCGTGAAACCGGCCTTGGCGCAAAACTTCGGGAAAATTTCTTTTACGGCGAAATCATACAGCGCGAGGTCGAGTTTGTTGCGTTCGCGCGCGAGGTCAATCATGCGCGGGTCGCTGGCAACTGGTTGGCGAATCGTATTCGTAGCAGCGGTGCGACGGCGCTTGTAATTTAAGTTCAGCGGATACGGCGACAATTTGTCCAGCACATGCAGCGAAAGATTAAATTTTTCCGTGAGGCCGACAAAGTCGCAGCGCTCGAGATATTTTTTAGCCTTATCGAGATTCGGTCCGCCCGCCATGAGCCGGACGTGGAGATTTTCGGCGACGTCACTCTCGCGCATAAATTCTTCAAACGTCCACGTTTTGCCGCCGGTCAAAATCATGTCCTGATAATGCGAAAAAACCCGCGCGACCGGCTCGCGCAAAAACGTGATGTGAAAGGCATCGGGAATGTTCAGCGCCAACGGATCCACGAGGTTGTGACCGGCGAGACTTTTCATGCGCGGAAAAAATTTGCGCGCGAATTCAAAATCGTCCTGCCGGAAAAAATCCTGCTTGGTGTGATTGGTGTGGCAGGCGGAAACGCCGAAGGTGTTTTCCAGAATAAACTGGAAAGTGGAACCGGCGGTTTTCGGGATGTGCAAAAAGACAATCATTGGATTTGCGCCGCCATCATTGGCGTTTGGCGCGGCAAAGTAAACCTAGAATTCGCGCACAGCGGTTCAAACCGGACGAATCCAGGTGGAATATTTTTCCGGATGCTCCAGAAGATATTTGGGAAATGTGCCGTCGAGGGGGACAAATTCCAGCCGCTGTTCCTGATTGAAAAAGACGCGGCCTTCCTTGAGCGATCTTTCGATGTTGCCCGCATCGGCGATTTCCGGCCGGTTCCGTTCCTGATGCGAATACGCAGCCAGCTTTTCTTGAATCCGCTCGACGCCGCCCATCCAGGAAAAATGCCAACCGGCATCCTCGACCGTTTTGTAACCGCTGTGGCGCATTTCCTCGGCGCAGGAAAAATCTCGGTAGCGCAGCATCCGTGTGCCGTGGCACATGGGTGTGTCCACGGCGCGGCAGTTCAGGTAATGGCGATAAAGCGATTGGTGAAACCGCCAGATGTAAGGATGATTCCGACGCAATTGATGGCGCAGGGCTTTGCGGTGGAAAATATTTTTTACTAACGCAGAGTTCAATGCAGCGTGGGCGGCGTTGCTGAAAAAATTATCGTGGAACGGAATTTTGCGGGTCATCTTTTCGACCACGCTGGCGCGGGGAATTTCATCAATATCAGACACGAGCACAAAATCATCCGGACGACAATCTTTCAGCCCGCGCGCGATGGCGTTGCGCTGAAAGCGTTCCATCACCCACGCGCTCGGCGACGGCGGCATATCGTCCACAACGACGTAAATAATTTTGTTGTGAAACGCACTGAAACGCGCACGATTTTCCTGATAATGCAGCGGCTTGGGCTTGTGCGTGTGCGTTTCATTCGCCTCGACGATGACAAACTTGTCCACCACGCCGGCAAGTTCATTCAAGCGCAACTCAAGCAGTTCCAGTTCGTTGAAAAATATGAAGCAATCGTAAATCATTGGACGTTCATGCGAAGTTAAAGAAGCCAGCCCGCCGCGCCAAGTTGAAAACAAAACTTTCACTTTCCGCCGCCGTCGCCAAAATGGAGGCACATGACTGACTTTCTCCGAAAAATCTGGGAACTCGCGCGGCCTTACAAGTTGCGACTATTTCTCGGTGTGCTCATGGGCATCATCAGCGGCCTCGTCGGCCCGCTGTTGATTGGCACGGCGATGCTCATTTATGCGGCAGTCTTTCCTTCCAGCAAAGCTGACGATGCGGGCTTGCCACTGAAACATCTGCCGACATTCGTGCAAGATTGGTTTTTCAATGTGCGCGACAGCCTGAGTCAGGGTTTGCAAGAACATCGCGGAGCAGTTTGGATGTTGATCGCGTTAATACCGATCATTTCGCTGTTGCGTGGGATTTCCGGTTATTTGAACGTGTATTTTTTGCAATGGACCGGCACCCACGCGGTCGCAGATTTGCGGACGAAATTATTCGCACACTTGCTGAATCTCTCGGCCGGTTTCTACACCGAAAACGCCACCGGTAAGCTCGTTTCGCGCGTCATGAGCGACACGCAGGCTTTGCAGACGATTTTGACGAACGTCGTTTCCGTTGTCGTGCGCGACCCAATTACCCTAGCCAGCGTGATGGGGCTTTTGTTCTGGCAACAACCGAAGTTGACGCTCCTTTCCATAATTGTATTGCCGGTATGCATCGTGCCCATCGCGATTTACAGCCGTAAAATCCGGCGTTCCAGTCGCGACGCGCAAACCCAGAATGCCGAGTTGGTCCAGACAATGACCGAAGGTTTCACCGGTCACCGCGTCATCAAAGCCTACAACTTGGAAACCATCGTCGCCGAAAAATTTCGGGAAACGGCACGGCGCTCGGTCAATCTCATCATGCGCATCACCCGCGCCACCGAAATGCCGAGTCTGATGATCGAATTTTTTGGCGCGTGTGGCATCGCCGTGATGCTGGCGTATCTGATTTTTTCTTCCGGGCAACACATGAAGGCCACGGATTTTCTACAATTGCTTGGCTCGCTCGTTTACATCTACCAACCGTTAAAAAATCTGACTCGGCTGCAAAATCAAATCGTGCAGGCGCGTGCCGCTACCGAGCGCGTCTTCGAACTGCTCGCCATAAAAAATTCCGTGCCCGAACCCGCTGCGCCCAAAATGCTCCACGCCTCGCACGCCGACATCGAATTTCAAAATCTTGATTTCAATTACGGCGAAAAATCAGTTTTGCGCGGAATCAACCTCACCGTCAAAGCTGGCCAGATTGTAGCGCTCGTCGGCTCCAGCGGCTCCGGCAAAACGACACTCGCCAATTTGCTTCTCCGCTTTTACGATCCAGCCCACGGGGCGGTCAAAATCGGCGGCGTGGACTTGCGCGATGTGGCCACGCGCGACGTGCGCAATCAAATCGCTGTCGTCGCGCAGGAAAATATTTTATTCAACGACACGATTCGCCGGAACATCGAACTCGGTCGCCTCGGCGCAACAGACGCAGAAATCATTGCTGCCACTAAACACGCCTACGCCTTTGATTTCATTGAACAAAAACCCGAAGGCTTCAACACCATCATCGGTGAAAAAGGCGTCGTGCTTTCCGGCGGCCAGCGCCAGCGCCTCGCCATCGCGCGTGCCGTTTTGAAGAACGCGCCGATTCTGATTCTCGACGAAGCCACCAGCGCGCTCGACACCGAATCCGAACGCGCCGTGCAAGCCGCACTCGATGAATTAATGAAAGGTCGCACGACGATTTGCATCGCGCATCGCCTTTCTACGATTCTCCATGCCGATTTAATAGTCGTTTTGGATCAGGGCAAAATTGTCGAGACGGGCACGCACGATGAACTCGTAAAGCGCGCCGGCACTTACCAAAAACTTTACGAACTGCAATTTGCCTCGTGAACGCCCGGCCGGAAAAAATTCTCGCACTGCAATTTAAATACTTCGGCGACGCCGTCCTGCTCACGCCCGCGCTGCGCGCCTTGCGCGAACAATTTCCGCAGAGCGAAATTCACCTGCTAGTGCCGGCGGAACTCGCACCGCTCTTCCAGCATCTGCCGTGGCTGACGCGCGTTTGGGCGATGCCGCGCAAACGCGGGAGCGCCAGCCTGCGCGAAACCTGGCCGCTCATTTCCGCCTTGCGCCGCGAGCGTTTTGACCGCTCCGTGGATTTCGCGAGCAACGATCGCGGTGCGATTTTAAGTTATTTCATTGGCGCAAAACGACGACTCGGCTGGGCGGAACGCGGTGGATTTTTTGGCCGGAAGTTTTTTTACAACGACCGCGTCGTGCCGGAAACAAATCCTCCACACGAATCCGCCCGGCTCGCGCAACTCTTGTCCGGTTGGCAAATACCTGTGGCGCGCGCACTTGAATCTGAAATCCGCGCCGATGCCACGCTCGTGGACGCGGCCAGAAAAATTTTACCGGACGAACGCGTGGTCATCTGCCACGTCGCTTCCAGCCAGCCGAAAAAAGAATGGCCGCTCGCGCATTGGGCCAAACTAAACCAGCTCGCTACGGATGCCGGAATGAAATTGGTTTTCACCACCGCGCGCGGTGAACGCGAAGCGGCTTTGATGGCGGGACTCAAAGAAAAAGCGCCAGAAGCCTTGATTCTACAGCAGATTTCCGACTTGCCGCTTTTTTTAGCGGTGCTGGCGCGTGCCGCCGTTTTCATTTCCGGCGACACCGGCCCGCTGCATTTCGCCGCTGGTTTAGGCGTGCCGACGATTTCTCTTTTTGGCCCGACGCCGCCGTCGCGCTGGGCACCGATTGGCGAAAAGCATCTCGCGCTCACCGGCGGAACTTGCGGCTGCGACGGAAATCTTTTTGCCTGCGTCAGCCAGAAACATTGCCTCGCGCAAATTTCGCCGGAACAGGTTTTCGCTGCGTTGCAAAATAAAATTTCCGCGCGGTGAATATCCGCTGCTTGCTTCGCGGTGCGTTGCGCGGGTAAAATTCACCTCCAATGTCGCACGCTGATTTTGTCCATCTGCATTTGCACACCGAGTATTCCTTGCTCGATGGCGCGTGCCGTTTGGACAAGTTGATGGACCGGGCGCACGAACTGAAATTTCCCGCACTCGCCATCACGGACCACGGCGCAATGCACGGCGTCGTTGAGTTTTATCAGGCTGCGCGCGCGAAAGGCATCAAGCCAATCATTGGCTGCGAAATGTATGTCGCGCCCGGCTCGCGGCTGGAACGCAAAAAAGTCGAGGGCGACAAATATCATCATCTTGGCCTGCTGGTGAAAGACGAAGTCGGCTACAGAAATCTTATCAAGCTCACGACCACGGCGCACTTGGATGGTTATTATTACAAGCCGCGCATTGATAAAGAAATTCTGGCGGCGCACAGCAAAGGTTTGATTGCGATGTCCGGCTGTCTCGCGAGTGAGATTCCGGATTTGATCATGAAGGATCAAATCGCCAAGGCGCGCGACGTGGTAGACTTTTTCAAGCAGACCCTCGGCGCGGAGAATTTTTTCCTCGAATTACAAAATCACGGCATTCCCGAACAGGCGAAGGTGAACAAACAGTTGCTGCAATTCGCCAAGGAATTTGGGCTGAAACTCATCGCGACGAACGACGTTCACTACATCGAGAAAAGTCATTCGCACGCGCACGATTGTCTCGTCTGCATCGGCACGCAATCCATGTTGAGCGATCCGAAGCGTATGAGCGCGGGCTATGTGCCGGAACAATTTTATCTGCGCAGCGCGGACGAAATGAAGGCGCGTTTTGCCGAAGTGCCGGAGGCGGTTTTGAACACGCGCGCCGTGGCCGACATGTGCAATCTGGAAATCAAATTTCCGAAAGCCACGAAAGATTTGCATTACCCGGTGTTTCATCCGCCGGAACATTTCACGCGCGAAGGCTTTTTACGGCAGTGGCTCGCGGAAGGACTTTTCACGCGCTACACAATCCACGCGAAGGCAGTGGGAAATGAATTTGTCGTCACGGGCGTGGATAATCCGAAGCGCCTGCCGACGCTTGTGGCCAGCACGGAAAATAATCTTACGTTCGAGCATCCGCTGGTAACCGCCGCCATCAAAACGGTGATCGACCGCTTGAAGGTCGAAATGGAAGTCATCGAAAAGACTGGTTTCATCTCCTACTTTCTCATCGTCGGTGATTTCATCCGCTACGGTCGCAGCGTGGGAATTTCCTGCGTCGCGCGCGGTAGCGCCGCCGGTTCGCTCGTCACTTACCTTTTGGAAATAGCGAACGTGGATCCGATTCGTTACGGCCTGCTGTTCGAACGTTTCCTGAATCCCGAACGCGTTAATCCACCGGATATTGATATTGATTTCGCGGACGACCGGCGCGCAGACGTCATCGAATACGTCCGTCAAAAATATGGCAAAGATTCCGTCGCGCAGATCATCACGTTCGGCACGATGGGCGCAAAATCTGTCGTGCGCGATGTCGGTCGCGTAATGGGTTTGCCGTATGGCGATTGCGACCGGCTGGCGAAAATGATTCCGTTCGATCTAAAAATGGATTTGACGAAAGCGCTCAAGCAATCGCCGGAATTCAAGGAGGCTTACGAGAACGAAGAAGTCACGCGCGAGTTGATCGACACGGCGCTCATTCTCGAAGACCTCACGCGAAACGCTAGTGTTCATGCGGCTGGCGTCGTCATTGGCGATCAACCGCTAGTGAATTTGCTCCCGCTGAAGACGGACGAAAACGGCGGAGTGGTCACGCAATACGCGATGGGACCGGTCGGCGATTTGGGCCTGTTGAAGATGGATTTTCTCGGACTGAAAACGTTGACCGTCATTCGTAACACCTGCGAAATGGTCAAGCGCACGCAGGGCATCGACGTGGCGATCGACACGCTGCCGCTTGACGATAAAAAAACTTACGACCTGCTGAACCGCGCAGAAACGCTCGGTGTGTTCCAGTTGGAGTCGGGTGGGATGCGCGATCTGTGCAAAAAATTTCAAATCAGTTCCGTCGAACACATCACCGCGCTCGTCGCGTTGTATCGCCCCGGCCCGATGGATTTGATTCCCGATTTCATCAAGCGGCGGCACGGTGAAATTGAAATCAAATACGAGCATCCGCTGCTTGAATCTATTTCGAAGGAGACTTATGGCATCCTGATTTATCAGGAGCAGGTGATGCAGGCCACGCAGTTGCTGGCCGGTTATTCGCTCGGCAAAGCGGATTTGCTGCGGCGCGCGATGGGCAAAAAGAAGGTCGAAGAAATGGCGCAGCAGCGCGAGGATTTCGTGAAAGGCTGCCACGAAAAAAATCAGATTCCCAAAACCAAGGCGAATCAGATATTCGATTTGCTGGAAAAATTTGCCGGCTACGGCTTCAACAAATCGCACGCCGCCGCTTACGCCATCGTCGCGTATCAGACCGCGTATCTGAAGGCGAATTATCCGGTGGAATTTTTCTGCGCCATGATGACGAACGACATGGCGAACACGGAAAAATTGTCTGAATACATCGCCGAGGCGCGCGAGTTTGACATCGAAGTGCTCGGGCCGGACGTAAACGAGAGCGGCGTTTTCTTCGCGCCCGCCCGCGAGGGCAAGGCGATCCGTTTCGGCATGGCGGCGATCAAAGGCGTGGGCGAAACGGCGGTTGAAACCATACTGAAAGCGCGAAATGAAGGCGGAAAATTCAAGACGCTTGCCGAACTTTGCGAACGCGTGGACGGCCACACGCTCACGCGAAAGCCATTGGAAGCATTGATTAAAACCGGCGCATGCGACTCGTTTGGACAGACACGTGCGACGTTGTTTGCGCAAATTGAACGCACGCTGGCTCGTGCGGCGAGCATTCTTTCCGACAAGCAGAAAGGTCAAAGTTCGCTTTTTGGCGCGCTGTAGGAAAAATCTTCAAGCGCCGTGCCGGAAAGCATTTCCAATCTGCCCGAGTGGCCGCAGCACGAATTACTCGCGCACGAAAAAGAACTTTTAGGTTTTTACGTCACCGGCCATCCACTGACCCCGCTCGTGCCGTTGCTAGAAAAATATTCGCTAGCTAACACCGCGAAGCTCGCTGAATTGCCGAACCGCAGCATGACGCGCATCGGCGGGATGATTGCGGCCGCTACGCACGGCTTCTCCAAAAAATCCGGCAAGCCGTATGCGATGGTGACGCTGGAAGATTTGGAAGGCTCGGTGCAACTGCTCGTGATGAACGACTACGACAAATTCCGTCCGCTGCTCGAAACGAACAAAGCAATTTTGGTCATCGGCGAAGTCAGCACCGGCGAGGACAAACCGAAAATATTTCCACAGGAAATCCTGCCACTCACGGATGCGCCTAAAAAATATACCAAGCAAGTTCATTTGCGTTTGCATATGGCGCATTTGCAACCGGAAGATATGTTTAAGGTGCAGGAACTAGCCGCCGCGCACGCGGGAAAATGCCCGTTGTTCCTATGTTTTATGCGTCCCGAGGGCGGAACGGTTTTTGTCGGCGCGCATGAGAGATTCGGCGTCACGCCTTCGCTGGAACTTGAACACGCGGCTAATAAATTGTTTGGAGAGCAAACTTATTACGCTAAAGTTGACACCAGCCTGCCGGAAAAAGCGCGCAGGAGTTGGGAAAAGAAACCGGCCAATACCAGCGATGACGAATGAAATCCCGCCGCGAATTTTTTAAATCGGCCGCCGCGCTGAGCGTGCTTGGCGCAAGCGGTTTGCCGCTGCGCGCAGTAGAAACATCTGCCAGCCAGCCAGCCGGCTCGGATGACCGCAGTTATTGGGTTTCCATCACGGATAAAATTGCGCGGCCGGTGCTGGAAAATCTAGCGCGGCATGAGTTGCGAAAAAACATGCCGGTCGAGGAGCAGCCTGGAGCAAAACGCGCAAGCTGCACTCACCTTGAAGCTTTTGGCCGGTTACTCTGCGGGATTGCGCCATGGCTGGCGCTGGAAAATCTTTCCGGTGACGAACTCAAATTACAGCAGCAATTTACAAAACTGGCGCAAGCTTCACTCGACGCAGCGACGAATCCGCAGTCACCGGATTTCATGAATTTTACAGATGGCGGACAGCCGCTCGTGGACGCGGCATTTCTTGCACAAGGAATATTACGTGCGCCAAAAGTTTTGTGGGAGCCGCTGGCGCCTTCCGTCAAAAAGCAAATTGTTAGTGCGTTAAAATCTTCGCGTAAAATTCCCACGCCGGAACATAACAATTGGGTGATGTTCGCAGCGATGGTCGAGACAGAGTTGCTTGAATTAGGTGAGCCAACGCTGGAAACACGGTTGGAAGATTGCGTTCGCAAGATGCTTGGCTGGTATTGCGGTGATGGCGCGTATGGCGACGGCGATTTTTTCCATTTCGATTATTATAATAGTTTTGTCATTCAGCCAATGCTCGTGGATGTGCTGCAAACATTGGTGAAACACGACGCCCGTTTTACCAACGCGCAGAAAATAATTTTACAGCGGGCGCGACGTTTTGCGGTCGTTCAGGAACGACTCATCGCGCCGGACGGAACTTTTCCTTCGATTGGCCGCTCGACGACTTATCGCTTCGGCGCATTTCAAGCACTGGCGCAAATCTCGTTATTGCGTGAGTTGCCGGAAAAAATTAAACCGGCGCAGGTGCGGTGCGCGCTGACTACGGTCATCCGAAAAATGATGGAAGCGCCAGGAACTTTTGACGCGAACGGCTGGCTGCAAATTGGCTTTTGCGGACATCAGCCGGCGTTGGGGGAAAATTATATTTCCACTGGCAGTTTGTATCTTTGCGCCGCCGGCTTGCTGCCGCTGGGTTTGCCGCCAACTGATGAATTCTGGAGTGCGCCCGCAGCTAAATGGACCTCGCAAAAAATTTGGTCTGGTGAAAATTTGCCGGTGGATCACGCAATGAATGACACGCGAAATGTCGAAGTGCCCTCGCTAAAACGATAGTTTTTCCGTGACGCTGGACGGCGAAATGGCATCTTAGGCCTGAGCAATTCAACCAACCCCATTATGAAATATTTGAACGTTATTATTTTGACCGGCACGGCCGCTTTTGGTTTTTCCGCACTGGCGGCGCCGGTTGACTGGAGCAAACTTCCGCCTGCGAGCAAGGCTGAAGGTGTTACCTTTGCCAAGGACATCCAGCCGTTGTTCAAGGCGTCGTGCGTGCAATGTCACGGGGCAAATCACCCCAAAGCGCAACTCAATCTCACCACGCTGGAAGGCGTTTTGAAAGGAACCAAGCAGGGTTCGATCGTAACCGCAGGCGATAGTGCCAATAGCTTTTTGGTAAAATCCATTTCGCAACTAGATCCGGAAAGTGCGATGCCGCCTAAAGGTCGTGGTCGCCGTGGTCCCGGCGGAGAATTTGGTCGTCCACCCGGCGGCACTAACGCACCGGCAATGCAGGCGCGTGCTGAAGGTGGGGAAGAGGGCGAACGTCCGCACTTTCGCGGTGGCGACGATGATCACGGTCCGGCGGCATCCCACGGCACGAATGCGCCGGCGCAACGCCGGAACTTCACGCCGCCCAAACCTCTGACAGCTGAACAAGTCGGGCTAGTTCGCGCTTGGATTGATCAAGGCGCAAAATAATCTCTTTCAAAACACAAAACGCCGCGTTGTTTTTCAACGCGGCGTTTTTTTATTGCCGATAATTATTTCACAGCTGCCCAGACGCGATGCACGTCGTCGTGTTCATCAAGCGTGTGGAGAAATTCACCGACCTCGTTCTGCTGCACTTCGGTGAGTTCGGGAAATTGCTTAGGGACGTAGCCAATTTCGCTGGTCACCACCGTCCAACCGTTTGCGGAAAGCCATTTGGAGACTTCGTGAACGGCGGTGCGCTCGCAAATGAATTTTGCACCGGCCGCATCTTCGGGAATGTCGTCGTTTTGCGCGTGCGAGAGAATTTCGACTTCGTTTGCGCCCGCTTCAATCGCGGCGGTTTCGCGGTCAATGTTCCCATCGGGATGATGCGCTTCGACGAGGCCGACGTGGTCGAATAAAAACTTATTACTGCCCGCCGTGGCGAGTTGGCCTTTCTTGAACAGCACGCGAATTTCCGGCGCAGTGCGGTTCACGTTGTCGGTATAAACTTCGACGATGAGCGGGACGTTGTGCGGCGCGCGGCCTTCATACACGACGTGTTCCATGATGAGTTTTTCATCGCCGATACCCGCGCCTTTATTGATGGCGCGCTGGATGGCGTCTTTGGTGACGCTATCTTTTTTGGCTTTTTCGATGGCGGTGAAAAGCCGCGCGTTCGCGGCGGGATCTGCACCGCCCATCTTGGCGGCGACGGAAATTTCACGAACCAGTTTGCCGGTCGTGCGGCCCTTTTTAAGGCCGGCGACCAATCGTTTAGCATGAAGCCATTGGCGTCCCATAGACGGGCAATCTAGCAAGTCGGCAAATAAGTTTCAACCTCGGCCATGCGTGCTGTCGGCTTGCCAGATTTTCCCAAAGAACTATCATGGGCGCGCATGAAAAAATCTTTTGCCAGCTTTTTAATTATCGCCGCCACTTTGGGCGTTGTTACCAACAATGTATTTGCCCAAGCGGACGCCAGCTTGGTCTCCAAGTTTTTGGACACGGCCAAATCGTCTTCCGACAGCGAACTGGGAACCATCGCTTCCGAGTTGACCGGCAAAGTGCAAAGTCTCAGCACGGCTGCCGGAGCGAATAGCGCCATCGCCAGCAAACTCGATAGCACACTCAAATCGCTCACGGGCGGTGCGGATTCCGCCGCGCTGACGTCTGCGTTTAAGTTGGCGTCAGTAGCCAAGCTGACGCCGGACCAACTGAGCCTCGCCAAGCAAGTCGGCAATCTCGCCTCGGCCTTCGTCGTGCAGAAAAACTTTGCCTCGCTTGAAGGCGCTCAAGGCGATGTGGCGACCATCGTCAATTCACTGCGGAGCGGCAAAATCAAAGACGCCCTGCCCTCGCTGAAAAACGTTGCCGAAAGCGCCAAACTTTCTGACACGCAAAAACAACTTATCACGAGCATCGCCGACAAATACGCGCCTGGCTTGAGCAAAGCCAGCAGCGCACTGGACAGCGTCAAAAAGCTTCCGGGCTTTTGAGCTGAAATTGTTTTAGCAAAACGCGGCCATCCAAGCGGATGGTCGCGTTTCTTTTGTGGAGAAAGGCAGCTTCTCTCAAGCGATAAAACTACTTTTTGTTGGCTGTGGTAGATAAAAGAGCGACGTGGACAAATGCTGTCCAAGCTAAAAAATTTCCTTTCTTTTGTTTCTTGGTAGTTTTCCGAAGCGCGTTAAATTTTAAGACGCGATGAGTAGCCACAACCGCATTTTGCACGTTGATGCCGATAGCTTCTTTGCCAGTTGCGAAGTGGCGTTGAATCCAAAATTGCAGGGGCGGCCGGTGTGGGTCGGCGGCGGGCGGCGTGGCGATGGCATCGTGATTGCGGCCAACCGGCTTGCCAAAAAACACGGCGTCAAAACCGGCATGGCGTGTTTTGAAGCCAAACGCCTTTGTTATAACGGCGTGCTGTGTCGTCCGCAATATGACGAATACCGGCGGCTATCGGCGGAAATGTTTCACATTCTGGAGCAATACTCCCCAACGCTTGTGCCAGTGTCCATTGATGAAGGATTTTTGGATTTCACGACGATGGACGAACACATCTGGCGAAACACCACGCCGGCGGATTACATGAAAAGCATCGGCGAATGCGTCCGCAAGGAAACCGGCCTACCGGTTTCGGGCGGACTGGCAAATTCATCGCGGCTGGCAAAATTGGCGACGGACGCGGCTAAGCCGGGCTTCATGGAAATCCCTGTCGGACAAGAAAAGGAGTTTTTGAAAGATCGCCCAGTCCGCGAACTTTCCGGCATCGCCAAAAATCGCGAGCGCGCACTGGCAGCTTTGGGCGCGCGAACTTTTGGCGACGTAGCGGAATTGCCATCCATGTTGCTGAAACAAAGATTTGGCATTTGGGGACAACAGCTTTGGCTTTTTGCCAATGGCAAATGGAGCGAGCCGTTGCTGTTGGAAGTCAAAGACCGCGCCAGCATTTCGAGTAATACCACGCTGCCTTACGACGAGCCAGACTACGAAGCCGCGCTGACTTTTGCCTTGAGTGAAACAACGCGGCTGGTCGGGCAGTTGCGGCGCGAGCAATTACAACCGCGCGAAGTGAGCCTGACCATTCGCTTTAATGATTTCACCGAAGCTGGAAACACGCACCGCTTTCAGCATCCGCAATTTCAAAATTCAATTATCAATGCCGCGCTGGAAGGAATGTTTCGTGACGTTATGCGCACCGCCGTCAAACCGGTGCGCCAAGTCCGCATTGGCTTTTGGAATCTGTCACGGCTGGACACACAGCCGACGCTTTGGGGAACTACGGACGCCGAGCGGTGGGGCGCGCTGGACGAAGCCGCACACAAATTGAACACCCAATTTTCACGCCCGGAAAATCCGGCGTTGATGACGGGTGCGCAACTGGCTTTGCGTCAGCTCGACGGCACGCATAAAAATCCAAAATCAAAATGTCCCTTTGTGCCGCAGCGTGAAATGGTGAAAAAACTTTGGGGAACGGACGCCGATCCGCTGGCGCATAAGGGCGATTGGGAAAAACGACTGGCAAAAATCAGCAAGCAGAACCAGTTCACCCACAAATCTTGAAGTGGTGCCCACGACAGGACTTGAACCTGTATGATTTTACTCACTAGAACCTGAATCTAGCGCGTCTGCCAATTCCGCCACGTGGGCAACGTGTCTGAAATAAACCGTTGCGCAGCATAGCGCAAGGTTGTGCGCCAGCGCAAGCGCCGGATTCGCGTCTTATGAGAACTTCGGCTGATAACAACTATCAAATCCAGTCACTGACTTCGCGGCTTCGAGCAAAAAACGGTATGAATTTGGTAATAGGTGGTTAGTAGATAATTTCATCCATTGGCACTTTATGTCTGATACGAATATCCAATGTCCAGCTACGCAACAGCAGTGCCAGCGGCGTCTGACGCCACCGCCGACCAAGCGGTGGGTTGTTTTCATTGTGGCGAGCCGTGCCGGACGCACAACTTTGCGCACTCCGGCAAAAATTTCTGCTGCCTCGGCTGCCAGACGGTTTTCACGCTCCTGCGCGAGAACGGGCTGGAACAGTTTTACGCGCTGAATGCCGCGCCCGGCACGCGCATCCGCGCCGTGTCCGCCGCCGCCAGATGGTTGTTCCTCGACGATCCGGAGGTGGCGGAAAAACTCTGTGATTACGCGGATAAAACGCGGGTTAAAGTCACTTTGCACCTACCGACAATTCACTGTGTCGCATGCGTTTGGCTGTTGGAAAATCTTTTCAAACTTCATCCCGGCGTCGGCCATTCGCAGGTGAATTTTTCGCGCCGCGAAGCCGCCATCACTTTTGCGCCGGACAAAATAAAGTTAAGTGAACTCGTCGCGTTGCTCACATCCATTGGCTACGAACCCGAACTGACGTTTGGTGAAACGGAGAAAGCCAAGTCGTCGCCGTGGCGCAAAAAAGCGTGGCTGCAAATCGGCCTCGCCGGTTTTGCGTTCGGCAACATCATGCTGATGTCGCTGCCGTTTTATTTCGGACTCGATTCGTTCAACGGTCCGTGGTTCAAGCTCATCGCCGGCTGGCTCGGTCTCGCATTTGCTCTGCCGGTCGTCACATACAGCGCGTCCGATTTTTGGCGCGCAGCGTGGTTGAGCTTGCGGCAACGCACCATCACACTGGAAATCCCCATCGTGCTCGGCCTCGCGGCGATTTACGTTTCCAGCATTGTTGAAGTGCTCGCGCAACGCGGTCCCGGCTACTGTGATTCGCTCTGCGGTCTGATTTTCTTTCTGCTCTGCGGACGACTGTTTCAGAAAAAAACCTACGACCGACTCACCTTTGACCGCGATTACAAAGGCTTTTTTCCATTATCCGTTGTCCGGAAAAATTCCAGCGGCGAAGCGAGCGTGGCCATTTCGCAGTTGGAAATCGGCGACCATTTAATTTTACGGAACGGCGAACTCTTGCCGGCGGATGCGAAGCTGGTCAGCGGCGAAGCTTGTCTGGACTACAGCTTCGTGACGGGCGAATCAGAACCAGTCCCCCGCGCCGCCGGCGACCATCTTTATGCGGGTGGCCGACAAGTTGGCGGGGCGATTGAAGTCGAAACCGTAAAATCCGTCGCGCAAAGCTATCTCGCTGCGCTCTGGAACAACGAAGCGTTCCGCAAAAATTCTGACAACGACCTCGACTCGCTGACGAATCGCTACAGCAAACGATTCACTCGCCTCGTCATCGGTATCGCACTTGCAGCGGCTTTGTTTTGGATTTTCCGCGACTCGTCCAAAGCCTTAAAAGCATTCACTTCCGTGCTGATTGTCGCATGTCCGTGTGCGCTTGCGTTGTCAGCGCCGCTGGCGCACGGCACGGCGCAACGAATTTTGGCGAAGCTAAAAATTTTCCTAAAAAACGCGCTGGTCATTGAGCGCATGGCCGAGGTGGACACGATTGTTTTGGACAAAACCGGCACGCTCACCTGTGCAGACGCGCGCGGCGTGGAATTTCAATTTGCCGTTGGCAGGGAATTGACGACGGAGGAAACGAATTGGATCGGCTCGCTCGCACGTCATTCGACGCATCCGCATTCGGTGCGCATCACCAAATCGCTTTCGTTTTCTACTTTGCCCGTTGGGAAATTTGAGGAGACGCCGGGCGCTGGAATCGAAGGTGAAATTTCCGGACACAAACTTTTACTTGGCTCACGCGCGTGGCTGCAACGCCGCGGCGTTGCCATCAACCAAAACGAAATGCCGCCCAAAATCAATTCCGCCAGCGCGGTTTTCGTGGCGATTGATGGAGCGCTGCGCGGTTCGTTTGCCTTGGAAAATTCATTGCGTCCGGAAGTTGCGGAGTTGATTGCTCAGCTCGGTGGCAAATTTGAACTGGCCTTATTGAGCGGCGACAACGAACGCGAGGCGGCTCGTTTCCAAAAACTTTTTGGCGAAGGCGCGGTTTTGAAATTCAACCAAAGTCCGGCGGACAAGCTGCATTTTGTCCGCGAACTCCAGTCGCGCGGGCGCAAAGTCATGATGGTCGGCGACGGTTTGAACGACGCGGGTGCGCTCAAGCAAGCCGAGGTCGGCGTGGCGGTGGTGGAACAGATTGGAATTTTCTCGCCCGCGAGCGACGTGATTCTGGATGCAGCGGAATTGCCACGTCTGGCAAGGGTTTTGGCATTTTCGCGCAGTGCGGCACGCGTAGTGCGGGCGGGCTTCATTATCTCGGCGCTTTACAATCTGGTGGGTGTGAGCATCGCGGCGGCGGGACTTTTATCGCCGATCGTTTGCGCAATTTTGATGCCGTTGAGTTCGGCGACGGTCGTGCTTTTTGCGTGCGGCGCGACGGCGTGGCTTGGTCGGAAGTTGCAAGTTGAGAAGTGTCCGGTTGCCGCTCCAATTCGGTCCAGCATTCAAACTTCACCTTTCCAACTTCAACCCATCGCGGAGGAAGCGGCATGAGTGTGGTCATTATTTTAATCGTCGCGAGCCTCGCGGTAGCGCTGCTGTTTTTGGCGGGCTTCGTGTGGGCGGTGCGCAGCGGGCAATACGAAGACACGTTGACGCCGTCGCTGCGCGTGTTGGCGGAAGAGGATTTTAACAGGTCGCGAGGTAACGCAGTTCCCCTCACGTCTCTGAAGGAAACCCAGGAACAGCAACCACTCAAAAATAAATGAAATCTAAAATCAAAATCGCAAGCTCGGCAGCTGTATTGACGGCGGCACTCGCCACCAGCGCCAGCGCGGGAAACGCAAACACGACGAACTGGCTGGACAACACGATTTCGCCGGTCGCCAACCCGATTTATTTTGAAGATCCGCGGGTGACGAGCGAAGTGCGTCCGGTTTATATGTATCATTGGCTGCCGGACACGTTTCATTTCAGCGGCGGCACCGTGCCGTTGGGCGGTCAGGTGCAGGTGATGGCGGTGCAATTGCGTTATGCCCTCACCGAAAAGCTCGGCTTGATTGCGACAAAGGATGGTTACATTGAATTTCAACCGCACCACACATTGGGCCACGAATATGGTTGGGGCGATTTGGCCGCAGGTTTGAAATATGTGCTGGTGGACGATCAGGACAATCAGGCGATTCTGACGCCTGGTTTCACGCTGACAGTTCCGACCGGCAGCCCGGATGTGTTTCAAGGCCACGGTTCCGGCGAATGGAATGTGTTCGTCTCCGCGGAAAAAGGTTTTGACCAATTACACTTCACTGGCAATGCCGGTTTCATCATTCCGAATAATTTTGCGCAGAGCACCTCGCAATTGCACTACAGCCTGCAAGCAGATTATTACCTCTGCCAATATTTCATCCCGTTCGCCGTCGCCAATGGCTACACGATTCTCTCGAACGGCAACGGCCAATCGAGTCAGTCGCTCCAAGCTGTGCCGTTAAATACGGAAGGCTACGACCTAATCAACTTCGGCAGCGCGGACGCAGCCGGCACCACGCAGATGACGGTGGGCGGCGGCGCACGTTCCCGCATCCTGAAAAATCTGGATGTCGGTTTCGCTTATGAAGTCGGGGTGGTTAACCCGGTCGGCATCTTTGAAAGCCGCGTCACGGCGGACGTAATCTGGCGGTTTTAATTGTAAATAAAATTGGCGGCGCAGTCGAACGGCTGCGCCGCCACTCGATGAACTGAAAATATGGAATCAAAAAATATGAATGTAGAAACCTTCAAATATGACAACCGGATCGTGCGCGCCTTCGGCATCGCGACGATTGTCTGGGGCATTGTCGGCATGCTGGTCGGCTTGATCGCCGCCGTGCAATTATTTTTTCCGGACGCGAACCTGAATTTCCAGTTCATCACGTTTGGTCGTATCCGGCCGCTACACACGAACGCGGTGATTTTTGCGTTTGTCGGCAACGGCATGTTCATGGGCGTTTACTATTCGCTGCAACGGTTGTGCAAAGCGCGCATGTTCAGCGATTGGTTGAGCTGGTTCAATTTCTGGGGCTGGCAAACCATCATCGTCGCGGCGGCAGTCACGTTGCCGCTTGGTTTGACGACGAGCAAGGAATACGCAGAACTCGAATGGCCGATTAAAATCGCCATCACGATTGTGTGGGTGGCGTTTGCCGTGAATCTTTTCGGCACCATCGTCAAACGCCGCGAGAAACACATGTATGTGGCGATTTGGTTTTACATCGCCACGGTCATCACGGTCGCGGTGTTGCACATCACGAACTCGATGACGATGCCGGCGGGTCTGTTCAAAAGCTATTCCATGTATGCCGGCGTGTAAGACGCGCTCGTGCAATGGTGGTATGGCCACAACGCCGTCGCGTTCTTCCTGACCACGCCGTATCTCGGCTTGATGTATTATTTTCTGCCGAAGGTCGCGAATCGTCCGGTGTTTTCGTATCGCCTTTCGATTATTCACTTTTGGGCGTTGGTGTTTCTCTACATCTGGGCCGGACCGCATCATCTACTGTATTCCGCGCTGCCGGATTGGGCGCAATCGCTCGGTATGGTTTTCTCGCTGATGCTCATCGCTCCGAGCTGGGGCGGTATGTTGAATGGTCTGCTCACCTTGCGCGGTGCTTGGGATAAAGTGCGGCAAGACCCAGTTCTGAAATTCATGGTGGTCGCCATCACAGCTTACGGCATGAGCACACTTGAAGGACCGCTGCTCTCCATCAAAACCGTCAACTCGCTCTCGCATTACACGGATTGGAGAATCGCGCACGTTCACGTTGGCGCGATGGGTTGGAATGGTTTTCTGACCTTCTCGATGCTCTATTATCTTTTTCCGCGTCTTTACCGGACGAATTTGTGGTCCACCAAACTGGCGAATTACCATTTCTGGATCGGGCTGCTCGGCATGATGTTTTACTGCGTGCCGATTTACATCGCGGGCGTCACCGAAGGATTGATGTGGAAACAATTCAATCACGACGGTTTCCTGCAATACCCGAACTTCCTCGAAACCATTTTGCAGGTCGTCCCTATGTTCCGTTTGCGCGCGATCGGCGGCACGCTGTATCTCGTCGGCGCGTTCATGATGGCCTACAACTTGTATCGCACCGCGAAGGCCGGACAATTTGAACCGGACACCGAGGCGCAAGCTGCGGCACTGGAAAAAGCTCCGGTTGCGGCTGGTAAATCGGCTTTTCACCGGATGCTCGAAGGCAAACCGCTCTTCTTCACCGTGCTCGCCACCGTGGCGATTCTCGTTGGCGGTCTGGTGGAAATTGTCCCGATGTTTTTGGTTCAACAAAACGTTCCGACCATCGCCAGCGTGCATCCGTATTCGCCGCTGGAAGTTCTCGGTCGCGACATTTACATCCGCGAAGGTTGCCTCGGGTGCCATTCGCAAATGATTCGTCCGTTCCGTTCTGAAACCGAACGCTACGGTGAATATTCCAAAGCGGGTGAATATGTTTATGACCATCCGTTCCTGTGGGGTTCCGAACGCAAAGGTCCGGACCTCGCGCGCGAAGGCGGTAAATATCCCGATGCGTGGCATTTCAACCACATGGACGATCCGCGCTCGACTTCGCCCGGCTCCATCATGCCGCGCTACTCGTGGTTGCTGACGCAAAAAATCGAAGTGGACACGTTGCCATCGCACCTCATCGCGTTGCGGAGAATTGGCGTGCCGTATCCCGTCGGCTACGAAAACGGTCAAGCGCAAAAAGATTTGCAGGCACAGGCTGATAAAATCGTCGCGAACCTCAAACTCGGTTCGGTCAAAGCCGATTCCGACAAGGAAATCATCGCGCTCATCGCGTATCTGCAACGGCTCGGCACGGACATCAAATCCGCACCGGTCACCACCGCGGCCAAATAATCTGGAGGAAATATGATCTATAACCTTGTTCATTCAATCCTGCGGGCAGCGGGAAACATCAATGGCTACGGCCTGTTTTCCTTCATCCTGTTCTTTGGTTTTTTCATCGGCGTGCTCGTCTGGGCATTTGCCTTGAAGAAAAATCATTTGAACCACATGAGCGACCTGCCGTTGGACGGCGGCGAGAAAAATTCAACCAACACCATTAAATCTGAAAAACTATGAGCAACGATCCTAAAGAACCTTTGCTGCTCGACCATAACTACGACGGCATTCAGGAACTCGACAACAATCTCCCGCGTTGGTGGGTGTGGCTGTTTTACATCACCATCATCTTCGCGGCGGGCTATCTGATTTATTATCACGTCGCCTGCAAAGGCGATTTACAGGCCGCCGAATACGCCAAGGAAATGCAGGCGGGCGAACAGATCAAAAACGCTGCGATGGGCAAGTTTGAAGCCTCCATCCCAACGTCGCAACCGACCACGGACGCCGCCGCACTGGAAGACGGCCGCCAAACTTACACCAAGTTTTGCGCGCCGTGCCACCGCGTGGATGGCGGCGGTCTCGTCGGCCCGAACCTCACGGATGATTACTGGATCCACGGCAGCAATTATTGCGACACCGTGAAAATCATCTGGGACGGCGTGCCCGCCAAAGGCATGATCACCTGGAAAACGGTTTTGAAACCGGACCAAATCCAGAATGTTGCCAGCTACATTTACACGTTACGCGGCACGAAACTGCTCACGCCCGGCAAGTTGCCGGAAAACCAAGCGCCCGCCAAACCGGCCGCGCCAAACGCGTTTGAATAACAATTAGCAATTCCCGGCGCGTGGCACTGGTCGCGCGCCGGAAAAACTTACTTGAACACGCCGCTACCAAAAGAAACCCCCGATACCCTCAAGGATGTGGATTGGTCGGATTTCCGCGACCATATTGCCACCGCCGAGCGCGATGGCCGCCGCAAATGGGTTTATCCGCGCCAAGTCAGCGGACGTTTTTTCCGCTGGCGCACTCAGTTCAGTTGGTTGCTGCTGTTCGTCATGTTCGCGGGTCCGTTCATCACCATTCGCGGCAATCCGCTGTTGATGATGAATATTGTGGAACGCAAGTTCGTTGTGCTCGGCCAAATTTTCTGGCCGCAGGACATGATTATTTTCGCCATTGCCGCACTCGTCGCGCTCACCAGTATTGTCATTTTCACCGCCGCGTTCGGACGCGTCTGGTGCGGCTGGGCGTGCCCGCAAACGGTGATGATGGAAATGGTTTTTCGCAAAATCGAATACGCCATCGAAGGCGACGCGCATCAGCAACGCGCCTTGAATGCCGCTCCGTGGCGCGGCGCAAAAATCTCGAAGAAAGTTTTTAAGCACGCGATTTTTTACGCACTCTCGTTTCTCGTCGGCAACGTGCTTTTGAGTTACATCATCGGCTGGCAGCAGCTTTATCAAATCGTCACCGACCCGCCCGCGCAACACGTCGTCGGCCTGAGTTTCATGATTGCCTTTTCGCTCTTGTTTTACGGCATCTTTGCGCGTTTCCGCGAACAGGCTTGCACCTTCATTTGTCCCTACGGCCGGTTTCAATCCGTATTGCTCGATGAAAATTCAATTGTCGTAGCTTACGATCACAAGCGCGGCGAAAAGCGCGCCCCGCTCAAACAATCGCAGAAATTTGGCGAACGTCGCTACGCCGGCTTCGGCGATTGTGTGGCGTGCAACCAATGCGTTGCCGTTTGTCCGACCGGCATAGACATCCGCGACGGCACACAGATGGAATGCGTTCATTGCACCGCTTGCATGGACGCCTGCGATAATGTGATGCACAAAGTCGGCAGCCCGCTTGGCCTAATCCGTTACGCTTCACTCAACGGCATCGAACGCGGCGAGCGCCTACGCCTCACACCGCGACTCATGGGTTATTGCGTGGTGCTCGTCGCACTTGTTTCGCTGCTGGCCGTAATGATTTTTACGCGCGCTGATATTGAAGCCACCCTGCTGCGCACACCCGGCTCAATGTTTCAGCAAATGCCTGACGGTCATTTAAGCAATCTCTACACCGTGCGCATCATCAACAAAACTTCGCGCGAAATGGACGTGGAATTGCGACTGGAATCGCCTGCCGGTTCGTTGCAGGTCATGGGCGGCAAACTCATCGTCCCGCCGCAAAAACTTTTGGAAAACTCCCTGCTCGTCGAACTCGATCCGGCGGGAATGAAATCCGGCACCACGCCGATTGTCGTCGGCGTTTATGTCGACAACAAAAAATTACAGACCCTTAAAACGGCCTTCATCGGCCCGCGCAATTGATTTATGAAAACGAACCGCAATCTCTGGCCGCTCGGTATTTTTGTAACGTTCGGCCTGTTCTTTATCGGCATGGCCACCGTCGTCGTCATCGCCGCGACGCATCGCGAACATCTCGTCAACGCGAACTATTACGAGCAGGAATTGAAATTTCAGGATCAAATCAACAGCGTTGACCGCACGCAAAAATCCGGCGCGACCATCGCCTACGATTCTCGCACCGGCGAACTCACGCTCGCGCTGCCACCGGCGCACCTTGCGCAGAAGTTTTCCGGCGTGATTCAACTGTATCGCCCAGCCGCGCCTGATCTGGATCGTGAATTTCTGTTGGAACCAAAATCCGATGGCACGCAAACGCTCAATGTTTCCAAGCTTGCCGCCGGTTTGTGGGTCGCCCGCGCCAAATGGATAGCGGGTGGCGAAAATTATTTTCTCGAACAAAAAATTACTATCGTCGCAAATTAAAAATGGATTTTAGAATAGCCTTCGCGCTTGGTCTGCTCGGCAGTCTGCACTGCGCCGCCATGTGCGGGCCGCTGATGCTCGCGCTGCCAGTTCCGCCCGGTGGGCCGACGCGCTTCATCGTTGGTCGCAGCGTTTATCAACTCGGACGCGTGACGACATATTGCCTGCTCGGCCTCATCGCCGGCGTCATCGGCCAATCTATTTTTTTAGCCGGATTGCAACGAACTTTGTCCATCGGCCTCGGCGTGGCGATTCTGTTTGGCTTTCTGATTGCGAAAAAAGTTTCCTTATCTGCGCCCGTCGTCCGGCTCGTTGCAAAATTAAAAACGGCTATGGCCACGCAATTGCGCCAGCGCAGTTTCCGCTCGCTCGCGCTGCTCGGCATGCTAAACGGCCTGTTGCCCTGCGGTCTGGTTTATGTGGCCGTGGCTGGAGCCGTTTCACGCGGCAACGTGCCCGACGGAATTTTTTACATGGCCTGGTTCGGACTCGGCACCGTGCCGATGCTGCTGGCCGTAAGTTGGTCCGGAAAATTATTTCCAGCGACACTGCGCCAGAAATTGAACCGAGCAATTCCGTTCGGCGTCTGCCTGCTGGCATTCATGCTGATTTTGCGCGGGTTGGCGCTGGGAATTCCTTATGTCAGCCCAGCGTTGGTCTCAGGAATTCCCGCGAGTTGCTGCCCGCCTTGAGTCGGCGCGCGGTTCAAACCAAATTTTAACCCGCCAACGTCACCGAATTTTTTCAAGGTGATGATTGCATTCTGCGCCGGAATTTTTATAGTTCGCTCGTTCAATAAAAACTAGATGAGCAATCCGAATAACGACACACCGTGGGATATTGATTCCGCGCGCAACCTTTACAACATCCGCCGCTGGGGCGCGAAGTATTTTGACATCAATGACGCCGGCCACGTCGCCGTCAAACCCTTGCAAGACGCGGGCGCCAGCGTGGACATCACCGATGTCATCGAAGAGGCCAAAGGTCGCGGGCTGAAATTTCCGTTGCTTATTCGCTTCCAGGATATTCTGCGTCATCGGGTCGAAGCCATCAACAAGGCGTTTCAAAGTTCCATCGCGGAATTTAATTTCACCGGAAAATATCGCGGCGTTTTTCCAATCAAGGTGAACCAGCTTCGCGAAGTGGTGGAAGAAATTCTTGATGCGGGCAAGCCATTCAACTTCGGTCTCGAAGTCGGCAGCAAGCCGGAACTCTTTGCCGGCCTGGCGCTGCAAAACCAAATGGGCGGACTCATCATCTGCAACGGCTACAAGGATGCGGAATTCATCCGTATGGCGCTGCTCGGCATCAAGCTCGGCAAACGTGTCATCGTGGTCGTGGAGAAACTTGAAGAGTTGCGCCAGATCATCACGATTTCGAAAACGCTGGGTGTGGAACCGCTCATCGGCATCCGCGCACGGTTGCTCAGCAAGGGCGCAGGCAAATGGGCGGAGAGCGGCGGCGAAAATGCGAAGTTCGGTTTGAGCACGGTGGAACTTTTGACGGCGACGGAAATGTTGAAGGCGGAAAATCTCGGTCACTGTTTGAAGCTGTTGCATTTCCACATCGGCTCGCAGGTGCCGGACATTCTCACGGTGAAAAAAGCGGTGCAGGAAGCTGCACGCTTTTATGCGAAGCTCGTGAAGATGGGTTTTGCCATCGAATTCATGGACGTCGGCGGCGGCCTCGGCGTGGACTACGACGGTTCGCGCAGTGCGTTTGATTCTTCGACCAACTACTCGTTGCAGGAATACACGAACGACATCGTTTATTACATTGCCGATGTCTGCAACGCGGAAAAAGTCCCGCATCCCGACATCGTGAGCGAGAGCGGACGCGCCATCGTCGCGCATCACAGCGTGCTCGTCGTGGAAGTGTTTGGCGCGATTGAAAAAATTCGTCCCGGCGACGCTTTCAAATATGGCGACAGCGAGCATCCGCTTGTGAAGGAGTTGCTCGACATCAAAAAAAATCTCGCGAAGCTCAACAAGCTCGAGGCCTTTCACGACGCGCAAGAGCGCAAGGACGACGCTCACAATATGTTCACGCTCGGCGTCATGGAATTGCTGGACAAGGCGCGTATTGAAAATCTTTATTGGGAGATCAGCCAGGAAGTCGTCGCGAGTTTCAAAGGTCAGGCCTACATCCCGGACGAAATCCAGAAGCTCGAAGATTCGCTCGGCGACCAATACCTCTGCAATTTTTCCGTGTTCCAATCGCTGCTGGATCACTGGGCACTCGGACAATTATTCCCCATCATGCCCGTCTCGCGGCTCAACGAAAAGCCGACGCGCGAAGGCACGTTGGTTGACATCACCTGCGATTCCGACGGCGCCATCAACAAGTTCATTGATCTCCGCGACGTGCGCGACACGTTGCCGCTGCATCAGCTCAACGCCAACGGCGACGGCAAACAGGAGCCTTACTATCTAGGCTTTTTCTTGATGGGCGCGTATCAGGACATCATGGGCGACTTACACAATCTCTTTGGCCGCGTGAACGAAGTCCACGTCTTCCTCGAACCCGACGAGCCGACCGGTTATTACATCGAGGAAGTCATCGAGGGCGACACCGTTATCCATTCGCTCACCGCCGTGCAATACGACGAGAACGAACTCAAACGCCAGATGAAGGCGCAGATGGACGAAGCCATCAAATCCGACCGCATGAAACCCAGCGAAGCCATGCGCCTGCTGGATGATTACGAACGCGGGTTGAAGGCTTATACTTATTTGAGTTTTTGAAATGCAATCCGCAGAAGACAAGCCGGTCTTGAAATGTGACAACATAATTGATTCACCGCGAGGCATCACGGAAGCGGATGGAAACAAGGTTATGGTTTTCGTTCCCGCAAATGAAATTGAACGAATCACATTAAAATTTGGCCGCGCTGAGCATCGTCCAATCGTCTCTTTGTCGATTGGTATTATTCTCGCCTCAATTGGTCTTTTTGGATTAGTTGAATTTTTTCGGGCTACGGGTGGATGGCGTTATGAAATTGGAATGATGCTTCTGGGCGCAATCGGCGGCTCGCTGATTTTTGACACGTTAAAACAAAGACATTTTTTAGAAGTTCACAAAAAGGGTGGCGTAAGCAGATTAGTCTTTTCAAAAAACGCTCAAAAAGACGCGATTGAAAATTTCTGCAAAGAGGTTAGAGACGTTGATTGGGCCCCTCTGAACTAGGCCATTGTGGGTGGGATGGTTTTCGGGTAACGAAAGGAAAACCATCATGAAGAAGACACATCACACGACCGAGCAGATCATCCGCATCCTGCGGGAGGCG
>Ga0164296_1000319_pt1 | contig 59317 bp, 57 predicted proteins | sample GEODES057metaG_FD_113533 | JGI IMG/M metagenome (GOLD analysis project Ga0164296, IMG submission 113533) | Dystrophic lake water microbial communities from Trout Bog Lake, Wisconsin, USA - GEODES057 metaG | ecosystem: Environmental > Aquatic > Freshwater > Lake | place: USA: Trout Bog Lake...
CGCGCCGTGAACCAGCTCCCGAGCCTCGTCCTTCGTGAACAAGCGCAGCGCTATCGCGGTTTGAAGCCAAACCGCTGTCGCTCCCCTCGCCGCGCAGCGAAGCTGCGCGTCAGAAGTCTTTTCGCTTCTTTTTCTTCAGAAAAAGAAGGCCTTCCTTCGGATGGACAAACGCTCTTGTTGAGCAGAGCGCTATCGCGGTTTGAAGGCAAACCGCTGTCGCTTTCGTCGCCGTTTCGCGGAGCGAAACGTCTGGGCTGTCGCTCCCCTTGCCGCTACGCTTCGCTTCGCGTCAGCAGAGCCTGTGCACAAGCATCCAGGATCGCGTCCATATCCATCCCGTAGGCCGCGTAGAGGTCCGGCAGGTCGCCGCTTTGTCCGAACCGATCCGGTCCCAGCGGCACCACCCGTTGTCCGCGCACGGCGCCGAGCCATGAGTGTGCCGCGGGGTGTCCGTCGAGGATGGTCACCAGGGCCGCCTCGGGGGCGAGGGGGGCGAGGATGGTTTCGATATGGGAGACCGTCCCGCGAACACCGGCGCGCCGGGCGCGGGCGGCCTTGATCCATCCGTCGTGCAGCCGGTCCGGACTGGTCACCGCGAGCAGCCCGGCGCCGGGTGTTTCCGCGGCGAGTTCGGCGAAAGCGGCTTCGGCTTCGGGTGCGATGGCGCCCTGGTAGGCAAGCGCGATGCGCGCGCCGGGGGCGGGCGGCACGACCCAGTGGGCGCCTGCGATGACGGCGGCGGGATCGAGGGCGCGCGGCCGTTGCTCCAGCTGCCGCGTCGACAAGCGGAGCCACACCGCTGAGCCATCGGGCTGCTGCATATGGTGGAAGGCGTGGCGCAGCAGGATGGCGAGTTCGTCGACATAGGCGGGTTCGAAGCTGGCGAGGCGGTCGGAGCTCATGCCGATCAAGGGTGTGTTGATCGACTGGTGCTGTCCGCCTTCAGGGGCGAGGGTGAGGCCCGAGGGGGTTGAGACCAGCAGGAAGCGCGCGTCCTGGTAGCAGGCGTAGATCAGCGCATCGAGCCCGCGGTTGACGAAGGGATCATAGACGGTGCCGATCGGCAGCAGCCGCGCCCCGTGCAGCGCGGGCGCGAGCCCGGCGGCGCCGAGGAGCAGAAACAGGTTCTGTTCGGCGATGCCGAGTTCGATGTGCTGGCCTTCGGGCGTCATGCCCCAGCGCTGCGCGGAGGCGAGCTTCGCGTCGCGGAACACGTCGTTGCGGGTATGCCGATCGAACACGCCGCGGCGGTTCACCCAGGGCCCGAGGTTGGTTGAGACGGTGACGTCCGGGCTGGTGGTGACGATGCGCTCGGCGAGCGCCTTGAAGTCGCCCTGCCCGCGGCCGATTTCGGCGAGGATGTCGCCGAACCCCGCCTGGGTCGACATTTTCCGCCCGTCGGTTTTCGGCGCCGGCAGTTTTTCCGGAATGGGAACGATGGGAGCCGTGAAGGCGCGCCCTTCCGGCGTCAGCGGCGTGGCGAAGGGAATGGTCGCGACGAAGGCCTGCATTTCCTCGGATGTCGCATCCAGGCCTTCAAAGAGGTCCCACTCATGCCCCGGCCGGATGCCCATGGCAGTACGAAAAACCTCCATCTGCTCCTTGGTCATCAGCCCGGCGTGGTTGTCCTTATGCCCGGCGAAGGGCAGGCCCATGCCCTTGATGGTGTAGGCGATGAAGCAGGTCGGCTGATCGCCGGCGGCATCGGCGGCGCGGAACTGCTCGATGAGGTATTCGACGTCATGGCCGCCGAGATTGGTCATCAGCGCGGCGAGCTCGTCGTCCGACAATGGATCGATGATCGCCCGCAACTGCGGGTCCCGCCCGAGATCGGTCAGCAGCGCCTGGCGCCAGGCCGCGCCGCCTTGGAACGTGAGGGCCGAGTAGAGACTGTTCGGGCAATCGTCGATCCACAGCCGCAGCGCCTCGCCGCCCGGCCGCGCGAAGGCGGCCTGCAGGTGGCGGCCGAATTTCATCGTCACCACGTTCCAGCCCATGTCGCGGAACAGGCCCTCGATCCGCCCGAACAGCCGGTCCGGCACGACGGAGTCGAGCGACTGGCGGTTGTAGTCGATCACCCACCAGACGTTGCGGATATCGTGCTTCCACCCCTCGAGCAGCGCCTCGTAGATATTGCCCTCGTCGAGCTCCGCATCCCCCGCGATCGCCACATGCCGGCCGGGCGGCAGGTCGGGACGCCCCAGCCCATGCAGCCGCACGTAATCGGCCATGAGTGCGGAGAAGCTGGTCATCGCCACGCCGAGGCCCACCGAGCCGGTCGAGAAATCCACCTCGCCGCCGTCCTTCACCCGGCTGGGATAGGATTGCGCCCCCCCGATCTGCCGCAGCCCCGCCATCTTCTCCACCGTCTGCCGGCCGAACAGATAGTTGATGGCGTGGAACACCGGCCCGGCATGCGGCTTGACGGCGACGCGGTCCTGCGGCCGCAGGATGCTGAGATAGAGCGCGGCGAGGATCGAGATGCAGGAGGCGCAGGAGGCCTGGTGCCCGCCCACCTTCAGCCCGTCGCGGTTGGGCCGGATGTGGTTGGCGTTATGGATCATCCAGGACGACAGCCACAGCAGCTTGCGTTCGAGTTGATGCAGCAGATGCGCGCGGCGCGCGTCCGACAGCGGCGGGGCCGAGCGTTTCGCGGGTGCGTTCATGGAGTGTCCCCCTGGAGCGATGTGGCGAGGTTAGCGCGCCGCGTCGGCGAAGGCACGCGCGAAGGCGGGAGGCAGGTCTTCCGCAATCAGCCCTTGCCCTGCGATCGCGGCCGCCCGCCCATGCAGCCAGGCCCCGGCGCAGGCGGCCGCGAAGGGCTCCAATCCCTGCCCCAGCAACGCCGCGATCAGCCCCGCCAACACATCCCCAGCCCCCGCGGTCGCGAGCCAAGGCGGCGCGCTGTCATTCACCACCGCCCGCCCATCGGGCGCCGCCACAATCGTATCCGCCCCCTTAAGCAGCACCACCGCCCCGGCCCGCGTGGCGGCAGCTCGGACGGCCGAGATCCGGTCATCGCCCGGAGCCCCGAACAACCGGGTAAACTCACCCATATGCGGCGTCAGCACCGTCGCCCCCCGCAACCGCTCCGGCTGCCCGGCGAACGCGGAGAGCCCATCGGCATCGACGACCACCAACCTGCCCGCCGCGAGCAAGGGCGGCAGCAACACCTCCGCCGTCTGGAGCCCCAACCCCGGCCCGGCGACCCAGGCATTGTGCCTGGGATCATCGAGCTGCCGCACCATTGGGCTCGCGTCCACCATCACCCCGGGCGCGCCGGCGCGATAAATATCCGCGCTCCCCTGCGCCGCGATCGTCACCAGCCCCGCCCCAGCCCGCCGTGCCGCCATCGCCGCGAGGCGCGCCGCCCCGGTCATGCTGGCGCCGCCGAGAACGGTGACATGGCCGCGGCTGTATTTATGCGCCGAGGCCCCTGGCACGGGGAGAGTCCAGAGATCCGGATGATTCCGCCACGTCTGCGGCCGCAGGGTGTCCAGCACCGCGGCGGGCAGCAGAATATCGGCGAGCACCACCTCCCCGCACAGCTCCCGCCCGGGCAGCAGAAGATGGCCGGGCTTCAGCCGGAAGAAGGTCACCGTGAGTTCCGCCCTGGGCGCCCAGGGCCGCGGCAGGCCGGTGGCGCCATCGAGGCCGGAGGGGACGTCGATGGCGACGATTCGGCGGGCGGCCTTGAGGGTGGCGATGACCTGGGGCGAGAGCTCGCGCGACAGGCCAGCGCCGAAGGCCGCGTCGATCACCAGGTCGGCGCAGGCGGCTTCTTCGGGAGAGAAGGCATCGAGGGTGAGAACCCGAACGGGCCAGCCGGCATCGGCGAGGTAGCGCGCCGCGACCTGGCCGTCGCCGCCGTTGTTGCCGGGGCCGCAGAGCACAAGGGTCCGACAGGGGCGGATGCGGGCGCGGATCGCGCGGGCGACGGCGCGGCCGGCATTGTCCATCAGGGTGGCGATGGGGATGCCCATGCCGATGGCGGTGCGGTCGGCGAGCGCGGATTCTTCGGGGGTGAGCAGTTCGTGCACGGGACCTGTGCTAGAGTTATGTTGCACTGCAGCGGAGTCGCGGGACATGTCTGTCGTCATCACGGTCGCACAGCAAAAAGGCGGGGCGGGCAAGACGACGCTCGCCGCCAATCTCGCCGCAGCGCTCGCCGAGGGCAAGCGCGTCGCGGTGGTCGACATCGACCCCCAGCGCAGCCTGGCCCGCTGGCATGCCCTGCGGGCGGCGAAGGCGGGCGCGGCGCCGATCACGTTCTCCGATCTTTCGGGCTGGCGGCTGGCGCGGGAACTCGATCGGCTGCGCTCCAGCCATGACGTGCTGATCGTCGACAGCCCGCCGCAGCTCGACAGCGATGCCCGCGCCGCGATCCGGGCGGCGGACCTGGTGCTGGTGCCGGTGCAGCCCTCGCCGCCCGACCTCTGGGCCGCCGAGGGGACGCTGAAACTGGCCCGCGACGAGCGGCGGATGGCGCGCATCGTGCTCAACCGCGCGCCGGCCTCGGGCAAGCTGCGCGAGGCGGTGGAAGCGGAGATCGCGGCCGTCGGGCATGGCGTGTTCGCGGCGACGCTGGGCAATCGGATCGGCTTCGCGGGCGCCTTCGCGCGCGGGCTGGGGGTGAGCGAGACGGCGCCGCGGTCGACGGCGGCGGTGGAATTGCGCAGCCTGCTCGACGAACTCTGTGGTATCCTGCCGGGATTGGGCGCTTAGACGGGAAACAGATCATGACCGACAACCTTATCCTCGCCGTGCATCTGCTCGGCGCCGCCATCTGGGTGGGCGGCATGGCCTTCGCGCTGCTGGTGTTGCGGCCGAGCCTCGGTGTGCTGGCGCCGGCGCAGCGGCTGGCGCTGCACGGCGAAGTGTTCCGCCGCTTCTTCCGGATCATCTGGCACGTGATGCCGCTGGTGTTGCTGAGCGGCTACGGGCTGCTGTTCTCCTACGGCGGCTTCGAGGAGGTGAACCCGCTGGTGCATGTGATGCACCTCACGGGGGTCACGATGGCGGTGATTTTCGCGGTGATCTTCTTCGGCCCCTGGAAGGCACTGCAGGCAGCCCTAGCGGCCAGCAAGCCGGCCGAGGCCGCCGCGGCAGTCAATCGCATCCGGCTGCTGATTTCCGCCAATCTGGTGCTCGGTGTGATCACCATCGCAGTGGCTGCGTTCGCCTGAATATTGTCATCATAAAGTTCTTCATATTGTGATCATAAGATTCCGAAAAACGTGATCATGCAGGGGGTTGCATTTTTCATATCGGGAGAGCAGATAGTCGAATGTCACAGTAGGGAGACATCCCATGGCCGACGACTCCACCATTCCCGCCTCGCCGAGCATGCTCACTTTGCCGATGCAGCCGGCCTTCCAGATTGATACCGAACTGCAGGCTCAGCTCGATGCGTCACTGAGCCGGGCACTCGGCGGCAACGACACCATCCCTGCCGCCGGGGCAGCCCTGCAGGGCCCGACCAGCGGGCAGAGCTTCATCGGCATTGGCCCCGAAGGCGCCGGCGGGCCGGCGCGTATCCCGTTCCAGTTCGCCACGCTCGCCGACAGCGTTCCCGGCTCGGGCCTCGGCGGCAATGTCAGCCTGCCAGGCGCCGACCTGATGCCGCCACTTTATATCGCGCCGGCGATCGAGCCGATCGTGCGGGCGGATATCGCCGGCAGCAGCACCATCGGCCTGTCGGATGGCACGTTCCTGACCTTCGGCGACATCAGCATCCTCGCCGGCAACCTCTAGATCGTGATTGGTTTAGGTCAAACCAATCACGATCTAGCAACCGATTGAAGAAGAGCGCGATTCACGCTTTCTGACCGATCGGCCTCAAGCGATCGCGCTCTAGCTGGCGAGCGGCGGCCGTTTCTGGACCCAGGGACGCGCGCCCTCGAAGGCCGCGCTGGCCTGGAGCACGCCGAGGTCGTCGAAGCGCTTGCCTACGATCTGCAGCCCCACCGGCAGACCCGCCGGTGTGAAGCCGCAGGGGACGGAGGCCGCCGGACTGCCAGACCAGTTGAAGGGGTAGGAGAACTCCGCCCACATCAGCCAGTCCCACTCATGCTGCGGCCAGTGGGCCGGCTGGAGCTTGTTCGCCGGAAAGGCGGCGACGCTGACCGCCGGGCTGAGCAGGAAATCGTAGCCGGCCATGAATTCGTGGATTTCCTGGACGTAGGCAAAGCGGCGCGTGCGCATTTCCATGAACTGGCGGGCGGTGAAGCCGGCGGCATACTTGATCATGGCGACGAAGCCGGGGTCCATGCGGCTTTCGAACTCGGGCAGGCTGCCCAGGCGGCCCGTGAAGGTCGCGGGCCAGAAGAAGCGGACCAACTCGGGGCCGAGGGGACCCCAGGCGGGTGTGACCTCCTCAATGATGGCGCCCATGTCCGCGAAGACCTTCACGGCCTGCTCGACCGCTTCCGCAATCTCGGGGTCGACGCGAGCATGGCCAAGATCGCGGCTGTAGGCGATGCGCTTGCCCTTCATGTCGGCCTTGAGGTTCGACGCGTAATCCTGCGGCGGGGCCTCGAGCGAGGTGTAGTCCCACACATGCGGACCGGCCATCGCCTGGGTCATCAAGGCGGCGTCCTCGACCGTGCGGGTCAGGGGGCCGATATGGGTGGCGAGATCGTTGTTCGACATCGGCCAGTTCGGCACGCGGCCATGCGTGGGCTTGAAGCCGTAGACGCCTGAAAAATGCGCGGGCATCCGAATGGACCCCGCGCCGTCACCGCCCTGATGCAGCGGGCCATAACCCACCGCGGCAGCGACGCCAGCGCCGGACGACGACGCGCCCGCATTCATCCCCTTGGCCCAGGGATTATGGGTGATGCCGGAAATCGGTGCCTCGCTGACACCCTTCCAGCCCCACTCCGCGGCCGACGTGGTCTTGCCCATCATCATGCCGCCGGCCTCATACAACCGCGTGACGCAGGGCGCATCCACATCCGGAATGGTGCCCTGCATCGTCGCACTCGCGAAATCCGTCTGCACGCCCTTGCTGTGCTGCAGATCCTTGATGGTGAACGGCACGCCCTCGAGCAGCCGGATATTCCCGCCCATGCGATAGGCGTTCTCCGACTGCCTGGCGGCGGCGAGCGCGATGTCCGGCGTGGTGCGCATCATCGCATTCACGTTGGGCTCGATGCGGTCGATGCGACGCAAGACCGCATCGGCGACCTCGACCGGGGACAGCTTCCGCGCCTGGTAAGCCGCCCTCAGCTGGGCGACCCCGAGATAGCCAATGTCCGCATCATCCATCGCGCTCGCTCCGTCCTGCTTCAGCCCACCGGCATCGTGCCGGCCATCGGGGGCAAAGTCACCACCCGGGCATACCAGGCCTCGAGCTTGGGATGGCCGGGACGCCAGGGCTCATGGGCGAACCGGAAATCGAGATAGCCCAAGGCGCAGGCGATGGTGATCTCACCGATGGTCTTGAGATCGCCCAGCGTGTGCGCCTCGGCCTCCAGCACATCGAGCGACGTCGCAACCTTGCCCTTCTGCTGCTCGATCCAGGTCACCCGCCCCTCATCCTGCGGCAAACCCAACTCACGCCGGCGCGGCTGGCTCGCATCCATGATCCCGTCGCCCAAAGCCTGCTGGCGAATGGCCGTCCAACGTGCCGGACCCGCGGGCGGAAACAACTTCGGGGCCGAACCGATGCTGTCGAGATACTCGCAAATGACGGGGCTGTCGTAGAGCGCCACACCATCGTCAGTGACCAATGTGGGGACCTTCGAGAGCGGATTGACCTGGGTGAGGGCTGCATCCGTTGTCTTGATACCCCATTTCTCGACCTGGGACTCGATGCCGCGGGCGATGGCGCAGGCCATGGCCTTGCGGACGTAAGGAGAGGCAGCGGAGAAGGCGAGTTTCATTTCGGTTTCCTGTTTTCTGAAGAGGAAGTCGTTTAAGGCAAGGAAAGGCTCCGCCGGCTTAGGGCCACGGGCCCTAAGAACCCATCACATCTCTTGGCTGGATGTTCGTCCATCGGCTGCTAACGTCTTTCTTCGCGCCGCAGGCAAACGAACGGAGTGACTGCACGATGTTGGGTGCGGTCGCACTTTGATTCTGGGCTTCGCCAGTCTCCGCGTCGAAATCGTGGGATTGCGACTGAAGGGTGTCGATCCAGCCAAGAGAGTTTGTGGGTTCCAAGGGCCTCTCGGCCCTTGGCCGGCGGAGCCTTTCCTTCATTCTCTAACTGCGCAGTTCCGGAATGATCCAGCTGGGTGTTTCGCCGCGTTCCACGCGTTGGACGTTGTCGAATGCGTTGCGGAAGCGTTTGAAGCGGTTTTCCCAGGTGGGGCCGGCGAGGTGGGCGGTGAGGATGACGTTTTCGAGGCCGAAGGGGGGGTTATCGGGTTGTGGGGGTTCTTGCTCGAAGACATCGAGGCCGGCGGCCCAGATGGTTCCGTCGGTGAGTGCGGTGTGGAGGGCTTTTTCGTCGACGACGGGGCCGCGGCAGGTGTTGATGAGGATGGCGGAGTTTTTCATCAGGCCGAGTTCGCGGCTGCCGATCATGTGTCGGGTGGTGGGCAGGAGGGGGACGTGGAGGCTGACGACGTCGGAGTTGGCGAGGACTTCGTCCATGAGGCGGAAGCGGGCGCCGATGGCGTCTTCGGCGTCTTCGTTGAGGCGGGCGATGTCGTAGTACATGACGTTCATGCCGAAGGCGCGGCCGAGGCGGGCGACTTTCTTGCCGATGGTGCCGAGGCCGATGATCCCCAGGGTTCGGCCGTGGAGTTCGTAGAGGTTTTTCTCCATCCAGTTGTTGCCGCGCCAGCGGCCGGCGGCGACGTTTTCGTGTTGCCAGACCAGGCGGCGGGAGACGGCGAGCATGAGGAGGATGGCGTGTTCGGCGACGGCGACCGAGTTGGCGCCGCCGTTGTTGCAGATGGGGACGCCGGCGCGGCGGGCGGAGTCGATGTCGCATCGATCGTAGCCGGCGGAGAGGAGCTGGACGAGTTTGAGTTTGGGAGCGGAACGGTAGAAGGCGTCGTCCATCGAGGGGTCGCCGAGGCCGATGAGGTATTTCATCTCGGGCATGGCGGCGCGGAATTCGGCGGAGTTGGGGGCGGCGACGACGAGATCGAAGCCCGGGGGCGCCATGGAGGTGGAGATGTCGGTGTCGGACTGGCCGAGCGGGACGACGACGATCTTGGATGGCATGGTGTTTCCTCTGTTGTCCGGGCGTTGCCGGGTCAAAATTTTTGCGGCCCTTGAAGTCAGCGACCTCTAAAGACGGGGCGACGCTTTTCCATGAAGGCGGTGCGGCCTTCGACGTAGTCGTCGCTGTCGAAGCAGGCCTGGACCATGCGGTCGCAGACGGCGAGGTCGGCTTCAGGCGAGGCCTTGGAGAGTTCGGCGACGGTGCGCTTGATGGCCTGCATGGTCAACGGCGCGTTCTCGGCGATCGTTGCGCAGTATGAGCGGGTGTAGGCCTCGAGTTCGCCGTCGGGGACGACGCGGTTCACCAACCCCATGCCCATCGCTTCGGCGGCCGAGAAATGGCGCGCGGTGAAGAAGATTTCCTTCACGTGGGAGGGGCCGACGAGGTCCATCAGTTTCTTGACGCCGGAGGGGCCGTAGCCGAGGCCAAGCCGGGTGGCGGGTATGCCGAACTTGCCGCCCTCGCCGGCGATGCGCATGTCGCAGCAGATGGCGATGCCGACGCCGCCGCCGATGCAGAAGCCGCGGATCATGGCGATGGTGGGCTTGGGGGAGACGGCGATGCGGCGGCTGGCTTCGTCGGAGGTGGCTTCGTAGGCGGCGACCTGTTCGGAGGTGGCGCGCTGTTCGTTGAACTGGCTGATGTCGGCGCCGGCGACGAAGGCCTTCTCGCCGGCACCCTGCAGGACGATGACGCGGACGTTCGGGTCAGCCTCGAAGGCGTCCATGATGGCGGGGATGGCGGCCCACATGTCGGCGGAGACGGCGTTGCGCTTTTCGGGCTGGTTGAAGGTCATCCAGCCGATGGCGCCGTCGATATGGGCGCGCATGCGGGGGGTGGGAACGGGGATCTCTTTGGGCATGGCGGGACGTCCTGTGGTGCGGTTATGCCCATATTCGTACGGGATTGCGGGAACGGCAAACGGGGGGATTTGAGAAGAAGAAGGCTCCGCCGGCCAAGGGCCGAGAGGCCCTTGGAACCCATCAGATTTCTTGGCTGCGGATACGGCCTTCGGTCGCGATCCCACGATCTCTGACGCGCGTCTTCGCGCGGCGACGGAAGAGACAGCGCAGACACGTAGCGAAGCGGAGTGGCGACGAAAGCGACAGCGGTTCTGCTTAGAACCGCGATAGCGCTCTGCTTCACGACCGCACCGCTCAAACCGCGATAGCGCTTCACTCCACAACCGCACTCTTCGAGCGGGGGAGTGTCGAAGCCCAGGAATCGGAGTGACTGGACGGACGCTGGTGCTGTAGCGAGGCTTGATTGCCTGCGGCGCTAAGGAAGAGGTTCGCAGCTGAAGGCCGGTGATCCAGCAGCGTGAACTTGTGGGTTCCAAGGGCCTCTCGGCCCTTGGCCGGCGGAGCCTTGCTTGCCTGCCTGATCTTCAGACCGTCGCCATGATGAACAGGCGGCGGAAGGGAAGGAGTGTCGTGCCGTCGGGGCGTGGGGGGTATTCGGGGCGGACGGCGTCGGCGTAGGTGCGAAGGAAGTCGCGTTTGAGGCGTTCGGGGAGTTTGTCGAGGAAGGGCTTGAGGCTGGTGCCGGTGGCCCATTGGACGATGGCGTCTTCGCCCTGGAGGACGTGGAGGTAGGTGGTTTCCCAGATGTCGAGGTTGGCGGTGAGGGGGCGGAGGAGGTCGTAGTAGTCGCCGGGGGTGAGGATGGGGGGGGCGGCGTCGACGTCGACGAGGCGGTCGGCCCAGGGGCCGTTGGCGGCGATTTCGTTCTGGAGCGCGCGGAGCGGGGCGTTGTGCATGGCGGGCATCTGGACGGCCAGCGTGCCGCCAGGGGCGAGGAGGGATACGAGGCGGGGGAAGAGGGTGGGGTGTTCGCCGCGCCAGTGCAGGGCGGCGTTGGAGTAGATCACGTCGGGCGGGGAGGCGGGGGTCCAGGTGGCGAAGTCGCCTTCGGCGAAGGTGCATTTGGGGGCGGCGGCGCGGGCTTTTTCGAGCATGACGGGGGAGCCGTCGATGCCGGTGACTTGGGCCTTGGGCCAGCGGGCAGCGAGGAGGGTGGTGACATTGCCAGGGCCGCAGCCGAGGTCGGTGACGCGGCGGGGGGTGGCGGCGGGGATGCGGGCGAGCAGGTCGATGGCAGGGCGGAGGCGTTCGTCGGTGTAGCGCAGGTATTGGGCGGGGTCCCATTGCATGGCGGTCAGCCTTCTGCGGCGGTGCGTTTGGCGGCGGCGGAATTGTCGCGGCAGATGGTGGCCGCGCGGTCCATCGCCTTGGAGATGGTTTCGGCAGCCTGGCGCACGGCTGGATCGTCGTGGCGTTCGAGGCGTTCGGCCATGAGCATGGCGGGGGAGAGGGCGCCGCGGATATCGTGGGTGAGTTTGCTGACGGAAGCGGCAAGCGCGTCGAGGTGGGCGCGGGCCTCGGCTTCAGCCTGGCGGCGCAGGTACCAGATAGCGAAGGCACCGACGGCGACGCCGGCGATCAGTGCGAGCGCGAGGGCGGTGATATCACCCATGGTCGGCGCCTGTGGGGGGACGGGTAAACCAATCGTGCATCACGCAGAATTGCGCCGTCCGGCGGTTCAAGGCAACCGGGCCAGCAGGGCGACGAGGCGCTTCGTGGCCGCGGAAAAGAGACGCGCGGTGAAGAAACCGCCGGCGGCGCGTTTGGGGGCTTCGGCGAGGGTCGGGTAGGGGACGATCATGCCGGCCATGGCGGAAAGGGGGATCTTCTGCGTGATGGCGAGCGTCCAGGCGCCGATCATTTCGCCGGCGTGGGGGGCGAGGATGCCGGCGCCGAGGACGCGGCCCTTGGCGGTGACGACGAGCTTGGCCAGGCCGTGCGGGCGGCGTTCGGCCTGGGCGCGGTCGTTTTCGGCGAGCGGCCAGCGGAGGATGCGGATGTCGTGGCCGGCCGCGCGGGCTTCGTCCTCGGTGAGGCCGACCTGGGCGAGTTCGGGGCTGGTGTAGGTGACGCGGGGGAGGCCGGCGTAGTCGACCCGGGCGGGGAGGCGGAAGAGGGCGCGGCGGATGACGATGCCGGCGTGGTAGCCGGCGACGTGGGTGAAGGCGCGGGGGCCGATGCCCTGGGGGTCGGCGATGTCGCCGGCGGCGTAGACGCGGCGGTTGGTGAGGCTGCGCAGGCCGGGGTCGGTGGCGATGCCGGCGGCGGTGGCCTGGACGTTGCCGGCGGCGAGATCGAGCGAGTCGAGGTTCGGGCGGCGGCCGGCGGCGACGAGGAGGTGGCTGCCGGTGAGGCGGCGGCCGTCGGCGAGGATGAGGGTGGGGCCGGGCTCGGCGGCGGCGACGGCGGTGCCTTCGATGATCTCGACGCCGTCGTGCTGCAGGGTCATGCGCAGGCCGTCGGCGAGTTCGGGGTCTTCGCGGCCGGCGATGCGGGCGGCTTCGACGAGGGTGACGCGGCTGCCGAGGCCGCGGAAGGCCTGGGCCATTTCGAGGCCGATTGGGCCGCCGCCGAGGATGAGGAGGTGGTCGGGGCGGGTGGGGAGGTCGAAGAGGGTTTCGTGGGTGAGCGGGGAGAGGTCGGCGAGGCCGGGGATGGGGGGGATGACGGGGCGGCCGCCAGTGGCGATGACGATGCGGCGCGCGGTGAGGCGGCGGCCGTTGACGGTGATGGCGTCGGGGGCGGCGAAGCGGGCCTCGCCGTGGATGACCTCGGCGCCGAGGGCGGTGTAGCGGGCGACGCTGTCGATCGGCGCGATGTCGGCGATGACGCCGTGGACATGGGCGCGGACGGCGTCCCAGTCGATGGTGGGGGTGGCTGTTATGCCGAATCGGGAGGCGGCGGCGGCGTCCTGGGCGGCGTGGGCGGCGGCGAGGAGGGCTTTGCTGGGCACGCAGCCGGTGTTGAGGCAGTCGCCGCCCATCTGGTGGCGCTCGATGATGGCGACGCGCAGGCCGAGCTGGGCGGCCACCGCGGTGACGGAGAGGCCGGCGGCGCCGGCGCCGATGACGGCGAGGTCGAGGTCGGGCATGGCGGTCAGATCCCGTCGCGGCCGCGCCAGGTGCGCCAGATGACGGGGACCAGCGAAAGCGCGGCCAGTCCCAGCAGCGGGAGGAGCACGGGGGGGCTGAGGATGATGGTGAGGTCGGGGCGGCCGCCGCTGGCGAGCACGGTGCCGATGCCGGCGCCGAGGGCGGCGAAGACGGTGGTGGCGGGCATGATGCCGAGGAAGGTGGCGGAGGCGAAGGGGGCGAGGCGGACGCCGAGGAGGGCCGGGGCGAGGTTGACCAGCCAGAAGGGGATCACCGGGATCAGGCGCATGGCGAGGATGTAGGAGAAGGCGTCGCGCTGCAGGCCGGCACGGAAGCGCTCGATGAAGGGGCCGGCGCGGGCGGCCAGGAAGGGGGCGAGCGCGGTGCGGGCGGCGAGGAAGATCAGCACCGAGCCGATGGTGGCGCCGGTGACGGTGAGGGCCGCGCCGAGCCAGGGGCCGAAGAGGAGGCCGCTGGTGACGGTGAGCACGACGGCGCCGGGGAACGAGACGGCGACGGCGGTGGCGTAGAGACCGACGAAGCCCGCGGCCATGGCCAGGGGGTGACCGGCGACGAGAGCGCGCAGCTCGGCTTCGCGGCGGGCAAGGGAGGGCCAGTTCAGCTCCTTGTGCAGCCCGAGCGCGTAGGCGGTGGCAAAGACGAGCAGCAGCGGGAGGATGGGCCAGACGCGTTTGACGAGGGGCATGGCTCCCTTGTAGCAGGCGCGGCCGGCCGGTCACCTGCTTATGGTTGACGTGGCGGGTTTCTCGCCCCTATAAGCCGCCCCCTGCAACGGGACCCTGCCGCAAGGCGCGGGCCCCGCGTGCCTCCGTTCCGGCAAGCCTGCCGGCCGCGGGCGCGAAACAGAAGCCAAACCGGAGAGTATCGTGAAGCGCACGTATCAACCCTCGAAGCTGGTCCGCAAGCGCCGTCACGGCTTTCGCACCCGCATGGAAACCGTTGGCGGCCGCAAGGTGCTGGCAAATCGTCGCGCCAAGGGCCGCAAGCGCCTTTCGGCCTGACGCGCCGGCGCCCGCCATGGCGCCCGAATTGGTTCTGCCGGGGCGCCTCACGCGCCGCGCTGAGTTTCTGCGCGTCGCGGCCAAGGGCCGCAAGGTTCCGGTTCATGGACTCGTGCTGCAGGCCCTGGCCCGTGACGATCAGGCTCCGGTTCGCCTCGGGTTTACCGTGACCAAGAAAGTCGGCAACGCGGTCGTGCGCAATCGCACGCGGCGGCGGTTGAAGGAGGCGGCACGGCTGCTGCTTGCGGCCGAGCCGGCTTCGGGTGCCGATCTCGTTCTGATTGGCCGCGATGCGACGCGCGGGCGGAAATTCGCCGATCTCACGGACGACCTGCGGAGAGCCCTGCGCAAGGCTGGCGTGATCCATGCGATCTGAACCCAGCATGGCCGCACGCGCGCTGGCCGGTGCCGTACGCGGCTACCAGCTGACGCTCCGCGGGGTGATCGGGGCGCATTGTCGCTTCGAGCCGTCGTGCAGCCATTACGCGATCGGCGCGTTGCATGCGCATGGTGCCCTGCGTGGCACGGCGCTGGCGGCAAAGCGGCTATTGCGCTGCAATCCCTGGAACGAGGGCGGCTACGATCCGGTGCCGCCCTGCCCTGACAGTCCCCTCCCCTCCCCTTCATTTTCGGAACGGACGGCCCCTTGATGGACCAGAAACGCCTGTTCCTCGCGATCGCGATCTCGATCGCGATCCTGCTCGGCTTCCAGTACCTGATGCCGCCGGCGAAACCGCCGGTGGTGCCGGTGACCGCCACGGCGGACAAGGCCGCGGCGCCAGCCTCCGCCACCGCCACACCCGGAGCGGTTGGGGCATTGCCGGGTCAGGCTGCGAGTGCGGCGTCGCCGGCCGTGCCGCGGGACGTGCCGCGGGTCAAGTTTGCCGCCAAGCGGGTGGAGGGCTCGATCAGCCTGCTCGGCGCGCGGCTCGACGACCTGGTGCTGCGGGATTATCGCGAGTCGATCGCGCCCGACTCGGCGCTGGTACGCCTGCTTGAGCCGCGCGGCTCGGCTGAGCCGACCTTCGTGCAGTTCGGCTGGACCGCCGCCGAGGGCGACACCGTCGTGCTGCCAGACGAGGAGACTGTCTGGGCCGCCTCGGGCGAACTCGCCGCGGGCAAGGCGCTGACGCTGAGCTGGGCCAATGGCGCCGGCCTCACCTTCGAGATCGCGTTCACCGTCGATGACAATTACATGTTCGCCGTGGAGCAGCGCGTGCGCAACGCGACCGGCAAAGCGGTGGCGCTGTATCCATGGTCGCGCATCCGCCGCGACTATGCGCCGAAGACGTCGGGGTACTACGTGCTGCACGAGGGCTTGCTGGGCACCTTCGACGGCAAGTTGTTCGACAGCAACACGCTCGGCGTGGGGAATGGCGACTACACCTATCCGGCGGTGAAATCCGCGGCCGAGAAGAACAAGGGCGTCGCCCTCAACAAGAAGGCGATCGTCGGCTGGGCCGGCATCACCGACAAGTATTGGTTGACCGCCCTGGTGCCGGACAAGGCGGCCAAGCAGGACGTCAGCTTCCGCCACATCCCCGCCCCGGCGGAGGGTTATCAGGTCGACTTCCTCGCCAGCGAGGCGCAGACGGCGGCGCCTGGAGCTGTGGCGACGTTCAAGTCGAACCTGTTCGCCGGCGCCAAGGAAGTGCATCTGCTCGACCGCTATGAGCGCGACAATGGCATCGTGAATTTCGACAAGGCCGTCGATTTCGGGATCTATTACTTCCTGACCAAGCCGTTCTTCTATGCCATCGACTGGCTGAACGGCGTGCTGCACAATTTCGGCCTCGCAATCCTGGTGTTCACCATCTTCATCAAGGGCCTGTTCTTCCCGCTGGCGAACAAATCCTATCGCTCGATGAGCAAGATGAAGCTGCTGGCGCCGAAGATGACGATCCTGCGGGAGCAGTACAAGGACAACCAGCAGGAGCTCCAGAAGAAGATGATGGAGCTGTATCGGACGGAGAAGGTCAACCCGGCCAGCGGGTGCCTGCCGATCGTGATCCAGATTCCGGTGTTCTTCAGCCTGTACAAGGTGATTTTCGTCACCATCGAAATGCGCCAGGCGCCGTTCTTCGGCTGGATCCGCGATCTCTCGGCGGTCGACCCGACCAATGTGTTCAACCTGTTCGGGCTAATCCCCTTCGATCCGACGACGCTGCCGGGCCTGGGCTCGATGCTGCATCTCGGCGCCTGGCCGCTGATCATGGGCTTCACCATGTTCTTCCAGCAGAAGCTGAACCCGCCGCCGCCCGATCCGGTACAGGCGAAGATGTTCCAGTTCATGCCGATCATCTTCACCTTCATGCTGTCCAGCTTCCCGGCCGGGCTGGTGATCTACTGGAGCTGGAACAACCTGCTGACGATCTGCCAGCAGTGGCTGATCATGCGACAGACGCACCTCTCCAAGCCCGGCGCGGCGAAGGCGTGATGGCCCGGGCCGCCGAGCCCACGCCCCCGTCGCTGACGCCGCCGCCGGTCGAGGAGGCCGAGGCTGAGTGGTTGGCCGCTATCGAGGCGGGGCGGCTGCTGTTCGCGGCCGAGTGTCAGTTCTTCTTCGCGGCGCAGCGGCTGGACCAGTTGCCGCCGCCGGGGCGGCCGGAGATCGCGTTTGCCGGGCGGTCGAACGTCGGCAAGTCGTCGCTGGTGAACGCGCTGACCGGGCGGAATACGCTGGCGCGCACCTCGGCGCAGCCGGGGCGGACCAAGCAGCTGAACTTCTTCAATCTCGGCGGGCGGCTCGTGCTGGTCGACATGCCGGGCTATGGCTACGCCCAGGCGGCGAAGTCGGTGAAGGAGGACTGGCAGGGGCTGATGTTCGAATACCTGCGCGGGCGGCCGACGCTGAGCCGGGTCGTGCTGCTGCTGGATGCGCGCATCGAGGTGAAGGAATCGGATATCGCGGTGATGGGGCTGCTGGACCGGGCGGCGGTGACCTACCAGGTGGTGCTGACCAAGGCGGACGGGGTGAAGCCGGCGGCGCTGGCAGCCAAGCAGGAGGCGGTGGGGGCGCTGGCGCGCAAGCATCCGGCGGCGATGATGGACCTCATCACCACCAGCAGCGAAACCGGGCTTGGCATACCGGAATTGCGGGGCGTGCTCGCGGCACTGGCGGCTTGACCCTCGGCGCGCGGCGCAGCACAAACCGGCGCGCGTGATAGGGAGACGCAGGATGGCAACGATGGACGACGCGACGAAGCAGGGAACCGCCCGGCAGCAGGCCGAGGTGCTGGCGCATGCGCTGCCGTTCCTGCGACGTTACGCGGGCGCGACCATCGTGGTGAAGTACGGCGGCCACGCGATGGGCGAGGAGGAGCTGGCACGCGGCTTCGGGCGCGACATCGCGCTGCTCAAGCAGGTCGGTGTGAACCCCGTGGTGGTGCATGGCGGCGGGCCGCAGATCAACGCGATGCTGAAGCGGTTGGCGATCCAGTCGACCTTCATCGACGGGCTGCGGGTGACCGATGACGCCATGGTCGAGGTTGTGGAGATGGTGCTGGCGGGCACGGTGAACAAGCATGTCGCCGGGCTGATCAACCAGGCCGGCGCGCTGGCGGTGGGCATCTGCGGCAAGGATGGCGGGCTCATTCGCGCGCGCAAGGTGCGGCGGACGAAGAAGGATCCTGACAGCAATATCGAGGAGGTGCTGGATCTCGGCTTTGTCGGCGAGCCCGAGCATGTCGATGTGCGGGTGATCCATGCGCTGACCGGGGCGGGGCTGATCCCGGTGATCGCGCCGGTGGGCGTGGGCGAGGACGGGCAGACCTACAACATCAATGCCGACACGGTGGCGGGTGCCATCGCCGGCGCACTGGGGGCGACGCGGCTGCTGATGCTGACCGACGTCGCGGGGGTGTTGAACAAGGACAAGGTGCTGATCCCCGAGATGTCGGTCGGCGACGTCGAGGCCGGCATTGCCGATGGTACGATCACCGGGGGGATGATCCCGAAGGTGGAGAACTGCGTCGACGCGGTGCGGCGCGGGGCCAAGGGGGCGGTGATCCTCGACGGGCGGCAGCCGCATGCCTGCCTGCTGGAGCTGTTCACCGAGGGCGGGATCGGGACGATCATTCGCGCCTGATCCGCGTTTGGGCCGCCGGTCAGCGGCCCATGCGGGTGAGGAAGTCGATCTGCCAGCGCATTTCCTCGACGGCGAGCGGGAAGCCGCCGCTCGGAGTGGCGCGGAGGACGGTCTCGGGAGCGAGGCGGGCGAGCAGGGTCTGCAAGGGGCCGGCCGTACGCATCGAGAAGCCGGCCTTCCACACCAGGCTGACGAGGCCCTTGGCGCTGCGTAACGTGGCGGCGCGGTCGACGACAGAGGCGGGAACATCGGCGGCAACGGCGATAAGGGCGGTGACCATTCTGGCCTCGCCGCGCTGGATCGCGGCAACAACGGTCTCCTCGCCGAGGCTGCCATCGGCATAGAGGATTTTAGCTTCCTCCATCGCCTGTTCCATATTCGGCTCGGCGCGCACCGGCACCGGTTGAGCAGATTGACGGTGCGACAGTCGGCGGCGGAGTTCGGCATTCACGGAGGGCTCAAGATCAGCCCGGCTGGCGAGTTCGTCGAGCAAATGGGTCGTAACGATATCTGACAGGGCTCGGGCCGCACGGGCCGTGAGTTGCGGGCGATGGACTAGAGGGCCATGCCAGGCAGTGACGTCGCCGGCACGGACAATGAGCGCATCGAGCGTAGCTTCGCGGATGGCCGCGGTATGGTTCTGCAGCAATGCGGTGACGGCCTCGGTGTCGGTGGTGGCGGCGATGGCATCGGAAACGGTCTCGGCCAAACCGGGACGGCGGGCGACGGCCGTGGCGGTGCCGCGAGACGGCCGGGTCGCGAGCAATCCGAGTAGGTCCTCGGCGGTCAGCAGAGGCGAGAGCCGGATGACGGGATCGCAGACAGTCACCGCGCTATCGCGGGCGAGACGCAGGATGATGTCGCGCGGCGCACCCGGCAGGTCCTTGACGGCATCGGCGATGGCGGCACGGACGCGCTCGGCCTCGTCCTCCACCATAGCTGAGAGGGTTGCGAGCGCTTGGCTTTGGATCAGGTCGCGCTGCTGCTCAGGCATGGACGGGATCAGGCTGGTCAGTTTACGCGCCAACAGCGTCCGAACACGGGCATCACTGTCCTGGGCGAGGAGATGATCGGCGTTAGCGGGGGTGGCGCGGTTGATCGCCACCGCCGCCCGCACGGTGACCGAGGGGTCCGAGGCGAGCGAGAGGAGAATTTCCGGTGATGTCTTCGGGCTCGATCCGATGCGCACGCGGGATGCCTCGTCAGCACTGGGGAGGTCGGCGAGAGAAGGCCGAAGAGTAACGGCAGTCTCCTCCGACAGTCGATCGAGGGAGACCGCTTCGGGCATCAGACACGCTCCGAGTGGGACACACGCCAATGCCCGCGACCGGCGCGTTTGACCTCGTACATCACCTGGTCGGCACGATGGATCAGGGTTTCGATGTCCTCCCCCTGACCAGGCCAGCGGGTGGCGATACCGATGGACATGCTGACCGCGAGGTCGTCACAGCCCTCGGTAAGATGGGCGAGAGTACGGGGACCATCGATGCGCAAGCTTTCAGCCCGTTCCGCGGCGGTAAGCTCATCGGCGCCATCGAGCCAGAGCGCAAACTCGTCGCCTCCAAGGCGGGCGACGAGGTCAGACGGCCGAACGGTTTGGCGAAGGAGTCCGGCGACGAGGCAGAGGGCTTCGTCGCCTACGTCGTGGCCACGGAGGTCGTTGAGGGCCTTGAAGTTGTCGAGGTCGACGAACATCAGCGTGCCCGGCAGTTCCTCGCGCTCGAGGCGGTCGACCCGGCGGGTGACCTCGTCCAGGAAGGCGCGGCGGTTGAGCAGGCCAGTGAGCGGATCCGTGCGCGCTTGGCGGGCCATTTCACGCTGGATGGCATCGTGCTCGAGAATGACGCGGATGATGCCGGTGGCGGAGCCGGCCAGGGCCAACTCATCTTCGTCCCATACGCGGCCACCCGGAGCACGCCACAAGGCAAAGCCGGCCTGTTCGCCGTAGCGCTGCTGACTCGGGCAGACCAGTACGCGGCGGGCGTCCTGGGCCAGGGCCTGGGAGGGCTCCATGTCGCCGTTTTCGAGCAGGGTCATGGCGGTGTGCAGCAGGTCGGGCGTGACGACGCCGACATTGTAGAGAACGGCGGAGGCGACGCCGTCGCCGAGCATGTCGATCACAGCGCAGCCTTCGGCGCCGAGCGCGGACACCAAGGCGTCGAGCGCGGATTTCATCATTTTGTCAGCCATCACTTCCTGGCGCATTTGCCAGAGAATGTGGTCAAGCAACTCGCCGCGGCGGAGCGCACCGGCGACCCGTGCGTCGTAGCCATCCTGCTCGGTGACGTCCTGGCCGAGGCCGCGGACGCCGGTGAGCTGGCCTTCCGAATCGAAGAGCGGCGAGGCGGCGATGGCGACGCAGACCGAGGTGCCATCCGGGCGGCGCAGCCAGGCGCGGCGGCGGCGGATCGGCGCGGTGATGCGGAAGGGGTTGAAGCCGGTGGTGCCGTCGGCATCGGCCAGCAGGAGCTCGGCGGGCTGGCCCAGCAGCGTGGAGACCTGCCAGCCCAGGGCGGGATCCGGGGCGAGGAGGACGAGGCGGCCCCAGCTGTCGGTTTCGAACACGAAGTCGGCAGCCATGGTGACGAGATCGCGCCAGCGCTGGCGGCTGTCGAACAGCGCATCATGCAGGGCGTGATTGGTCGGCTGGCAGGTGCCATCGTGCGCCGGCATGTCAGACGACGGCATCGCAGTAGGGGTAAGTGGAGCAATCGCCTGGTTCATACGAGGCCGGGTCCCTTGTGTGGGGGTATTGAGATCGGAAGAGGTAAAAAACCGGTTACCGGGAGGTGGATTCGGGCCGCGCATTCGCCAGCGGACGAATTGACAGCGGCGGGGTCGCTGCGCATGGTCCGGCCTCCTCGCGCGGGACGGCCGGGCGGGCAGATTTCGGGAGATTCGGGCGGGATGACCGACGAGACGCTGCGGGCGACGATCGAGGCCTTGTGGGATGCGCGCGATACGCTCAACGCCGGCACCAAGGGGGCGCCGCGCGATGCGGTGAACCAGGCGCTCGACCTGCTGGAAGACGGCAAGGCGCGCACCGCCGAGCCGACGGCCACGGGCTGGGTGGTTAACGAATGGCTGAAAAAGGCCGTGCTGCTGTCTTTCCGGCTGAATGACAGCCGGGTGATGGACGGCTCGGGCGGCGCCCCGGTGTGGGACAAGGTGCCGATGAAATTCGAGGGCTGGGGCGAAAATCGCTTCCGCGAGGCCGGCTTCCGCGCCGTGCCGGGCGCGGTGGTGCGCCGCCCCGCCTATATCGCGCCGAATGTGGTGCTGATGCCAAGCTTCGTGAATGTCGGCGCCTATGTCGGCGCGGGCACGATGGTGGACACCTGGGCGACGGTGGGTTCCTGCGCGCAGATCGGCAAGAACGTGCATCTCTCCGGCGGCGTCGGCATCGGCGGCGTGCTGGAGCCGCTGCAGGCGGCCCCGGTGATCATCGAGGATGACTGCTTCATCGGCGCCCGCTCCGAGGTGGTCGAGGGCGTGATCGTCGAGCGCGGTGCGGTGCTCGCCATGGGCACCTTCATCAGCCAGTCGACCCGCGTGGTCGACCGGGCGACCGGGGCGATCTACTACGGGCGCGTGCCGGCTTATTCGGTGGTGGTGCCGGGCTCGATGCCAGGCAAGCCGTTCCCCGATGGCACGATGGGGCCGTCGCTGAACTGCGCGGTGATCGTCAAGACGGTCGACGCGCAGACCCGGGCGAAGACCGCGATCAACGACCTGTTGCGCGAGTGAGCAACGCGCCGCACCCACTGGCCGACCCGCTCGGCCTGGCCGTCGACCTGCTCCGCTGCGCCTCGGTGACCCCCGCGGACGCCGGGGCGCAGGGCGTGCTGGCGGCCGCGCTGGAGCAGCTCGGCTTCACGGTCACGAAGCTGCGCTTTGGCGAGATCGAGAACCTGTTCGCGCGCATCGGCACCGAGGGGCCGCATATCTGCTTCGCCGGGCATACCGATGTGGTGCCCGAGGGGGCCGGCGGCTGGACCGCCGGGCCGTTCGACGGCGAGGTGCGCGACGGCGTCCTGTATGGCCGCGGCGCCTGCGACATGAAGGGGGCGATCGCCTCGTTCGTGGCGGGCTGCGCGGCGCATCTGGGCGGCAAGGCGCCGAAGGGCTCGATCAGCTTCCTGATCACCGGCGACGAGGAAGGCCCGGCGATCGACGGCACGGTGAAGGTGCTGGAGTGGATGCAGGCGAACGGGCAGGTCCCGGATTTCTGCATCGTCGGCGAGCCGACCAATCCGGCGCGCATCGGCGACATGGTGAAGATCGGCCGGCGCGGCAGCCTGAACGCGACGATCACGGTGCATGGCATCCAGGGCCACGTCGCCTATCCGCAGCGGGCCGATAATCCGGTGCATCGCCTGGTGCGGGCGCTGGCGGCGCTGACCGCCGCGCCGGTTGATGCCGGCAGCGACTGGTTCGAGCCCTCGACGTTGCAACTGACCAGCATCGACGTCGGCAACCCGGCGACGAATGTCATCCCGGCATCCGCGCGGGCGAAACTCAACATCCGGTTCAATGACCGCCACAGCGGCGCCTCGCTCACCGCCTGGCTGCGCGCAACGATCGGGCACTATGCCGAGCGCTTCGACCTTGACGTGTCCATCAGTGGGGAGAGCTTCGTCACCAAGCCGGGGCCGCTGGTGGATACGCTGCGCCATGCGATCGCGACGACGACGGGGATCGATCCCAAGCTCGATACGGGTGGCGGCACGTCGGATGCGCGGTTCATCGCCAACTACTGCCCAGTGGCGGAGTTTGGACTGGTGGGGGCGACGATGCACCAGGTCGATGAGCGGGTCCCGGTCGAGGAGTTGCGGTCGCTCGCGCGGGTCTATCGCGCGGTGCTCGATGCCTTTCTCTCCTGAGGTGCGCGCATGGGTGCGCTGAACGGAGTGATGCTGCTCGCGCGGTTCCGCGCCGAGGGGTTCGGCTATTTTCTGGCGACCCCGCAGGGGTTCCTCAACAGCCTTGCGCCGCTGGTCGCGGTCGCGCTCGTCGCCGGGGTCCAGCCGCTGCTGGCGGGCTCGCCGCGCAGCTTTGTGGTGCATGTGCTGACCAGCACGGTCGCGCTGCTGGCGCCGCCGGCGATCTCACACCTAATGGCGCGCGTTTGGCAACGCGAAGAAGCTTGGCTGCGCTATGCGGTGGCGTTCAATTGGTGTCAGGCAGCGATAACGCTGGTTACGGTGGTATTGATGCTGATTACCGCCGCCAGCGAGCCGTCGCAGACGCTTGCGACCATGCTGGGCGTCGTCGGTGGCATCCTCTGCTATTGGCTGGTGCTGTGCTGGTTCATGGTATGGCGCGGGCTCGGGGTGAGCGGGGCGATGGCGGTGCTGGGCGTGATCGGCATCAATGTCGGCACGGGGCTGCTGGTGATCGTGCCGCAAATGATCGCTGTGGGAATACGCTGATGCGGGGCATCCCGACCGGCTTGCACGCGGCCCTGCTGTTGGCGCGCGGCCGAGGGGAGGCCATCGGGCTACTGGCCGAGGGCGACGCACTCGTGGCGGCACGTCGGAGCTTCTGGGCGGCGGCGCTGTGCGTACCCGCCTTCGTCTGCCTACGGCTGCTGGACTGGCAGCAGAGCGGCGGGCCGCCGGCGTCGGCGCGCGGCTTCGCCGGCGACCTGTTGGGCTTCGTGGTCGGTTGGGCAGGGTTCGCGCTGATCACGCACGAACTGGCCAAGGGGCTGCATCGCGAGGCGGCCTGGCCGCGGTTCATCACGCTGTGGAACTGGTGCAATCTGGTCCAGTACATGATGCTGGTTGCCGCCGCATTGCCGGGGCTGCTGGGCCTGCCCGACATCGTCGGCCAGACCGCATGGCTGGTGGCGATGGGCTGGGCGCTATGGCTGGAGTGGTTCATGACCCGGCTAGCGCTCACGCTGCCCGGGCCGGTGGCGGCGGGGATGGTGGCGATGGACCTGGCGCTCGGCCTGTTCATCGCGGGGTTCTCGGGGAGCATGGGCTGATGCGCACGCGGCGGACGATCAGCGTGGTCGGCTGCCACGCGGAGGGCGAGATCGGCGATGTGGTGACCGGCGGGCTGCTGCCGCCGGCGGGGGCCACGATGTTCGAGAAGATGGAGACGATGCGGCGCGACCACGACGACGTGCGCCGCTTCCTGCTGTGCGAGCCGCGCGGCCATGTCGGCCGGCACGTCAACATCCTGGTGCCGCCGACGCGGCCGGACTGCGATGCCGGCATGATCATCATGGAGCCCACTGAGCTGGTACCGATGTCAGGCTCGAACCTGATCTGCACGGTGACGGTGCTGCTGGAGACCGGCATTCTGACCATGCGCGAGCCGGAAACGGTGGTGATGATGGACACGCCGGCCGGGCCGGTGCGGGCGGTGGCGGCATGCCGGGACGGCAAGTGCGTGAGCGTGACATTCGACAACGTGCCGGCCTTCGTCGATCGGCTAGATGCGCCTCTGGAGGTCGAGGGGTTCGGCACGGTTCCGGTCGACGTCGCCTTCGGGGGGATGTTCTACGCGCTGGTGGATGCGACGAAGCTGGGCTTCGCGATCGAGCCGGACGAGGCGCGTGATCTGGCGGTGCTGGGCGAGGCGGTGCGCAAGGCGGCGCGGGCGCAGTTCGACGTGGTGCATCCCGGCAATCCCGGGATTTCCGGGGTGTCGATCGTGCAGCTCAACCGGCCCTATGGCGGGCCTAGCGTGCCGACGCGCAACACCTGCATCGTCGCCCCCGGGCGGTCGGACCGCTCTCCGACGGGCACCGGCACCTGCGCGCGCATGGCGGTGCTGCATGCCCGCGGGCAGATGGCGGTGGGCGATACGCTGGTGCATGAGAGCATCATCGGCTCGCGTTTCACCGGGCGCATCCTGGACATCACGACGATCGCAGGACGGACGGCGATCCTGCCCTCGCTGACCGGGCGGGCCTGGATCACCGGGCTGCACACCTATTTGCTTGACCCCGACGACCCCTACCCGAGCGGGTATCTGTTGGCGGACACCTGGGGGGTGACCGGGAAGGCTGTACAGGATTGAGCGCATGGCACGCATCGCCATCGGCGTTGCATGGTATTAACCTAACCTGATTATCGTTCGCTCGGCCGGCGGCACCTTCGTCACGGCCACGACTGCGCTGGCACCCTGAGAGCGGGATGGCTTTATGATCGACAATCTAACGACCTTGTTCGTCACGTTGATGGCCCTCTATGCCTGCGTCCGGGCCATCAAGCTCGATCGTCGGCTGCCTTGGTTCGAAACCCGCTCGATGTTCGAGAAGGCGAAAGCTGAACAGGCACCGGTGGACAACAGGCCAGTCGGGGATGGTACCCAATCCGTGGTGCCCGGGCGAGCGATCGAGCCGTGGCGAGGGACGGCATCGGGCAATACCCCCTACGGGTCGGCGGTGCGTGCCACCGATCCGCGGCTGAAATAAACCATGAGTGATATCTATGTCGCCCTGGTCTACATCTCCTTCATGGTTCTGGGTGCCAGCGCCCCCTTCGTGGCGGCGCTCGGCTATGTCTGGACCGATTCTTTCCTGCCTCAATACCTGAGCAACCTCGTCGCCCTCATTCCGTCATCCATGGCGATGGGCGCCGTTGCGGTCGTCCTCTACATCATGATCGACCGCCGGGCTCCACCCCGCCTAACGGCACAGACGGCATTGACGGTGTGCTTCGGCCTCTGGTGCACAGCCACCTTGATGTGGGCCGAAGTGCCTGATCTGGCCTGGCAGAAATGGGACTGGGCGTTCAAGACCGTGATGTTCTCCTCGATCCTGCCGCTCGTGATCCGCTCACGCGTGCAAATCGAGGCATTCATCCAGGTTTATATCGCGGCGCTGATGATCCATATCATGCCCGTAGGCGTTAAGACATTAATCTCCGGCGGTGCCTACGGACTCTCGAAGGGCATTATCCGAGCCGACTCTGGCATTACCGAATCCAGCACATTAGCGGCCATCAGTGTCGGCATCATCCCGCTATTGATGTATGTTGGTAAGTTTTCCATCATCATCCCGGCCAAACGTTGGCGGTATCCGGGGTTCCTCGCGCTGACTGGGTTCGCCTGCTACGCCGCTCTTGGCACCTATGCGCGCACCGCGATTTTCGGTTTCGTGGTGGTCGGGATTCATCTTTTCATGGAATCGCGCCGGAAGGGCCTTTACGTACTAGGCGCCATTCTCGCCGTGAGCATCGTGGTCGGATATTCAGCGTCCACATGGACCGAGCGTATGGCCACTACGACCGATTATTCGAGTGAAAACTCGGCGCTTGGGCGGCTGCTGGTCTGGCAATGGACGCTCGGCTACGTCGCCTCGCATCCTCTTGGCGGTGGTTTTACCAACTACGTGGTGAACACGATCACCTTTACTGGAGATGACGGCGCCGCCACCGTTGTCCACGGCAAGGCGTATCACAATATCTATTTCGAGGTCCTGGGCGAGCATGGCTATCCGGGCCTGTTGCTCTTCCTATCGATCATCCTGCTGAGCATTAAATCGGCGATTGCAACAATAAGCAAATCGCGCGGCGTGGAGCATCTTGTCTGGCTCCACCGGTTGTCGCGTGCATCGCTCGCGTCCCTTCTCACGATCTTGGTCTGCGGCATGTTCATTGGCGTCGCATTCCAGGCATTCCTCTGGTATTTCCTGATGTTGCCTGTTTGCCTGTCACAATATCTCGCCCGAGTGACAGCTCTGGAAACCGCGGAATTGAATGCGACCCGGGAGCCTCGGAGAGCAAACCGGCGCCCGTTAAATATCCGCGACTCTTTTGCGCGCTGACCCACCGCGCTGGGTTTGCCGGGAAGTTCAGTCAGGCCCGGCGGACAAGCAGGTTTCGGAACAGCGAACGGCCAGGAACTTCGATCGTCCGATAGAGAATGATTGAGGCAACGAGCGTGATTACGACGTAGGCCAGCGTGTAAACCACAACCGGTATACCGGGCTTGACGAGCAGGAACTTGACCCAGTCTTTCGCGAACACATGGACCAGGTAGGTCGAATAAGAGATCAGACCGAGCAGTTCGAATGCCCGCAACGACAGAAGACGCGACAAAGTTCCCTGCGGCGTGGTGAGGGCGCAAAGCAGAACGAAGAAGCCGGTGGGCAAAAGCAGATAGTCAGGGATGTCGGTGAGGCAAAAGGCAGCCGCCACCGCGACCGCCGCCAGCGTCAGCACGTCAGCCTGGCGAGGGGTGAACCTCAGGCCGGAGGAATAGAGGCTGGCAAGCGCCGCACCGATGCTGAATTCGAGGATGCAACGCACCAGACCAAAACTTTGGATCGCCCTGTTCAGGCCCCCGACAAAGTCCGCACAGACCGCTATCCCGCCGAGCAGGACGGCAATGAGAGCGCCAATCCCCCATGCCCGCCGCGCCGCAACTCCACAGACCTGCATGATCACGGGAAACAACAGATAGGCGGCCAGTTCCGTGCTGATCGACCACGCCGGGTAGTTCCAGGCGATGCCGTTGGTGAAGCCCCAGTTCTGCAGCAGAAAGATGCTGAGGATGAAATACACCGGGTCATAGCGCGCGCTGTCTGCCGCAGCATGCGCGAAGTAATGAATGGCGAGCGGGTTGAGCAGGAACAACATCAGGACCGTGATGTGAAGTGGATAGATCCGCCCCAGGCGCAACCCCATGAACCGCCCGTATTCGCGCCAGGCGAAATTGCCAAAGCGCGCGCCGTAATTGAGGCAGATGACGAAGCCACTGAGCTCGAAGAACAAATCGACGGCCAGATAGCCATATGAGTAAATCCGGGTGAGCGCGGCGCCCATCAGCGGGTACATCTCGATCCGAAAATGGTAGAACACCACCCACCACGCGGCGATACCGCGGATCGAGGTCATCGCGACGATGGGCGCGATCGTTCTTTGTGCCCCGCTCATACCGACTGCATCACTCCAACTGTCCGTGGCCACGCGGCGCCTCGGTCCGATCTGAGGGTTCGTTCGCCCGCAGAACAGCAGCGGTCGCAGTCCGGTTGACGACAAATCTGGCCTGGTATGAGCCGGCGTTGAGGAAACTTCTGATGAGGGAGGATACGCATTCTGCCAACCAGCCGGTCAATCCGCAGCCGGGTCAGGCAGCAGTTCGGCCAGCATGACCGTGCCGCCCCATTCCTGCACGAGATTGGCGCTCGCCGGGTCCGCCTGCCGGTCGGCCCCGCGCACCAGCAGTTCGGGCCGGATCATGCGCACCAGATCGTCTGGCGTGTCGTCGCCGTCGACGACCACGAGATCGACCGAGGGCACGCCGGCGAGGCGCGCCGCGCGGACCGCCTCCGGTTGGTGCGGTCGGCCCTCGCCCTTGGTGCGGCGCACCACCGCGTCGCCCTCGATGGCAACGATCAGCCGATCGCACGCGCCGCTGGCCTGCTCGATCAGGTGGACGTGGCCAGAAGCCAGCGGATCGAAGGCGCCGCTGGTGAAGCCAACGCGCCAGCCGGTGCGGCGCCAACGCTCGGCCAGCCGTATGGCCACTTCGCGCGTGACAATCTTCCGCAGCGCCCCCGCATGGGGCGAAATCGCCGCCAGCAGATCGCTCTCGCGCACCACGGCGGTGCCGACCTTGCCGACCACCACGCCGGCGGCGATGTTGGCCAGGCGCACGGCAAGCCGCAAGTCGAGCCCGCCCGCCAATCCGGCGCCCAGCGTTGCCAGCGCGGTATCGCCGGTCCCGGCGATATCGAACACCTCGGCCGCCTCGACGGGGTAGTGGACGGCACCTTGGCCATCGACCAGGGTCATGCCCTCCTCGCCGCGGGTCACCAGAACGGCGCCGAACCCATGGCGCAGCCGCAGAACCGCGGCGGCTTCCGACACGCCCTCGTCGCTCAAGACCGACATGCCCGTCGCGCTCTCAAGGTCGCGGGCGGCGACAATGATGACATCCGCACCGGCATAGCGGGCGTAGTCGGCACCATGGACATCGGCCAGAACGGGGCGACCCGCGGTGCGGGCGGCGGCAATGATCTGCGCCGGCAGGTCGCCGGCGAGCACCCCCTTGCGATAGTCGGAAAGGATGGTCACCGAGGTCGCCATCATCGCATCGCGGGTGATGCGCAGCAGGCGCTCCAGCAGCTTGGGATGAACGGGCCGCGAATCCTCGCGGTCAGCCCGCATGATCTGGTGGCCCTGCATCGGTCGCCCTTGGGCGACGAAGCGCGTCTTCATCGTGGTCACACGGCTGCCCTGCACCAACAACCAGGGTTCGACGCCACTCTGACCGCCGATCAACGCCGTCAGGTCGCCGCCAGCTTGGTCGTCGCCGACGATGGAGACAAAGGCGACCGCGGTCTTCAGCGCGGCGAGGTTGCGCACCACGTTCCCGGCGCCGCCGGGAACTGCGAGTTCACTCTGCACCTTCAGCACCGGCACCGGCGCCTCCGGGCTGATGCGGGTAACCGCGCCATAGATATAACGGTCGAGCATGGCGTCGCCGATAACCAGAACGGAGCCGCGGGCCAGGCGGCGCACGGCGGCGGCAAGGTCGGCTTGGGTCGGCGGCGAGGCCGGATCAGTGTCCATGACGCGCCCCGTAGCGAAGCAGCGTGGCCATGACAAGGCAAACCGCCATCATGTCCGCAGGAAGCCGACCGTATCACGCTCCAGCACCGCGCATGACAGGTCACCACCGAGCACGGCGCCCGTGTCGACCCCGATCCGGTGCGGCCGCACCGCAGGGGCACGCTCGGGCGTGTGGCCATGCACGGCGACCACCTCGGCCGGCCCGTCATGGGACAGGAACGGCTCGCGGATCCACAGCATGTCCTCGGGGTCCTGCTCCGTCAGCACCACGCCGGGGCGCAGTCCGGCATGCACGAAAGCGTAACCGCCAATTCGGCAAATGCGCTGCAGGCTTCGGAGGAAGCCAAGCTGTTCCGGCGGCATGCCCGCTACCCAATCGGCCGGCCGGTCGCGCCAGGACAGGCCCCAGCTGACCAAGGTCTCACCGCCGCCGTTCTGCAGCCAATGGCCGGCCGCGGCGGTGCTTCCGGACGTGAGCACGTCCAGCAGCATGGCCTCATGGTTGCCGAGCAGGTTGATCACCGGCAGGCCGGCGGCGCGCGGCAGCGGCCGGACGAGGCGCGCCAGCACGTCGGCCGAGGCAGGGCCGCGATCGATGTAGTCGCCGAGATGGATCACCAGAGCATTAGCCAGCGGGCGGGCGACGAGATCGGCGACGACGGCGTCATGCATGGCGGCAAGCCTATCGTCACACCCATGGATGTCCCCGATTGCGTAAATGCGTCGATCTGGCGGAAGAACGGCCGGTGCTAAGGATTGGGTAACCATGAGCCTCCAGCCTAGCGGAAGCGCCGGCACAGTTCGAGTGCCGGGCGAGGAAGCGGAAGGTGCATGATGACATATGAGCCGGAAAATCCGGCGGCGTCGCGCACATGGGCGTGAGCATGCTCGCGGCCGGCCCAGCGCGCGCCGGCGGGCGGCCAATCCTGGGCCCGCGCGATGGCGGCCTCCCCAGTGGACCGGTGCTGGCCGACTTCACTGCCGTCGAGCGATTGCTGCTCGATGCCGCGCGGCGTGCCGTAGTCCCAGGCTGGGTGGCCCTCATCCTGCGCTTCAGCGCCTTCCCGCCGCCCGGTCCGCGCACCTACCACCTCAGCGTCGCCCGCTCCCTGCTTGAGGACGCGGTGCACCGCCATGGCGGCCAGGTCTTCGCTATGCGCAACGGCGATCTTGTCCTGCTTGCCGGAACCGCCGTGCTGACCGCTCCCCTCCCGGCGCACGGCGGCGCGGCGCCCGGGGAAACGCTGCCTGACCTGCTCCTGCGCCTCTTTCGCGCCGATTGCGCGGCGCCGGAGCGCCTGATCGGCATCCTCACGCTGCCCGACGCGCGTGAGCGCCTGCTCACCTACGCCAGCGAACGGCTTGGCGATATCGGCGGCACGGCGACCGGCGATCAGCCGCGGATGCCCATCGCCGATAGCCGGTCTCTGACGAGCGTCGCGCCCGGTCCCTTGCCGGACCTGCTTCATCGTCAGACTGCCGTGCTGATCGGCAGCGAGGGCGCGCGGCTACGACCGTTGTTTCGTGAGGTCATGTCTACCAATGCGGCCCTGGAGGCGGAGGCGGGCGACACACCGATAGAGCCTGACCCCTTCCTGCTGCATCACTACGCCGCCCGGCTCGAGCGCCGGGTGGCTGCCGCGCTGCCGACCGAAATCGGCCGGTCCGGCGCGCTCGACCCGGCGCTCGCACCGCCGCTGCACGTCAATATCAGTCCCGCCGGCATCAACAGCGACGCCTTCTTGGAACTCGCGGCGATTACCCATGCCGCCGGCCTGCTGCTCGGCGCGGAGATCCCGCTCACGGACGCCGTCGCCGACCCCGCCGGGTTGGAGTTGGCCCGCGCCAGGCTCGCCCGCGAGGACATCGCCTATGTGATCGACGAGGTGTCCCATCTGGCGCTGACGATGACCGAACTCGGAGCGCTCGGCGCCTCTCTCTACAAGCTCGCCTGGTCGCCGCGCATCGAGACTTTGGCCGGTGCCGAACGCCAGGCTCTGGACGGCGCCATCCATGCCCTCGGCGCCGGGCGCCTCGCGGTCACCGGAGCCGACAGCGAGGCGGCTTTGCATTGGGGACTGGCGCGCGGAATCCGGCGCTTCCAGGGCCGCCATGTCGACGCGATGCTGGCGGCCGCACGGCTCACGGTCTGCCCCGCCGCCGCTGCCTGCACTCTCCGGCAATGCCAGGAGCGGGCCAGCGCGGTGGCGCCGGCCGGCCGGCACGGATGTGCCAATACCGCCTTGCTCGATGCCGGCATGCCGACTGGCGCGCCATGACCGCCGCCCTCTCCCGTCGCGAGAGCCTGCGCGAGCTGCATGACGATGAGCCGCGCGGCAGTCCCGAGGACGCCCGCCGCCTCGGCGCCCTTGCCCGCGAATGCGGTGCCAGTGGAATTGGCCGCCAGGTCCTGCAGCTGCGCCTCTCCGACCTTCCCGAAGGCCGATCCCGGCCGCACCATCTGCAACTGGCACGCGAGGCACTGCTGCCGCTCACCGGCGCGGCGCGGGCGCAGCTGTTCCATTTGCCCAACCAGGATCTCGTCGTGGTCTGGCGCGGCGAGACCCCGGCGCTCCGGCACTGCCTCGACGCGCTCAGCCTGCTGTTCTCCGACGACCCTTCGTTCGGCCCCGATCCCATGAGCCTCGCCGTCTCCCTCACGCTGCCCGATGATGCCGAAATCGTCCTGCGCGCCGTCGAGCAGAGCCTGCGGCCGCGCCGCGCCATGGTGAAGGCGCCCACCGGCAACCTGCCGCTCGAACCCGCGACACTTTTCGCCCTCGAGCGTGCCATCGCCCAGTCCGAAATGAGCCGTTTCGCCCGCCGCGAGCCTGTCTGCCGCAACGGGGCCGAGGGCATGCGCCTGGCTTGGGAGCGCCGCTATCTGTCGGACTCCGAACTGTTCGACACCATCCTGCCCGACCGGGCGCCGCGCGCAGATCCCTGGCTGTTCCGCCGCCTCACCCGTACGCTGGACCGCCGCATGCTGTCGCTGCTATCGGCAACCGAAGAGGTGCGCGGCGTGCCGCCGTTCAGCCTCGACCTCAATGTCGCCAGCCTCCTCGGCCCGGAATTCCTGCGCTTCGATGCCAACCTACCGACGGCGCTGCGCGGTTACGTCATCCTCAATCTCCGCCCGGAAGATGTCCTGAGTGACCTCGCCAGCTTCTGCTTCGCCCGCGATTTCGCCCGCGCCCGCGGCTACCGGCTGCTGCTCGGCGCGATCGAGGCGGCACAGCTCCGGCTGCTGCCCCCGGCACGCAGCGGTTTCGACTTCGTCGCGATCCGACACGACCCGGCGACGGCCGCCTGGACACTCCCCATCGACGTCGATCCGGACGGCATCGTGCTGACCCAGTGTGAGACCGCGGGCGCCATCGCCTGGGGCAAGGCCCAAGGTATTTCGCTGTTCCAGGGCCGCATCGTCACCCCGCCCCGCCCCCGCCGCTCCTGAACGCCAAGCTGGATCGCCCGCTTGCGATGGACCGGGAAGCGCCCGCGTCCTATACGGTCGCCCCCGGCGCGCCACGCGGCGGAACAACAAGGTGCGCTGCGGCGATGGACGCCATTTCGGTCACGGCATTGAGCAAGCGCTACGGCGAGACCCTCGCCGTGGACGGGATCGACTTCGCCGCCGCCGCGGGCTCCACCATCGGCCTGCTCGGCGGCAACGGCGCCGGCAAGACCACCACCATCGCCATGCTGCTCGGCCTGCTCATCCCCACCACCGGCCGGATCGCCGTCCTCGGCCACGACATGGCCACCGACCGCTTCGCCGCCCTGGCGCGGATGAACTTCTCGTCCCCCTACGTCGCCCTGCCGCACCGGCTGTCGGTCGCCGAGAACCTCCGCGTCTACGGCCACCTATACAACGTCCGTCACACCGAGCGCCGCATCGCCGACCTCGCCGACCAGCTCGACCTCCACGGCCTGCTCGACCGCCCCGCCGGCGATCTCTCGGCCGGCCAGAAGACCCGCGTCGCTTTGGCCAAATCCCTCATCAACCGCCCCGACGTCCTGCTGCTCGACGAACCCACAGCCAGCCTCGACCCCGACACCGGCGACATGGTGCGCTCCTGGCTCGAGCGCTACCGCGCCGAGTCCGGCTGCACCATCCTGCTCGCCAGCCATAACATGGCCGAGGTCGAGCGCCTGTGCGACCAGGTGCTGATGATGAAAAAGGGCCGCATCGTCGATCGCGGCAGCCCGTCCGACCTGCTCACCCGCTACGACCGCGACGACCTCGAAGCCGTCTTCCTCGACATCGCCCGCGACCGCCGCCGCGGAGACGACGCATGACCGCCGCCCTGCGCCGCATCTGGGGCCTGATGTACCGCCACCTGGCGCTCTACCGCCGCTCCTGGCCCCGCCTGCTGGAGCTCGCCTATTGGCCGACGCTGCAGATGTGCATCTGGGGTTTTACGGCGAGCTTTTTCGCCGGCCGCACCGGCAGCGCCGGGATCGTGACCCTTGGCATGCTGCTCGGCGGCGTCCTGCTGTGGGAAGTCGCCCTGCGCAGCCAGATGGGCGTGGCGATTTCCTTCCTCGAGGAAATCTGGTCGCGCAACCTCGGCCACGTCTTCGTCAGCCCGCTACGCCCATGGGAACTGGTGGTCGCGCTGATCGCCATGTCCGTCATCCGCATGGCCGCCGGCGTGCTGCCCGCGGTGCTGCTGGCCTGGGCGCTCTACGCCTTCAACCTCTTCGCCATGGGCCCGGTGCTGATCCTCTTCGCCATCAACCTCATGATCATGGGCTGGTGGGTCTCGCTCGGCATCGTCAGCCTGATCCTGCGCCACGGCGCCGGCGCCGAGGCGCTGGCCTGGTCCGTGCTGTTCGGCATCACCCCCTTCGCCGCCGTGTTCTATCCCGTCGCGGTGCTGCCCGGCTTCCTGCAGCCGATCGCCTACGCGCTGCCCGCCGCCCATGTCTTCGAGGGCATGCGCGCCGCGATCGCCGGCGAGACGATCCTGTGGGGCCACCTTGCCGCCGCCGCCGGCCTCAACCTCGGCTGGATGGCCGCCGCCGGCCTGCTGTTCGCCCGCCAGTTCCGCGCCGCCCGCATCCGCGGCGCCCTCTTGAGCATTGGAGAGTAGAGATGTCCGAAACCCGCTTCTGGATGATCCGCCACGCCCTCGTCGAGGAAAACGCCCGCGCCTACAACTACGGCGCCACCGATGTCGAACTCTGCCCGCACAGCCTGGAGAGCGAAAAGCCGACCTACGCCGCCCTCGCCCGCCGCCTGCCGCAGCCCGCCAACTGGGTGATCTCGCCCCTCTCCCGCACGCGGCGCACCGCCGAGGCGATCTTCGCCGCCGGCTACCCGGCCCAGCCCATGGCCGTCGAGCCGGGGATCATCGAGCAGTCGATGGGCGAGCTGCACGGCCTGCCCCATGCCGCCGTCCCCGCCCGCCTGACCATGCCCGCCCACCCGTTCTGGCCGCTCGCCGGCCAGGAGCGCCCGCCCGGCGGCGAAAGCATGGCCGACGTCCTCCTGCGCACCGGCGCCGCCCTCGAACGCCTGGCGACCCAATACACCGGCCGCGACGTCGTCGTCGTCAGCCACGGCGGCACCATCCGCGCCGCCCTCGGCCACGCCCTCGGCGTCGGGCCGGACAACGCGCTACATTTCTCCGTCCACAACCTCGCCCTCACCCGCCTCGAACGCCACGCCCGCGGCTGGTCCGTGGTCTGCGTCAACGAGATCGCGGGGGCCTAGAGTGCGATCGCTTGGGGCCGATGGGCCAGAAAGCGTGAATCGCACTCTTCTTCAACGGGTTGCGGATCATGATTGGTTTGACCTAAACCAATCATGATCTAATACCAACCGCCTGAATTGATGACTCTTCCGGCAATTCGGGCGGTTGGCATCGCGCGCGCGGCGCTTTCGGCGCCAAAGTGCGCGCCTCTAGCGGAGTTGGTGGGGTGGCCGCGCGCCAGAAAAGACTCATACCGGCCGCCGTTGACCCATCCCTATTCGGGTCAACGGCGGCCGGTATGAACATGAACGATTTGTTGGGAAGCCACTTCAAGCTTGCTTGACAACATACTGTTGTCACAGTGTCCCTCCATCAATGGCCGCGGCACGAGTCGCGCCACCCGCGTAATCCTGGGGAGATCCCGTATGTTCCGAGTCCTGTTGCTGGCCACCATCGCGCTGATGGGCTGCGCCGCTGATGTCCACTCCCAAACCGAGCAGCAGACCCTGGTCGACCGCTCTACGCTGGTCGTACAGGAACTGCTCGGCGAGCAGAACGGCGCCGAAGCACGTAACCTGCTGAAGAAAGCCAAGGGCGTGATGGTCTGCCCGCAGATCTTCAAGGCCGGCTTCTTCGTCGGTGGCCAGGGCGGCGGCTGCGTCCTGGTCGGCCGCGGCAACGGCACCTGGTCCGGCCCCGCCTTCTACACCATGAGCTCCGGCAGCCTCGGCCTGCAGATCGGCGTGCAGGACGCGCAGATGATCTTCATCGTCCTGACCGACAAGGGCCTGCAGGCGCTACTCGACAGCCAGTTCAAGTTCGGCGGCGATGCCTCCGTCGCGGTCGCCAGCATCGGCGCCGGCGTCAGCGGCTCGACCACCGCGGCCCTCCGAGCCGACATCGTCTCCTTCGCCACCGCCCGCGGCCTGTTCGCCGGCATCTCCGTCGAAGGCAGCCTGCTGTCGACGCGCAGCGAATGGAACACCACGTATTACGGCAAGACTTTGGGCGCACAGCAGATCGTCATCGGCATGGAAGGCCAGAACCCCGGCGCCGAACCGCTGAAGGAAACCCTGAACCGCTTCGCCCAGTAGTTCAGGCGTCCGGCACCCATCCACGGATCGTCGCCGGCACGCCGCGCAACACCGCGTGGCGTGCGCCGTGCCAGAAGGCCGACAGCAGCAGCAAGGCCGAGCCGATCACCACGCCGGTCAGCGCGAAGCTGACATTCAGCGCGCCCGCCGCCTGAAACAGCGAACTCATCGCGTACACCACATAGAACAGCGCCGAGACCAGCAACGCCCTGCGATCCACCACCAGGGCCACGATGGCCAGCAGAGCATAGAGACCCACCGCGAGCCCGGCCTGCCCAAGCCTCGCCCCGCCATTGCTGGTCAGGCCGAGCAGTGAAAACACCGGATGCACGATCAGCGGTGCCGCCGTCAGATGCAGCCAAAAGGCGACGTCGGAGCGCCGCGTGGTGCGCGTCCGGTCGCTGACGTCCCAGCGCATCGCCAGCAGGAACAGCGCGATGCCGCCAGCCAGCAACGGCAGCACCCAGTTCTTCTCGAGTCCGGGAATGGTCGCGATCATCACCGAGACAACGGCGGCCACCGCCGCGCCGGCGCCGGCCGCAACGGTTATCGGCACCCGGAAACGCCGCCAATGCAATACCGCGGCGAGCAGCGCCAGAACCGCGCCGGCGCTCACCTCCGTCATCCAGTTCACCGGGACGCCCAGCACCGGAGCCAGCAGGCCACCGGTCCGGTAGACGCCGAGGATAAATCCACCGAACAGCAGGATACTCGGCAGGGCCATCCGGCGGAGACGGGTGAAATACTCCGCCAATGCCCAGCCCGCGGCCGACAGCGGTATGCCGGAAAGCCGACCACCGATCGCGCCGGCGAGCCAGGATATGGCGGTCAGCAGCAGAACCGCGGCGATCGACACAAAAATATCGTTGAACCCGGTGACGAGACGGAAATGCTCCTCGTCCACCGCCGGCGCCGCGCGCCGACCCGCCACGAAGTCGCGCAATGCAGCCGCCGCCGCGGGGCTGATCGCCCCCTGCTCAACCGCCGCGTCGAGATCCGAATCGCTATACATGCCTGCCCCCAGCCGCTCTTAGAGCGGCTGCCGATCTGATAGACGATCGGCCACCACTCTCGTTCTTTGTTTTGTCGAGCAACTTTATCCGACCAGATGAGTCCACCTGGTCAAATGTTGCTCTAGCGCCCGCCCGCCCGCCAATCGCCACGCAAGGGCCAGGGCAACCTCAACCCGGGACGCGGCCGCCCCTGCCTCCGCCGCCCCTGCCTCCGCCGCCGCGTCCGGGCCTATTGGCTCGCCCAGACGATGCGATGGATCCAGACGATATCCGACAGGTCGAAGCTGTAGTCCGGATGCGCGGGGTTGAGGCTGCGCAGGTCGACCCGGCGCGCCGAGCGGCGGGCCAACTGCTTGGCCATCACCTCCCCGCCCGTCGTCCGCACCACCACCCGATCGCCGCGCCGCACCGGCGCATTCGGCGAGACGATCACCAGGTCGCCGTCGCGGAAGACAGGTTCCATGGAATCGCCGCTGATCTCCAGCGCATAGGCGTTGGGGTCGGTGACCTCGGGGAGCGCGACCTCGTCCCAGCTGCCGCCGACGGGGAAGCCGCCGTCGTCGAAGTAACCTTCGCCGCCGGCCTGCGCGAGGCCGATGAGCGGGATGCGCCGGGCGGCCGGCGAGGTGTTGCGGCTGCCGGGGGGGATGGCGCGGGCGCCGTAGACGAGGGCGGCGAAGTTATCGAGCGTGGCGCCGGTGGCATCGAGCACCTTGGCCAGACTCTCCGTGCTGGGCCAACGCAGCCGGCCATCGGGCATACGCCGCTTGGACGGATTGAAGGTGGTTGAGTCCAGGCCCGAGCGCTTTGCCAGGCCCGAGGCGGACAGCCCGCGCTCGGCGGCCAGGGTATCGAGGGCGCGCCAGATATCTTCATGTTTCATCGTTTTGGGTCCCAAAAGAGGGTTTTCAGTCGGTTACCGGCCGAGGTTCACGACTCGGTTTGTGAATGCAGTGTGATAGGAAAGTTGCCCAAAGAAAATAGGAAAAAAGGGGTTGCGCCGAAAAAAATTTGCGGGTTGAATGTTCTTGTATTGTTCTTATCCCCCGCAAGAGGCACGCCGATGATGCACACCGCCCCGCCCCCAACCGCCCCCACGCGCGCCGCGATTCCGCCGGGAACCGAGCCGTTCGTCGACGTCGAACAGGCCTGGTTCTGGACCATCGGGGCACTGCGCGCGCGCCAGGACATCGCCTCGTCGCGGCCGCGCACCACCCCGCGTCCGTGCGACCCCGACGATATCGTCCGCTGCCTGGATCGGCTCTACCGGCAACGCCGCATCGGCCTCGAGCATGCCCGCATCCTGCGCATCTGGGGCGAGCGCCAGTCAGTGCCGCATGCCGGGCGCCCTGGCCTGCGCGACGATGCGGTGCTCTGGCGCGAGGCGATGCGGCATCTCGAGTTTCCGCTGCGCATGAAGGGGATCGTGGCATGACGGCCGCCTCGTTCGTGCTCTGCGCGGTCTCTCGCCCGTGAGCCGCCGTCCCCGGCTGCCGATCCGTCCGCCGCTGCTCGCCGGCCGCCTCTTTCAGGAGCGGCCTCGCCTTCCATCCCCCCCCGTGGAGTTCTGCATGTCTTTCGCCATTCGCAATCTTTCCGTGCTGTCCTACGCCCAGGGTTTCACCCTGTGGCACTACAAGGGCGGCGCCGGCCAGCTCACCGACATCGCCGCCGACGGCTTCTTCGATGCCGCCGGCGACATGCTCGCACCCGGCGACATGCTGATGATCTCGGCCGCCGACGGCGGGCGGATCCTCTGCGTCGCCACGGCCGGCAAGAACGTGCGTACGGCGCCGCTCTCCTGAGCGGCGCTTGCGCCGCGCCCTGATCCGGCGACAATCCGCCCGCCAAAAAAACCAGGATGAAGATGACCCCGCCCCGCCCGCCGCATTGTTTTGTTTCCGGCACCATGCTGGTGACGCTCAAGGGGGAAGTCCCGGTCGAAACGGTCCTGCCCGGTGACCTCGCCTTGACCCTGTCCGGCAACGGCGCGCCGCTGAAGCCGGTGATCTGGACCGGTCAGCTCACGGTCGATCTCGCCAATCACCCTGATCCGATCACGGTCCGGCCGATCCGCATCGCCGAAAATGCGGTCGAGCCGGGCATGCCGATCCGGGACCTGCTGGTTTCGCCCGATCACGGCATCTCGCTCGAGGACGACCGCGGGCGGCGGGTGCTCGTGCCGGCGCATTTCCTCGTCAACGGCGCCACCATCCGCCGCGAACCTGCTCAGGGCCGCGTGACATACGTGCATGTCGAAGTGGACGGCCATGACATCCTGATGGCCAACGGCATGGCGGCCGAAAGCTACTTCGATGCCGGGAACCGCGGTGTGTTCGACAACACGGTGGTCCCGTTCGCCCGCGGCGGCCCCGTGCCCCCCGCCGCGCTGCCGGACTTCAGCCCGGCAGCGCGGGAGAACGGCGGCGCGGCCCCACTGCTGGTCGGCGCGGCCACACACGCGCTGCATGCCCGGTTGCGCGCCGTGGCCGAGGAGACCGGCTATCGCCTGACCGAGGACCCTGCGCTCACCGCGACCTGCGGCGCAACGGAGGCCGAACTGATCTCCGATGCGGACGGCGACTACGTCTTCCTGCTGCCTCCGGGCGCGGGCGCGGTGACGCTGCGTTCGCGCCTGTTCACCCCCGCCGAAACTGATCCAGCCGGCGGTGACCAGCGCCTGCTCGGGGTCGCCGTCGCCCGCATCGTGCATGACGGCGTCGATATCGGACTGAACTCTGCGGCCTGCCGCTCCGGATTCCTGCCGATCGAGCAAGGCGTGGACGAACGCTGGCGCTGGACCGTCGGCGACGCCATCCTCGACCTGCCGCCAGCCGACGGCGAGGCGACGCTCGAAGTCACCATCCGCCACGGCTGGGGCCGCTACTGGCTGGCCCCGGAGCCGAGATCATGATTGGTTTAAGTCAAACCGATCATGATCTAGCAATCTATTGAAGATGAGCGCGACTCACGCTCTCTGACCGATCGGCATCAAGCGATCACGCTCTAATGCACCAGGCTAGGATGCATTTCGTGCTGGACGATCGCGGCGAGCGCGACATCGCGGTTTTCCGCCATGGCCATCGGGGTGCCGTCGGCAGCGTGGATCGCGAAGGCGGCGGTGCCGTTCACAACCACCGGTTTGATGTAGGCGATCTGCGAAACGCCGAGCTTGCCGAGTTGTTCGGCGGTGATGCTATGGATGTCGAAAGCCATCGTGGTCTCCTGTTCATAGGCCGCCATCGGCCGGCCCGTTACGCGCCGTTGTCCGTCTCGCCATCAACGACCCGCGTGTCGTTCCCCGGCTTCTGCCCGCGGTCGATGCGGATCGTCCGCACCCGCCCTTCCGGCTGCGGCCGCTCGAGATCAACGTGCAGCAGACCGTGGTCCATCCACGCGCCGCGGACCTCGATCTGCTCGGCCAGGACGAATACCCGCTGGAATTGCCGCGCGGCGATGCCGCGATGCAGGAAGATCCGCCCGGCCGAGTCATCCGTTTGCCGGCCACGAACCACCAGCTGGTTGTCCTCGTGGGTGATCTGCAGGTCATCCATCGTGAAGCCGGCGACTGCGAGCGAAATGCGCAAGCTGGCCGGGCCGGTCTGCTCGATGTTGAACGGCGGATAGCCGTCCGACGACTTCTTGCTCGCCTGCTCCAGCAGCAATTCGATGTGGTCGAAGCCCAGCACAAGCGGCGAGGCGAAGATACGGGTCGTCATCAGTGGCCCCCTCGGAAGAGCGAAGCGATTGCCGGACCCCGTCATGGCGACCCGACGAGCGGTATTTTGGGACCGCCGGCGCCGGTTGCAAGGGCCTTGCTCCGCATCCGCGTTGATCGCGAACGCGCGCCTCGCTACATCACCCCCATGTCCGCCCCAGCGCCCCACCCCACCGCCGCCCCGGCAACCGCACCCGCTCCGACGATGCCGATCCTGATCGCGCCCCAGGCAATCCTGAAGGCCCGCGCCCGGCCCATCGCCCCGGCCGATGCCGACAAGGTGCGGGACCTGATCCCCCGCATGTTCGCCACCATGTACGCCGCTCCCGGCATCGGCCTCGCCGCACCCCAGGTCGGCATCGGCCTGCGCCTGGCCATCGTCGACCTGATGCCCGGCGACAAGCCGGCGCCCATCGTTCTCGTCAATCCCGAGATCATCGCTGTCAGTGCCGAGCTCGCCGTCCGCGAGGAGGGCTGCCTCTCGCTGCCCGGCCACTACGCCGAGGTCACCCGCCCCGCCCGGGTGAAGGTGCGATTCCACGACGCCCAGGGCGCACGCCAGGAAATCGAGGGCGACGGGCTGCTCGCCGCCTGCCTGCAACACGAGATCGACCATCTCGACGGTGTGCTGTTCGTCGACCACATCTCCGCGCTCAAGCGCAACATGATCATGCGCAAGCTCGCAAAGGAACAGCGCGCCAAGCAGCTGAAGGACGAGAAATAAGCGTGGCCACCCCGCGCCTGCGGCTGGCCTTCATGGGCAGCCCGGATTTCTCCGTCCCCGCGCTCGCCGCGCTGCATGCGGCCGGCCATGACATCGTCGCCGTCTACTGCCAGCCGCCCCGTCCCGCCGGACGCGGCCAGTCGGTTCGCCGCTGCCCGGTGCACGAGGCGGCGCTTAAGCTCGGGCTCCCCGTCCGCACGCCGGCGCGGCTGCGCAAGGACACCGCCGAGCATGCCGCCTTCGCCGCCCTCGATCTCGACGCCGCCGTGGTCGCCGCCTACGGCCTGATCCTCCCGAAACCGATGCTCGACGCCCCCCGCCGCGGCTGCCTCAACATTCACGCCAGCCTGCTGCCGCGCTGGCGCGGCGCGGCGCCGATCCAGGCCGCCATCCTCGCCGGCGACAGCGAAAGCGGCGTCACCATCATGCAGATGGACGAGGGGCTCGACACCGGCGCCATGCTGCTGGTCGAGGCAACGCCGATCACCGCCGCGACCACCGCTCCCCTGCTGCACGACGCCCTGGCCGACATCGGCGCCCGTCTCATCCTGCGCGTGCTCGAGCATCCGCCGATCCCCCGCCCGCAGCCCGAGGCCGGCGTCACCTATGCCGCCAAGCTCACCCGCGAGGACGGCCTGATCGACTGGACGCGCGACGCCGCCACGCTCGACCGGCAGATCCGCGCCCTCAACCCCTGGCCCGGCACCTACACCATGCTGGACGGCGACATCCTCAAGATCCACGCCGCCACCCTCGAACCCGGCTCCGGCCCCCCTGGTGCCGCCGTCGACGCCCAGCTCCGCGTCGCCACCGGCGCCGGCCTGCTCCAGCTCACCCGCGTCCAGGCGCCCGGCCGCGCCGCCATGGACGCGGCGGCCTTCCTGCGCGGACACCCGGTCGCCGCCGGCACCAGGCTCGGGTGACCCAGGCCTACGCGCTGCTGATCGAATACGACGGCACCGGCTTCGTCGGCTGGCAGCGCCAGGCCAACGGCGTGTCGCTGCAACAGGTGCTGGAAGAGGCCGCCGCCCACCTCACCGGCGGCGCGCCGGTCGCCTCTATCGTCGCCGGCCGCACCGACGCCGGCGTCCACGCCACCGGCCAGGTCGCCATGATCACCCTGCCGGCACGCTTCCCGCCGCTGCGCCTGCGCGAGGCGCTGAACTTCCACATGAAGCCGCACCCGATCGTCGTCGTGCAAGCCGCCAACGCCCCCGACGGCTGGAACCCGCGCTTCTCCGCCATCCGCCGTTCCTACCGCTACGTCATCCTCAACCGCCGCGCCCGCCCGGCCCTCGAAGCCAACCGCGTCTGGCACCTGCCCCACCCGCTCGATGCCGCGGCCATGCACGAAGCCGCGCAGACCCTGCTCGGCCGGCACGACTTCACCTCCTTCCGCGCCGCCAGCTGCCAGGCCAAGTCGCCGATCCGCACCCTCGACCGCCTCGACGTCACCCGCGCCGGCGACCACGTCGTCATCGAGACGACCGCGCGCAGCTTCCTGCATCACCAGGTCCGCAACCTCGTCGGCACCCTCAAGCTGGTCGGTGACGGCGGCTGGCCGATCGCGCGCGTCCCCGCCGCCCTCGCCGCCCGCCACCGCGCCGCCGCCGGCCCGACCGCCCCCCCCGACGGCCTCACCCTGGTCGCCGTCGGTTACGACCCAGACCCCTTCGCGACGGCATCGGCGTAAGATCGGAGAGCCGGAGAGCCGGAGAGCCGGAGAGCCGGAGAGCCGGAGAGCCGGAGAGCCGGAGAGCCGGAGAGCCGGAGAGCCGGAGAGCCGGCCTGTCGTCCCTCCCCACCGCGCGGAGTCAATAGACTCGCGGTGACTGGAACTGGGCCCAGGCGTTGAAATTGTTGGCAGCTCCCGGCGCCATGTCGGTTTGCAGGGCAAGCAGATGTGGTCCGTGCAGGGGAGGCAGGTCCAGCATGAGGTCGAGGCCGCCGAGGGACGGCAGGACCCGGCTTTCGCGCAGCACTTCGATTCCGGCATCGGTGGCGACCACGACCGTGAACACGATCGGGTGTGCGGGGTTGCCGGCGTGGTGCAGCCGGACAGCGAACTGGGTTTGTCCGGCGAGCATGCAGGGGAAGATGGCGCGCGGCGGCCTTTCGCCGGTCTGGTTCGGGTGCAGCTGGCAGGAATCGCCGTCGAAGATGAAAAACCCCCAGCCGGTGGCCGCAATATCCAGCAGCATCAGCGGCCGCAGGCCCGGCTCGTTCGAGATCAGCCTGATTTCCGGCGGCAGTGGCTGCAGAAGTTGGCGGAACGGGCTGTGCCGCTCAAAGACATGCACGTCGCCGTGCCGATCGCGGGCGTAGATCGCCGGGTCGAAACAGGCCGCCACCGGATCCGGCTGATCCGGCCCGATGTCGTGCAGTTCGATGGCGAGGGTATCGAGCGTGCGCAACCAGGGTTGGGACGGGTCGGCGAAGACGGCGCGCTCGGCCCCTTCGATATCGCAGAGGATGAAGTCGACCCTGTCCCAGCCGGCCAGTCGGAGGATGTCGCCGACTGCGCGGGCGGGAATGGTGCGTTCCGCGTCGGGCGCCTGATCATACAGCTGCAGGCCCCAGTCGCCCACGTAGCGCGAGTGGACGCCGAGGCGGGTCGCGCTGTGCCAGGCCGCGAGATTGGCCACCTGAATACGCTGATAGGGCAGCGTGTTCATGCTGAGCATGCGAAAATTCGCCGCATTCGGCTCGACGCAGAGGATGTCCGCCGCGGGGTAGCGATGCGCGAGCTGAATCGCGGCACAGCCAATATACGCCCCGAGCACGAGGATCCGCTGCGGATGGGCACGGAGCCTGAGGTCGTACGCTTTGTCGCGAAACACATGGGCGAAGGCGGACGCATCGGCGGTGCCGCAGCGCAGGGTGATGGGATGGCCGAGCTCCGGCAGCACCGCCTGCGCCAACCCAGTGCGCCGCGCGGCGAACTGGATCAGTTCCTGGAAATAGGCGGCGCGCAGGTGGGGCTCTCCCGGCGCCGCGATCAACGCCGCCTCAAGCTCGGCTTTGCGCAGGCGTTCCTGCAGGTCGCTCGGCGGTGACGTATCTGAACTGGTCGATGACATGTGCGCTCTCCGCCGCCAGTGTTCACCATTCCGCCGCCGGGCGCGAGGGCATCGGTCCGGCCCGGCTTGCGTGAGGGGCCATGGTTGCTGCGTTGTCGTAATATCCATACGCGAAACCACGTATCGCCAACACCGTTCCAGTATAGCAAAGTCCGCGCCGCGAATCGGGCCGGACGGCGCTCCAGCCGGCCGGGACAATGAGAAGGAGTTCGATACGATGGCTGCGGTGATAACTGCGGAACGACTGGCGGCAATTCTGCGCGATACGATCGTCGGTACCGTCCGGCGCGATGGCCCCGACCTCTCCGCCCGCCAGTTCGGCGTCTTCCTGATCACCTACATCGAAGAGGGCCCGCACACGGTCCGCGGCCTCGCCGCCCGCCTCTCGGTGTCCAAGCCCGCGATCACCCGCTCGCTCGATCGCCTGACCGAACTCGGCCTCGCAAAGCGCGGCCCGGACCCGCGCGACCGCCGCAGCGTCCTCGTCCAGAAGACCCGCAAGGGCACCGATTTCTTCGGTGACGTAAAGGAACTGCTCGGCGCCGCGCTCAAGGACACCGGCAGCACGCGCGGCAAGAAGGCGGGCTGACACCGGGCGCGCCAAACCAAGACTGATACCACGGGTCGCGATCAGCGACCCGTGGTATCAGACGGGTCGTGCCTGCCGGGCACGGCCCGCCGTCGTTTCCACCGCCACCCAATAACGCAGCGGCCCCGGCCGCAGCGTGATCTCCAGTGACCGCGCCACAGCGCAGGGCGGCAGATTGAAAACCGCGGCGCCATCGGTCCAGCGGATCGGCGCCGCCCCCTCACCTTCGATCGCATGGAACCCGCCGGCACACATCCCGTCATCGAGCGCCACGGCGCGCCCGTCGAGCCGGATACCGGCAACGGCCAGGCCAAGCCGCCGGCGATCATCCAGGCCGGCATCGAGTTCCGCCGGCACCGCTTGGCGCGACCCCAAGGTGAGGCGCGTGACGCCTGGCGGAACCACCACCGCGATGCGCCCGGGCGAGACCTCGGCCGCCAGCGCGCCGCCCGGCCCGCTCACCTCCGCCGCCGCGTCCGGGCTCAGATCATAGCCGAGCTCCGCGGCCCGTTCCGCCAGCCGGCGATGCGCCTCGGCCACCACCGCCCCGCCGAGGGCGAGCACGGCGCAGGCCCGCTGGTCCCAGCCGCGCGCCGAGAGATCGGCCATCAGGTCCGCGTGCACCGGCCGCGCCCCCGCCTCGCCTGCGAACAGCCCGCGATTGCCGGTCTCGAGATAACTCTCCGCCGGCAACCCCTCGGCGAGCAGGATGTCATGCGCGTCGAGCTCGACATGCACATAGGTCACAACGCCCGCCGCCGGCTCGCGCCGGATCGTCGCACCGTTCGCCAGCAGATAGGCCGGCACGAGCGCCGCCCCGGTCCACAGCGCGTGATCGGGCGAGACGATGAGGTCGCGATGCGGCACTCCGGGCGCGAACGCGTCGGCCAGGATGCGTATCGGCGCCACCCGGGCGGGCTCCACATGCCGGTCGAGGTCGATCCGCGTCTGCCCGGTCCAGACCACCCGCCGCAGCACCCCGCCATGGACCGACGGCACCCACATGCCCGGCTGCAGCGTTTCCACCGCGCGTTCGCCCGCGGTGGTCAGGATGGCGGTGCCGGCGAGAAAACACGGCGCGGCATCGTTCGCGAAGACCACGGTGCCGGTGGCGGCACCATCGGCCGTCGCCGAGAAGCCATTCGGATGGAAGCCCGTGACGTGGAACGACGCAGTACCGGACGCCGTATTCACCGTGACGGTGCCGCCTGTGGTCGGATCCACGTTCGCGGCATAGCTGGCCGGACTGCCGCCGATGAACCCCGCGCCCACCAGGTCGACACGATTGCCGTTGGGGCCGAGGCCGAAGAAGTCGCTGATCGTGCCCTGGAACCCGCTCGGATGCATGAGCCGGAGCGTTTCCGCGTTGGTCGGCGCGGTGCCGAGATTACCGACCCCGAAATCGAGCGCGATGGTGCTGACAGTGCCATTGTCGAGCTGCAAGGCTCCCCCTGGGGCGATCGCGATCGACCCCGTGTTGGCGAGCACGGCATTGATTTCCAGCGTGCTGCCGTTCTGGCTCGGAAGTCCATTGCTGGTCAGTCCGCCGGCGATGATGGTCCCAAAATTGCGCAGCGTGCTGTCGCCGCTCGACACGACGATCGTGCCAGCGCCCTGCAAGGCCGCGCCGGCCGCCACCACGAGCTCGCCCGCGACCGCCGACGTCCCGCCGCCGATCAGCATATCGGCGCCGCCCGTCAATACGATGGACGAACCCTGCCACATGTCGGCGACTGCGCCATCGACGAGCAGCGCGCCGGAGCCATTGAGCATGACGTTCCCGCCCGGCCCCGCGCCCTTGAAAAGGGTCGGGGTGATCGCGACGGTACCGTTATTGGTGGCAAGCAGCCCGCCAAGATACATCCCGCCGGTGACATGCGCCGTGCCGCCATTGATGACCAGCTGACCAGCGGAGTCGCGGCCCACCACGATGTTGCCGTTGTCGGTCAGCAGCCCGCCGGCGCTGATGTTCACCAGGCCGGACACTATACCCGCGGTGCCGTTGCGATTGCCGATGCCCAGGCCGAAGCCGTAATCCGCCGTCGTCCCGCCATCGCCCACCACAACCGTGCCGCCGTTGCCGATGATGAGCTGCCCGTTGCTCCGCTGGCTCACCACCAGCGGCCCGCCGCCGGTGTCCAACAGGCCGCTCTGGACGTTGACGAAGCCGGCCGCGCTGCTGTTCCCGGCATTGCCGACGCCGATCATCACCTTCGCCTGATTGAACGCCTCGCCCGTGCCCAGCTGCACCGTGCCGCCATTGATGCTGAGATTCCCCATCCCCCCGGCACCCACCGCCAGCCACGGCATTCCGCCCGCCGCCAGCGTATTGGTCCCGACGATCGCGTTGCCGACGACAATGGAGCCGGTCGGCACCACCGTGCCCGGCGCGATCAGCCACTGCGCGTTGCCGAGGATGTTGACCGTGCCTGAGCTGGTCCGGGTCACCCCCAGCAGGGCATAGCTCTGCTCGATCAGCGTCGCGCCATTCTGCACCGTCACCGAGCCGGTGCCGCCATTGGCCACCACGATCTGCCCGAGCGCATTGATCGAGGTCAGCCCGCCGCCCACCAGCATCGCCCCCGAGAACGGTGTCGATGCATCCCCGCCGGCGTCGGTCCATGTCGTATTGGGCCCCGAGATGTTCAGGCTGGAACTGCCACCCTGGCTGCCGTCCTGGACCGGACTGGCGCCCACCGATGTGTAGGTCGTCGTCACCGACGCGCCGACGCTGCCATAGGTAACCGACGTCGAGGTCTGCGCGACAATATTATTGCTGACGTTGACATTGGCGCCGGCATTGCTGCCGATCGTGAAATTGCCGCCCGAGGTGATCGTGCCCCCGGTGACGTCCAAGCCACTCTCGGCATCGATCCCCGCCAGCCCACCGCCCGCCGCGTAATTTGCGTTCCCCCCGATGGTGAGCACACCGCCGGTATCAAGCGACACCTGGCCGTCAGTCTGCGTGATCAACCGCCCGGCGCTCACCGTCCCGCCATTGACGACGGTGACATGCCCGCTGGTCAGCACGAAACCTGGCCCGTTGCTCTGCCCTGGCACCTTCGACAGGGTCAGCGGCGCCGAAATGACGGTCTGCATCAACGGATCGGCCATCACCACGGAGCCGGCGGTCTCCGCCGTTGTGACCGTCAGGTCATAGCGATTGAAATTGCCGGCCTGGATGGCCGCGGCCTCCGAGGGCGTCAGCGCGAAGCTCGCGGCCTGGAATGCGCCCGGCACCCCCCCGGTGCCCGTGCCATTGGTCCAGTTCGCCGCCGACCAATCCGTCGTCGCCCCGTTGGTCACGCCATTCCATTGCCCGACCGTACCGGTCACCACGATCGTGCCCAACCCGCTCGGCGCATTGACCGTGTTGGACAGCGTGATCGCAACCGCCGTGGTTCCCTGGCTCACGATGGCGAAGTTGCCGGTCGCGCTGCCATCGATGGTGCCCGTTCCGTCAACCAGGTCCACGCCGGTGAACCGCAGCCGCGCGACCATGACCGTGCCGCGGTTCAGCACCAGAACGTCGTTGCCATAGTTCGGGTCGTTGCCGAAGCTGTAGGTCAGCCCGGCCGGACTGACCCCCTGCAGCACGATCGTGTCGCCAGGCTGGAAGCCTGCTTCGCGGGCGCCGAAATTCTGCAGCACCGTGGTCGACTGCGGGGTGTTCGACCCGATCGGGGTGACATTGAAGTTGCTGGGCAGCACCGTCGCCGCCTCGATGTCGAGCTCCGCGTGGCTGTCGTTCCATGCGACCAGCTGCGACCCCGGCAAATTGGTATTCACATCCAGCGTCGCGCCCCCGGTATCGCCGAGGAGATTGATCACCCCGGAAATCCCGTTCATGCGCGCGTTCAACGTCGCCAGCGCGCCACCGGCTGCGCCGTCGATCAGCATGAAGCCCGCGTTCGAGAAGCGCGTGCTCGCATTCGCGTCGCCATTGATCGTCAGCGTGCCGCCGACATCCACCAACGCCCCGGTCATGCCGTAGAAACCGCCGATGGTGCCGTTCTGCTGCACCGAGATCGTCGTGTTCCCTCCCGGCGAGAACAGGAAGGTCGTCGCGTCGACATTCGCGGTGCCCACCGCGTTGATGCGAAGCGCCGAGGCAGTGCCGGACTGCGTGATCGTGGCATTCCCCGGCCCGGACCCCGAACTGGTCAGCACCAGCGAATTGAATGTCGTCCCGGTGAGATTGAGGGTCGCGTTATTGCCAACCGAAATACCGGTATCGATCACCTGGGAATCGGTGAGATTGAGCACGAACCCCTGGCCCGGCGCCGCCCCGTCGCCGGCGACGATGGACGATCCGTTCAGCACCGCGTTGCCCAGAGTCACCGTGTCGAAGGTGCCGGCGACCTGCAACAGCCCTCCGTCGATGGTCTGTGCCGTCCCCGGCTGGCCGATGAGATCGAAGCCGACCGGCGACAGCGACGTGCCGGCAAGAACGATCACGGTATCGGCGGAACCCGTCGGCGTAATGCCGCCCACCCAGTTCAGCGGATCCGTGGCATCGTTGGGATCAGAATGGCTGCTCCTGCCGCCAATCCATGTCGCTGTCGCCATTGCCAGAATTCCTTGACCTTCGGCGAGATTGTCCAGCCATAATCACAAAATTGTCAATGATTTCAAAGTTTCATTCGTCGGCGCATCAGAACGGTCAGCGGTCTTCCCGCCGTCGTATCAGCCGGCCTGCGCGAACGGCCACACTCCAGGTCGGCCGGCCACCCCCGCCGCAAATCGGCGCCGCCGTCGCGACGGGGGACAACGGGGCCGCCGCCTAGCCGGCGCTGATCCGGTCGATCTCGGCCAGTTCCTCCGCCGTCATCTTCCAGTCGCCCGCCTTCACGTTCTGCTCCAGCTGCTCCGGCTTGGTCGCCCCGGCGATCACGCTCGCCACCGGCGCCCGCGCCAGCAGCCACGAGAACGCCAGCTCCAGCGCCGTGTGCCCGCGCGACTCCGCATAGTCGATCAGCTTCTCGGCGATCTCCCAGTTGCGCTCGGTCAGATACCGGTCCGCCAGCCGCTGTGTCGTCGTCAGCCGCGAATTCGCCGGCATCGGCGCATTGCGGCGATACTTGCCGGTCAGCAGCCCCGAGGCGAGCGGGAAATACGGCAGCAGCCCCAGCCCATAGGCCCGCGCCGCCGGCATCAGCTCCTTCTCCGCCTCGCGCTTCACCAGCGAATACTCGTCCTGGCACGACACGAAGGCGTTCAGCCCCATCGTCTTCGCCGTCCACGCCGCCTCGACCACCTGCCACGACGGCAGGTTCGAGCAGCCGACATAGCGCACCTTGCCGGACCGCACGAGATCGTCCAACGCCCGCAGCGTCTCCTCGATCGGCGTCAGCGGATCGACATTATGCAGCTGATACAGGTCGATATAATCCGTCCGCAGCCGCCGCAGGCTGTCCTCCACCGCCGCCATGATATAGCGCCGCGACGCCCCCTGCTTGGTCCCGTCATCGCTCATCGCCATGCAGAACTTGGTCGCCAGCACGATCTCCTTGCGCTTCTCGCCCAGCACCTGGCCCATGCACGTCTCCGACCCGCCGCGCTCGCCATAGACATCCGCGGTGTCGAACAGGGTGATCCCCAGGTCGAACGCCTTGTGGATGACCGCGCGGGTCTGCTCCAGGTTGATACGGGCACCGAAATTATTGCAGCCAAGGCCGATAGCCGAGACGCGAAGGCCGGATTTGCCGAGATTGCGGATTTCCACGTTTGAACTCCTTGGACGGTTGGCGGGGACAGGGCGATAGTCTCGCCCCAACCGCGCCCGCCGTCAAAGCCGCCCGGCCGCGCCCCGCCGCATCGCCACCAGCGTGCCCGCGCCGCGCCGATGATGCCAAACCGCCATCCCCGCATGCCCGGCCGCCAGCGCCAGCAGCAGGATCGCCAGCCACAGGTGGGCAGCACCAAGCCGGTCATAGCGCGCCGCATCGCTCGCCAGCATATGCGGGACATTGATCACACCCAGAAACAACGTCGGCACTCCGGCCGGCGCCACACAGGCAACGAGATAGCCGAGCAGCGGAACCGCGCCCAGCAGGACATACAAAACGCCCTGCCCCACCGCCGCCGCCCGCCGCGCAGCCAGCGTCAGCCCCGGATCGCCCGCCGGCCGCCCGCGCCTATGCCGTAGCACCAGTCGCGCCATCACCAGCCCCGCAACGATCAGCCCGATCGTCTTGTGCACCTGATACAGCAGGAACTTCAGCAGCAACGCCCGCATCGGCACCGCCACCATGCCAAATCCCAGTCCGAACCCCAGGACAACCAGCCCCGCCGTCCACCAATGCAGCCGCCGCTGCGCCAGGCTCCAGCCGCCGCTACCCGCCACGCGCGGCCTTCATCAGCCCGACCCGCACCTTGATGCGCAGATCGACCTCATCGGAAATGAAAGTGCGATCCGCCACCATTCCAAACCGTGTCCGGTCGATCCGCCCGGTCACCAGGAAGTCGGCGCCAACGGTATTTCCGGGCTCCTCCCGCTCCCCCAGCAACACCGCCTCCAGAGTCACCGGCTGCGTCACGCCGCGCAGGTCCAGCAGGCCGCTCACCGTGTAGCGGTCGGCCCCCAGCACGGTAATATCCGTGCTCCTGAAATGAATGCGCGGATGCCCGGCCGCATCGAAATACTCCGGCGACAGCAGCATCTCGCCCGCCGCCTTCCAAGCCATGTCCACGGTCGCCGCATCGATCCGCACATCGATCGCCGTCCGCTCCAGGCTCGTCCCGTCAATCACCAGGTCCGCCGAAAATGCCTTGAACCCCCCTTCCGACGAAAACAATCCGAGATGATTGACGGCAAACCCGATCACGCCAAATCGCTGATCGATCGCATACACCCCCGGCTTGTAGTCGGACACGCGCAACCGCCCGATGCCCGCCAATTCCGCAGTGACCGGCCAAAGCAGCCCAACCGCCATCACGCACAAACCGAACCGCCTGAACACTGACATCCCCCACATGACGATTCATACGTGCCACCCGTTACATCGGATGCGTCACGCCGCCGACTTACAGCCGTCGCAGCCGCCCGAGATCGGCGATCTCGTTGATCAGCTTGCGCTTCATCGCATCGCCGAAACTACGAAAATCGTGAATTTCCAAAACGAAACTGCCGACGCCCCCCACCACGTTCTCGCGGTAGTAGTTCATCAGCCCGCCCGGCGGCTGCACATGCGCGTAGGTCCACGACGTCGGATTGTCGTTGATGATCGCCAGCCCGTTGATCGTCACCCCCGCCTCCACCGCCTCGTCCCGCGCCGCCGTCACCTCGCGCCCGTTGTTGTTCGTCCCATCGCCGCACACGTCGATCACCCGCCGCTGCGTCTCGAACCCCGCCCCCACCAGGTTCTTCATCGCCAGGTCGATCCCCGCGCTGATCGCCGTCCGCCCCCAGAAACTCCGCGGCGCCGCCTTCAACGTCGCGGCGAACGCATGCGCGCTCGCCTCGTCGCGGATCACCATCCAGTCGACCACCGTCTTCACCTCATAGCCCCCGGCGAACTCAACATAGTTCACCGCGATCGCCCCGACCGCCCCCCCCTTGATCGCCGCCAGCACATCCTTGTCGGTGAACGCCTGCGCGTAGCCCTGCTTCATCAACTCGAACTCGCCGTCATGCACGCTGCGCGACACATCGGTCACCAGCACCAGCGCGACATCGACAGCCTCGCTCGCCCGCGCAGGCCCCCCCTGCAGGCTCGCCGTCCACAGGACGAATGCCACCATGAACCACCGCATCCCCCGATGCTCCACCAGCCCGCCCCGCAAACGCAAGCGGAATCGAGCCTCCCGCCCGGTTGCCTCGCGCCTCTGCGCTGTTACTCTCCCGTAAACCAATACCCGAACCAACGATGGAGAAGCGCGTGACGCCCGTCCTGCTCGACTGCGACCCAGGGCATGATGATGCCGTCGCGATGATCTACGCCGCCCACCATCTCAACCTCTGCGCCATCACCACCGTCTATGGGAACCAGACGCTCGACCACACCACCCGCAACGCGCTCAGCCTCTGCCGCCTCGCCGGCCTCAACATCCCCGTCGCCGCCGGCGCCTCCGCCCCCCTCGTCGCCCCCCCCATCACCGGCGGCGCCGTCCACGGCAAAACCGGCCTCGATGGCGCCGAGCTCCCCGAGCCCGATCGCGCACCGCTCGATATGCACGCCGTCGAGCTCATCCTGCGCACCGCCCGCGAACACAAGGGCGAACTCATCCTCGCCGCCACCGGCGCGCTCACCAACGTCGCCCTCGCCCTCCAGGTCGAGCCCAAGCTCAAAGAGTGGCTCCGCGGCATCACCATCATGGGCGGCAGCACCGGCATCGGCAACGTCACCGAAGTCGCCGAATTCAACATCTACTGTGACCCCGAAGCCGCCGAGATCGTCCTCCGCGCCGGCCTCCCCACCTGGCTCGTCGGCCTCGACGTCACCCGCCGCGTCGGCGTCAACAAGGCCGACATCGACAGCCTCCGCGGCGGCGGCAAACTTGCCCGCACACTGGCGGACCTGCTCGACTTCTTCCTCGCCTCCCTCAAGCGCGTCCAGGGCATCGACACCGCCTCACTGCACGACCCCTGCGCCCTCGTCCCCTTCATCGACCCCACCATGATCGACTACCGCCACACCTCCGTGCGCATCGAGCTCGCCCCCGGCCTCACCCGCGGCATGACCGTCGCCGAGCTCCGCCGCCTCGGCAACGTCCCCCTCGGCCACATGCGCCCCTCCGCCCCCGCCAACGTCCACCTCGCCCGCGAACCCTCGCCCCGCCTGGTGCCCCACATCCTCGCGGCCATCCGCGAATTCGATGCCGCGATGAAATGACCAAGGAAACCCCCATGCGCCGCAAACTCATCCTCGACGTCGACACCGGCACCGACGACGCCGTCGCCATCATGCTCGCAGCCCTGCACCCCGATCTCGAACTGATCGGCGTCACCACCGTCGACGGCAACGTCCAAGTGCAATACTGCACCGACAACACGCTCCGCACGCTCGACTTCATCGGCCGCGGCGACATCCCTGTCTACGAGGGCCTCCATCGCCCGCTCACCCGCCCCGACTTCCCGATCCCCCGCGCCATCAAGAAAAGCACCGGGGTCCACGGCCTCGAACTCCCGCTCCCCGCCCCCACCAGCAAGAAACAGAACAAGCACGCCGTCGAATACCTCATCGAAACCTACCGCGCCGCCACCGAGGAAATCGTCCTCGTCCCCACCGGCCCGCTCTCCAACATCGCCGCCGCCATCGCGCTCGATCCCAAATTCGTCGAGCGCGTCCCCGAGGTCGTCCTCATGGGCGGCGCCCACCACCACGGCAACGTCACCCCCTCCGCTGAATTCAACATCTGGGCCGACCCGGACGCCTCCGCCTCCGTCTTCGCTGCCGGCTTCCGCAAGCTCGTCTGCGTGCCCCTCGACGCCACCCACGAAGCCCTCGTCTCGCTGGCCAACGTCGCCGCCATGGAAGCGCTCAACACCCCCGCCGGCACCGCGGCCGCCCGCTTCATCGACCGCCGCATCCGCGCCTACGACGCCAACCAGCCCATGGCCGAACGCGGCGCCGCCCCCGTCCACGACGCCCTCTGCGTCGCCTACCTCGTCGACCCAACCGTCATCACCACCGACTTCCGCCACGTCGCTGTCGAAACAATCGGCGCCCTCACCATGGGCCGCACCGTCGTCGACACCAACTTCCGCGGCGAAAACCCGCCCAACTGCCACTTCGCCTTCCATGCCGACCGCCAGAAATTCGTCGACATGATGCTCAAAACCTTCGCACGCACAGCCTGAACGACAGGAAAGGACACCCTCCGATGTTCCGCCTCGCCGCCTGCGCCCTCCTCGCCTCCGCCATCGCCCTGCCCGCCCTCGCCGGCGAGCGCAGCGCCCCCACCGCCGACTGCCCCCAGGGCGTCCTCACCCTCTCCGTCCTCAAGCCGCTCAACAACCCACCCACCCCCGTGATGATCGCGGCCTGGGAGAGCGCCAACAAATGCACCAAGATCGCGCTGAACGAAGTCCCCTTCGGCCAGCTCGCCGACAAGATCAGCGTCCTCGCCGCCGCCACCAACCCGCCCGACCTGCTGATGTACGACGGCCCCAACACGCAAACCTACGCCGCCGCCGGCATCCTGCTCCCGCTGGATAAATACTTCCCCGCCGGCCTCAAGGACGACATCGTCGCCCCCACCCTCGCCGAACACACCTACGAAGGCAAAATCTACTCGCCGGGCACCCAGCAGGCCTCGCTCGCCCTCTACTATAACGCCGACATGCTCGCCCCCCTCGGCATCACGCCGCCGAAAGACCTCGACAAAGCCTGGACCTGGACCCAAGCCATCGAGGCCATGAAAAAATGCCAGCAAGGCGAAGGCGACAACGTCTCCGTCTGGGGCTTGGCCCCGATCCGTTTCGGTAACGCAACCCCCGGCTTCGTCTTCCGCGACTTCCTCTTCCTGCGCACCTTCGGCGACCCCAAGGCCCCGCCGGAATCCTCGCTCTACAAAACCTACTGGGGCATCTCGCCCGACGGCAAAACCGCCCAAGGCTGGCTCAACACCCCCGAAGCCGTCGAAGGCGCCAAACTCTTCGCCGACATGTTCAACGTCCACAAAATCACCCCCAAAGCCGGCATCCCCAACGCCTTCCAAGACAAGAAAGCCTGCTTCACCATCGACGTCTCCTACTTCGCCGCCGGCCTGGTCGCCAACGACCCTGGCTTCAAATGGGGCGTCACCCCCCTCCCCTACGTCCGCACCCCCGTCGTCCACACCGGCAGCCTGACCCTCGGCGTCACCGCCAAATCCACCAACCCCGATGAAGCCGCCAAATTCGTCATCGACGTCAGCACCGGCAAAATCGCCGAAGACTACAACCGCGCCGCCCGTGCCCTCCCGGCCATGAAATCAATCTCGGCACGAATCGAATGGCTCAAGGAATACCCGCTCAACATCTTCCAGGAAGAAGTCGAGAAATGGGGCCACCCCCGCCCCCCCTCGGCCCACTTCGCCCAGTACGACAAAATCGTCAGCGACGCCCTGCGCGACATCGCCTACGGCGCCGACGCCAAAACCCGCCTCGACGCGGCGGCCCGCGCGGTGCAACCACTGCTCGCTCGATAAGGAAGGCTGTTCTTTTTTGAAAAAAAGAATCAAAAAACTTTTGCTCCTCTGGTGCCATCGCTCGGCACCAGTGGGGCAAAGTGCCCGCCTACCTCTTGCTTTGCGCCGCAGGCAATCAAATCTCGCCCGCGCACAGGCCTCGGTGCGGTCGCACGGATTTATGGGCTTCGCCAGCGCCCACCCAAGATCTCGCGACGCACGCCGTCGCCACACCACCGCTCCAATGGATAAAAGTCTTTTTGCTTCTTTTTCTTCAGAAAAAGAAGTTCTGCCCTTACAATGACCCGCCAACTGCGTCACTGGGCCGCCGTCGTCGCTTTCGTCGGTCCTTTCCTGTTCCTCCTGCTGATGTTCCAGTACATCCCGGTCGCCCGGATGTTGTGGGACAGCCTGTGGGACTTCGCGCTCCTCAACCCAGACAAGCGCACTTTCGTCGGCTTCGGCAATTACCTCGATCTTTTCGATGACCCCGATCGCCGGCAGGCTTTCTTCGTCACTTTCGGGTTTGCGGCCGGCGTGGTGTTGACGGTCATTCCCGTCTCCTTCCTTGTTGCCGTCTATCTCAACGGTACGTTGCCTGCGCGGGCGATCGTGCGCACGGTTGTTTTCCTTCCCGTCGTGACTTCGGCGGTCGTCATCGCGACGATGTGGACGTTTCTGCTTGATCCCAACAATGGCCTGATCAATGGCGCCTTGGTGATGTTCGGCTTGCCGAAGATGGCTTTTCTCACCAGCAAGTCGCAGGCTTTGCCGTCGATCATCGGCATGATGTTGTGGCAACAGACCGGCTTTACGACGGTGCTTTTTCTCTCCGGGTTGCAGTCGATACCGTGCGATCTTGAGGATGCCGCCCGTGTTGATGGCTGCACTGGACTGCAGCGTTTGCGCCATGTCGTCATTCCCTTGCTCAGCCGCACGACGGTTTTTGTTGTCGTCATCATGACCGTCTTTTCGCTGCAGGCGTTTGCGCCGGCCTTGATCATGACCAGTGGCGGGCCGGAGGGCACGACGAACTTCGTCGCCTTCGACATTTACCAGCTGGCGTTTAGCCTCCAGCAGCCTGGCCTGGCCTCCGCCGTCTCGGCCGTCTTCATGGCCGTCGTCATGGGCATCAGCCTGGTGCAGATGCGCATCCTGCGCACACGGTGGACCTATTGAACCGGATGTTTTCCATCGTTGGCGCCGGCCTGATCCTGATGGTGATCCTCACCATCTTCCTCGGCCCCTATGCCTGGATCGTTGCATCCTCGTTCAAGCCGCAGTTTGCGATCTTCCGTGATCTCAACCCGATCTCCTGGGGCACATTCATCCCCGCCAACCCCACGATCGAGAATTTCATCCATCTCTTCGCCGACCGCGGCGTCGGCCGCGCCTTGATCAATTCGGCGATCGTCTCTTCCTGCCAGGTGCTCGGCACGCTCTTCCTCTGCTCGCTCGCGGCCTATGGCCTCACCCGCATCCGCTTCAAGGGCGCCAACATCGTCTTCGGCATCGTCCTGATGACGTTTCTTCTACCAATCGAAAGCCTGATGGTTCCGCTCTTCATGCAGGTCAGCAAGCTCGGCCTGCAGGACACGCTGATCGGCGTCTTCATCCCCTGGATCGCCAGCCCCTTCGGCCTCTTCATGCTGCGCCAGGCCTTTGAGGACCTCCCCCGCGAGCTCGACGAAGCCGCCACCATCGACGGCGCCGGCCACTGGCGCATTTTCTGGAGCATCATCCTCCCCAACGTCCGCACCACGCTCGCCACCCTCGCGCTGGTCACCTTCCTCTTCTCCTGGAACGCCTTCCTCTGGCCCCTCGTCATCGTCCAGTCGCCCAGGAACCAGCTCATCCAGCTCGCCATCGCCCAATCCGTCGCCATCGGCCAGCTCCCCAACTGGGGCGAAACCTTCGCCGGCGCCACCATCGCCACCGTCCCCCTGATCCTCCTCTTCCTCTTCCTCCAACGCTACTTCGTCCGCGGCATCGCGCTGACGGGGGTGAAGGGCTGACCTCAGACGCGCACCTTCGCGCGGCGACGAAGCCGACAGCGCTGACACGCAGCGAAGCGGAGTGGCGACGGGAGCGACAGCGGTTCTGCTTAGAACCGCGATAGCGCTCCCCTCCACAACCGCCCCCTCCCCACCCCCAAAAAAATCTCCCCAAACGAGAAAGAATTCCCTTGCACCGATCCGCCAGATCAATTAACTAACTTTTTATGCCCTCCCCGACGACACCCCCCATTACCCTGCCAGCGGCCACGGCCGACGCATGCTCGGCCTTCGCCGACAGCTGTGCGCAGATCGTCGGCTTCATCATCGAATACCTCTTCCGACGCCTCCACGGCCTCGGACCCGCCCCCCTCGCCACCCTTATCCTCCAGCGCATCTCCCGCGCCAACCAACGCACCCAACGCCTCATGCGCGCCCTCGCCGCAGGGACGTGGCGCGCTCCGCGCCGTCGCGCGCCCCGCGCGAAGGCGGCGCCCGATCCCACCGCCCCAGAC